>Ga0075464_10000531_pt1 | contig 16863 bp, 17 predicted proteins | sample DEB19_08_DNA_5_FD_75068 | JGI IMG/M metagenome (GOLD analysis project Ga0075464, IMG submission 75068) | Aqueous microbial communities from the Delaware River and Bay under freshwater to marine salinity gradient to study organic matter... | ecosystem: Environmental > Aquatic > Marine > Coastal ...
ACATCCCCTGGGAAGAAATCGCATTTAAAACCGTGCGCGAAACGCTGATCCGCTATTTTTCAGACCGCCGCGCCGGAGCCTATGGGTTTCATGTGCTGGATATTGAATAGATCAACAAGGCAAATGGAAAAGGCCTGACGGAGATGTCAGGCCTTTGGGATTCATAGGGTCTCTGAATCCGCTCTGAAGATATTCAGAAACCCGCATTTCTATTTCCTGATTGGTCTTGGGTCCGACCAGAGTAGAAATGTGGCTCAGTAGATTGCCATGCCACGGCTTCGCCAAATTGTGCTCGTGAAAGTCGGATCTCTTGTCACCCTTTCGATGGCGGCTAATTAGAGCGACTTTTTAAACCAATTCGAAACTTCACCGACGATGCCGCGCCTGAAAGCCATCACGCAAACGACAAAAATAAACCCCTGCACGAACAGGACCCATGCGCCCAAATCTGCCAGATAGTTCTGCATGGCCATGATGACCGCCGCTCCTGCGACCGGACCCCAAAGCGTACAGAGGCCGCCTATCAGGGTCATCAACACGACGTCGCCCGACATTGACCAATGCACATCGGTCAGCGAGGCGAGTTGAACCACGATGGCTTTGGTGCCGCCCGCCAGGCCCGCAAGCGTTCCGGATAAGACGAAGGCAATAAATTTATACGCGTCGACGTTATAGCCGAGTGACAGCGCTCTGATCTCGTTCTCGCGGATTGCCTTAAGTATCTGCCCGTACGGCGATGTCACCACCCGCCAGACAAGTGCAAAGCCAGCAAGAAAAATAACCATGACAAAGGTGTACATGGCCATTGTCTGGTTGAGATCGACCATGCCGAAAAGGCGTCCCCGTGGAACCGCTTGGATGCCATCCTCACCCCCGGTAAATGGCGCCTGCAGGCAGAAGAAATAGACCATCTGCGACATGGCCAGGGTAATCATGGCGAAGTAAATTCCCTGCCGGCGGATTGCCAGCATCCCGGTAATGGCCGCAAGAATTGCGGCGACAGCCGTCGCTCACACCGCTCATTCCCTACACTGGCGGCGTCAACGGCATTTCGCTGACCAAACCGAAAGCGCCGTTCGGCTTGCCGATCAGCGCGGACCAATGGCTCTATTTCTTCACACTCGCCGTTGCCATCTTGCTGCTGTGGGCGGCCACGAAGCTGATGCGCACAAGAACTGGCCGAGCGTTGCTCGCTTTGCGTGACAACCCGATCGCCGCGCGCTCAATGGGCATCAACAACGCGGTGTACAAGGCAATGGTATTTGGAATCAGCGGGATGTATGCCGGCGTCGCCGGCGCGCTCAGCGCGTTGGTGGTGCAGTATGTGTCGCCCGATAGTTTTACGATGAACGTTTCCATTGCCTTCTTCGTGGGCATGGTACTGGGTGGGTACAGATGGCTTCCCGGCGCATTTTTTGGAGGGCTGTATCTGGTGTTCATGCCCCATCTGTCAGAATCGTTTGGTAAAGGAGTGGAAGGGATCGCCTCTGCAGTCCTACTGATCATCACAGTCTTTCTGATGCCGACAGGGTTGTTCGGGCTTTGGACATTAGTGCTAGCACGGTTCACGAAAAGCGGGAGTGCTGCGGCACAAAACAAATAACACTCGGGTTCCCGCCCAAAGCTAAAAACTTCATCAATCAGCGTACCCTCCACCGCTGCAATCGACCTGTCTACCCACATTTCAAAAAAGAGGGATGATCCGCCACAGCTGACCCGCATGAAGCTGCAAGACCGCATCGTGCTGCGGGCACGGCATTTTGGCAGCCTGCCGAAACTCGCCATGAGTTCAGATTTGCTGTCCTACAAAAGCGAAGCAAAGTTGCGGCGCGACGTCTCGAGCTCCGGTAGCAGGTGCTCCACAACTTCCTGGCGCGTCATTCTGCTCGTCGACACCGACAGGCTCATCGCCGCGATCAACTCGCCGCGTCCATTGCGAATCGGCACCGCGATCGAACGCAGGCCGATCTCCAGTTCCTCATCACTGATCGCATAGCCGCGCGACTTCACAAGTTTGATCTCATCGAGGACCGACTGTAAACGCGTCTGCGTGTGCGGCGTGAGCGAAGGGCGCGACATGCGGTTCAGGATGAATTCGATCTCCGACGGCTGCTTCTCCGACAGCAGCACTCTGCCCGTCGCACTGCAATACGCCGGCAACCGCGCGCCGACGCCCAGGCCGCTCGACAAACTGCGCCTATGCGTTGAGCGCGCGATGAACACCGCGTCTTGTGAATCGAGCACCGCGATCGACGATGACTCTTGCGTGCGTTCGCTGGCCATCTCCAGGATCGGCTGCGCCACTTTTGCAAGCGGATCCGAGGCCACGTAGGCGTGACCGAGCCGCAGCGAGCGCGGTGCCAGCCGGAAATTCCGGCCGTCATGCACCGCGTACCCGAGCTTGCACAGTGTGAGCAGACTGCGGCGGACGGCGGCCTTGGTATGGCCCGTGATCTCGGCTGCCTGCGTCAGCGTCAGCGGTCCTTTGCTGATGCCGAAGGCTTCGATGATAGCCAAGCCTTTTTCAAGGCCCATCACGTATTCCTTGTCCACTTTTTTGTCTTTTTGAGCTACATCTTTATTCTTGGAGTCAAACATTTTTCAATTTTATAGTTCGATATGCGCACAATATATTCGATATTGTTGACCTAAAACAAATACCAAACGAAACTTTCAGAAGATTTAGTACCAGGGCATCCAGCCATTGGACACAGACGAGGAATCTTCCGAATGACCACTGCCGCCACGATCGAACGACTCGAATCCGACGCGCCCAGCACCGACTACGATCCCTATGCGAACGAGGTTCTCGACGACCCCTATCCGCACTACGAGATGCTCCGCGAACTGGGTCCGGTGTTCTACCTGACAAAGTACAAGGCGTACGGCATCGCACGCCACGCGGAAATCGATCACGTGCTGCGCGACCCGGCGACCTTCTGTTCCAGCGCCGGCGTGGGCCTCGCGAACTTCCACACCGATACGCCGTGGAGAAAGCCAAGCATCATCCTTGAGGTGGATCCGCCGATGCATGCGCGCACGCGCAAAGTGATGGGCGGCCTGCTGTCCCCCGCGTCAATCAACCGGATGCGCACGATGTTCGAGCGCGAAGCCGAGGAGCTGGTTGATCGGGTGCTCGCCAAGGGCCACTTCGACGCGGTCACCGACCTGTGCGAGGCTTATCCGCTGCGCGTGTTCGCCGATGCGGTTGGCATCCCGCGCGAAGGCCGCGAGAAATACCTGCTGCCCTACGGCGACATGGTGTTCAACGCTTTCGGCCCGGTCAACGAGCGTTTCAAGAGCTGTCTGGCCAAGGCGCAGGAAGGCGCCATCGACTGGATCGCCGAAGTGTGCAGGCGGGAGAACCTCACGCCCGACGGCCTGGGCATGCAGCTGTACAAAGCCGCCGACGAGGGTCTCCTCGAGCCGGAAGAAGCGCCGATGCTCGTGCGTACGATGCTCTCGGCCGGCCTCGACACCACCGTCTTCACGCTGTGCAACGCGATGCTGTCGTTCTCGCGTTTCCCAGACCAGTGGGACTTGGTGCACGCCAACCCGTCCATGTCGCGCCAGGCACTGGAAGAGGTGCTGCGCTACGAGAGCACTTTCCACTCCTTTTATCGCACAACAACGCATGAAGTCGAAGTGGCTGGCGTACCCATGCCTGCCGAGCAGAAGGTGTGCGTGCTTATCGGCTCGGCCAATCGCGATCCGCGCCGCTGGGGCGAGACCGCCGACAAGTTCGACGTCACACGCAAGGCGGCCGGCAACTTGGCTTTCGGCACCGGCATCCACGGCTGTGCTGGTCAGATGATCGCACGGCTGGAAGGCGAGATCGTGCTCGCCGCGCTGGGCAGGCGCGTCAAGCGCATCTACCTTGAAGGAAAGCCCGTCATCCACTACAACAACTCGGTGCGCGGCTACACCAGCATGCCAGTCAGAGTCGACGCGGCCTGACTCTTTCCTTCCCGGTCTACTTTCACCAGAGTCTCACATGCCCCAGATCACCTACGTTCAGCCGGACGGCACGCGCCGCTCCATCGCCGTCAATCCCGGAGCCACTGTCATGTTGACCGCCGTGGCCAATGGCGTTGAAGGCATCGTCGCAGAATGCGGCGGCGCGGCCATGTGCGCCACCTGTCACATCTACCTGGACGAAGCCAGCCAGCCGTTCGTGCCGCCGGTAAGCGAAGTAGAGAACGAAATGCTCGAAAGCGCTGCCGCCGGACGCCGCGAGAACAGCCGCCTCGGCTGCCAGATTGCGATGCCCGCAGGGGTCGACGAGATCATCGTCCACGTCCCGACGCACCAGGTCTGACGGGGCGATGCAAGACGCAGGCGTGATCATCGTTGGCAGCGGGCAAGGCGGCTTCCAGGTCGCTGCGTCGCTGCGCGATGACAACTATGTGGGACTGATCACGGTGATCGGCGAAGAACCTGGCTTGCCCTATCAACGGCCACCGCTGTCGAAGTCGTTCCTGTCAAGCAAAGCGCAGCCGGGACAAATCGAGTTGCGTCCAGCGGCCTTTTATGCCGAAAAGAACATCAAGGTCATCACAGCGCAGCGTGTGACCACCATCGACCGCGCTGCGCGCCGGGTGACTCTCGCATCGGGAGCGTCGCTGCCTTATGGGCATCTCGTGCTCGCCACAGGCGCGCGCGCCCGCATGCCCCCCATCCCCGGGGCGGAGCTTCGAGGCATCGTCGGCCTGCGCACGCTTGCCGACGCTGAACTGCTGATTGCGAGGCTGCAGCCGGGATGCCGCGTGGTGATCGTCGGCGCCGGGTTCATCGGCCTGGAAGTTGCAGTCATAGCGCGCGACAAGGCGCTCGACGTGCGCGTGCTCGAATTCACCGAACGCGTGTTGAAGCGCTCAGTGTCCGCCACATCGGCGGACTTCCTCGCCAGCGCGCTGATGCAGCGCGGCGTGAAGTTCAGCGTTAACACCTGCGCCACCGGCTACACAGGCAGCGGTGGCCGCGTCACTGGTGTCATCACGAGCCAGGGCGAAACCGTGCCGGCAGACTTGGTGGTGATCGGCATCGGCGTCGAGCCAAATGTTGATCTTGCGAGCGAAGCGGGCCTGCAGGTGCAGGACGGCATCGTCGTCAATGAGCGCTTGATAACCAGTGACCCCCTCATCTCCGCCATCGGCGACTGCGCGCGCTTTCCCGCTTTGTACAGCGACGCGCTGCTTCGGCTCGAATCGGTGCAGAACGCAGTCGATCAGGCGCGCTGCGTTGCCGCACGAATCGCAGGCAAGGACGCGCCCTACGCCAAGGTGCCGTGGTTTTGGAGTGACCAGGGTCCCAATCGCTTGCAGATCGCCGGTGTCGCGCAAGCCGATGATTTCGCGGTGCTGCGTGGGGACATCTCGACGACCAAATTCTCGGTCTTCCGATTCCGTGCGGGGCGCCTGACCGCCGTCGAATCAATCAACAGCGCAGGCGACCACATGGCGTCGCGCAAGCTGCTCGCCAACCCGGCGTGCATTTCTCCCGAGCAGGCTGCCGACACCAGCCTGAAACTGGCGGCTCTTACCGTCGCCCCTTGATCCACGCAGGACTTCCATGACGCCCGAAATACCCAAGACCATTATCGTTACCGGCGGCGCCAGCGGCATCGGCTACGCCTTCTGCGAGCACCTGGCCGATCTTGGCCACAACATCGCCGTTGCCGACCTGCGCGGTGCCGACGAAGCGGCGGCCAAGCTGCGCAAAGCCGGCTACAAAGCCATCGGCGTGAAGGCTGACGTGACGAGCGAAGTCGACGTCGCGGCGATGGCCGACTCCACCGTCAAGGAATTCGGCTGCATAGACGTGTTGGTGAACAACGCCGGCCTGTTCACAACGCTCGCGCTCAAGCCGTTCGACCAGATCACCAACGCCGAATGGATGCGAGTGATGGAAGTCAACACGCTTGGCCCCTTCAACTGCGCGAAGGCCGTACTGCCCGCGTTGCGCAAGAGCGGCCGCGGCCGCCTGGTCAACATCGCTTCGACCGTGCCGATCAAAGGGCCGCCGAACATGGCGCATTACGTCGCAAGCAAGGGTGCCGTGATCGCCTTCACGCGATCGTTGGCGCGCGAGCTGGCCAAGGACAAGATCACCGTCAACGCGATCGCGCCCGGATTCACGCTGAGCGACGGCGTACTGCAGTCCGACCTGCACAACCGCATCGGCGACAACGCCCGCACCGCCGGTCGCTGCATTCAGCGCGACCAGGTGCCAGCCGATCTGGTGGCTGCGCTCGCCTACCTGGTGAGCGACGGCGCGAGCTTCGTCACCGGCCAAACGCTGGCAGTAGACGGCGGCGGCGTGTTCCTCTGAGAGACTTCATGGACGCACAGACCTTGACCCCCACACACTACGAACAGCTCGCGCTGTACATCGACGGCCAGTTCCTTGCCGCAGAAGGCCGCAAAACGCAGAGCGTCATCAACCCCGCAAGCGGCGCTGCTTTCGCCGAGCTGCCGCACGCCACGCGCGACGACCTAGACCGCGCGCTCGCTGCCGCAAGCAAGGCATTCCAGAGCTGGCGCTTCACATCGCCGTTGGAACGTGGCAAGGTGCTGCGCCGCGTAGCAGAACTGATCCGCGAGCGATCGCCCGCGATCGCCCGCAACATCACACTCGACCAGGGCAAGCCCTTGGCCGAAGCGCTGCAGGAAGTGCAAACCTGCGCGGAACACGCCGAATGGCATGCAGAAGAATGCCGTCGCATATATGGCCGTGTGATCCCCCCGCGTTCTGAAACTGTTCGCCAACTGGTCTTGCGCGAACCGATCGGCGTTTGCGCAGCGTTCACGCCCTGGAATTTTCCGTTCAACCAGGCGCTGCGAAAGGCCGTGGCTGCGCTCGGTGCTGGCTGCACGCTGATCCTGAAGGGCCCCGAAGACTCGCCGAGCGCCGTCGTTGCGTTAGCACGCATCTTCCACGACGCCGGCTTGCCCGCTGGCTGCCTGAACATTGTGTGGGGCGTGCCGGCGGAGATTTCCAGCTATCTGATCGCTTCGCCTATCGTGCGCAAGATCTCCTTCACGGGGTCGACCGCCGTTGGCAAATCGCTCGCTTCGCTGGCCGGCGCGCACATGAAACGCATGACAATGGAACTCGGCGGCCACTCACCTGTGCTGGTGTTCGACGATGCCGACGTGGAGTCGGCGGCGAAGTTCCTGGCGCGCATCAAGACCCGCAACGCGGGCCAGGTGTGTATGGCACCCAGCCGCTTCTACGTGCACGAAAAGGCGTATGACCGCTTTGTCGACGCCTTCGCCGACGTCTACGCCGACCTGAAAGTCGGAGACGGCCTCGCGCTGGATACGCAGATGGGGCCGCTCGCGCACGAACGCCGTGTCGACTCCATGGAAGCGTTGGTCGCCGATGCACGTGCGCGGGGCGCGCAGCTGGTCTGCGGCGGCGAGCGCCTTCAGCGCGACGGCTTCTTTTTCGCGCCCACCATCCTAACTGGTGTTTCCGACGACGCGCGCCTGATGGTCGAAGAACCGTTCGGCCCTGTCGTGCCCGTCACGAAGTTCAAGACCACCGACGAAGCGCTGGCCCGCGCGAACTCACTGCCCTACGGCCTAGCCTCGTTCGTGTTCACCAATTCGATTTCCACAGCTAACCATGTGACCAATCGGCTCGAGGCCGGCATGGTCAGCATCAACCACTTCGGCCTAGCGCTGGCCGAGACACCGCTCGGCGGCGTCAAGGACAGCGGCATGGGCAGCGAAGGCGGTACCGAAACCTTCGACGGCTACCTGGTGACCAAGTTTGTGTCGCAGGCCTCGCTGGTTCCATGAGCGCATCCACATCCTTCTACTTTTAACAACGAAACCACAGGAGACATCCATGTCGAAACTATTCTTCCGCGCGGCAGTTGCCGTCGTCATCAGCGTGGGCGCCGGCTGGGCCAATGCCCAGTCTTCCGCTCCCATCAAGGTCGGCCTAATGCTGCCCAGCTCGGGCACCTTCGCCAACCTCGGCAAGGATGTGATGGACGGCTTCAAGCTCTACGTCACCGAACAGGGCGGCAAGCTGGGCGGTCGCCCAATTGAGTACATCGCGCTTGACGACGAGTCGGACCCGTCAAAGGCCAACGAAAACGCCAACAAGCTCGTCAAGCGCGACAAAGTCGACGTGCTGATCGGCACCATCCATTCCGGTGTGGCCGCAACGATGGCCAAGGTCGCGCGCGAAACCAACACGCTGATGATCGTTCCGAACGCCGGGGCGGGCGAGATCACCGGCACCATGTGCGCTCCCAACGTGTTCCGCTCGTCCTTCAGCAATTGGCAACCGGGCTACGCAGCCGGCCTGCTGGCTGCCAAGAAGCACAAGACAGCTGTCACCATCAGCTGGAAGTATGCTGCGGGCGACGAGTCCGTCAAGGGCTTCCGCGAAGGCTTCGAAAAAGGCGGTGGCAAGGTGCTGACGGACCTGAACCTGCCCTTTCCGGGCGTGGAATTCCAGCCACTGCTGGCTCAGCTGGCCACGATCAAGCCTGAGGCCGCCTATGTGTTCGTCGCCGGCGCGGCTCAGGTGAAGTTCGTCAAGGACTATGCCGCCGCTGGCCTGAAGACCAGCATCCCGCTGTACGGTGCCTTCATCACCGAGGGCACGCTGGCTGCGCAAGGCGACGCCGCCGCAGGCCTACTGACCACGCTGCACTATGCCGACGGCCTGAAGAACCCGAAGAACGACAAGTTCATGGCGGCCTACACCAAGGCCTACGGTGCCGCACCCAACGTGTTTGGCGTGCAAGGCTACGACGCGGCGCAGATGTATGACGTGGGTCTGAAGGCCGTCAAGGGCGACACCAGGAAGAAAGCCGAGATCTACAAGGCCATCGAAATCTCCAAGATCGACAGCCCACGCGGTCCGCTAACGTTCTCCAAGTCGCACAACCCGATCCAGGACTTCTACGTTCGCGTCGCACGCGGCAACCAGAACGTGATGACCGACACGATCGTCAAAGGCCTGGTCGATCCGTCCCCCGACTGCAAACTGTAAGCAACGCAGACGCCGTCTGAACCCGCCATGGACCTCATCCTCATCCAGACTCTGAACGCCGTGCAATATGGCCTTCTGCTGTTCCTGGTCGCGAGCGGCCTCACCCTCATATTCGGAGTGATGGGCGTGATCAACCTCGCCCACGGGAGCTTCTACATGATGGGGGCGTACCTGGCGTTCACGCTGACGTCGATGACGGGCAACCTGCTTGTCACCATCGTGCTCGGCACCCTCCTCAGCGCGCTGCTCGGGGCGGTGCTCGAGTGGGCTTTGTTCTCCCACCTGTACCAGCGCAACCACCTGCAGCAGGTGCTGCTGACTTACGGCCTTATCCTGATCTTCGAGGAGCTGCGTTCACTGCTGGTCGGCGACGAGGTGTATTCCGTAAAAGTGCCGTCGTGGCTCGATTTCTCGGTGCCGCTCGGTAGCGTAATGACGTATCCCGCCTACCGCCTCTTCATGTCGGGCATCTGCCTGGCGGTCGCGGTGGGCCTCTATTTCCTGATCCAGCGTACCGTGATCGGGGCGCGCATCCGCGCCGGCGCATCCAACCGCGCAATGGTGCAGATCCTGGGCATCAACATCGACTGGCTGTTCCGTCTGGTCTTCTCCCTCGGCGTGGCGCTGGCTGCGTTTGCCGGGATGATCAACGCGCCCTCGGCAACGGTGTCGCCCGGCATGGGCACGCAAGTGCTGATTGTCAGTTTCGTGGTGGTGATCGTCGGCGGCATCGGCTCTGTGTGGGGCGCGCTGCTGGCATCGCTGCTGGTCGCCTTCGCCGACACGTTCGGCAAGGTTTTTCTGCCGGACTACGCTGGCATCGCCATCTACGTTGTGATGGCGGCCATCCTGCTGTGGCGTCCCGAAGGGCTCTTCAAGTCATGAGCACCCTCATCACGTCGCCCTCTCGCGCCGTTATTATCGCCGTCTTCTTCGTCCTGCTGGCGGGCTTCCCGCAGTTGAACCAGGACTTTTATACCGAGCTGGTGACACGTGTGATGATCATGTCGATCTTCGCGATCAGCCTGGACCTGCTGCTGGGCTACACCGGCCTCATCAGCTTCGGCCATGCCGGCTGGTTCGGCATGGGTGCCTATGTCTTCGCCCTGCTGGGCACCAAGTACCAGTTGACCAGCAACCTGTGGCTGACGCTGCCGGCGGCGATGCTGGTGACGGCGTTCTTTTCTTTCCTGGTGGGCCTGTTTGTGCTGCGCACGCGCGGCATGTTCTTCATCATGGTCACACTGGCGTTCGCGCAGATCTTCTACTTCTTATTCCATGACGTGAAGGCCCTGGGCGGCAGCTCCGACGGCATGAATCTGCGCGGCAAGCCCACCACTGCCATCGGCAACTGGGTGCCGTTCGAGCTGACCGACACCAACACGCTCTATTACTTCGTGATGGTGCTGATGGCCGCGCTGCTGCTGTTCATGGCGCTGCTGCTGCGCTCGCCCTTCGGGCGTGCGCTGCAAGGCATCCGCGAGAACGAGCACCGCATGGAAGCCATTGGCTTTCCGGTGTTCCGCTACAAGCTGGCCGCGTTCACCATCTCGGGCGCGTTCGCCGGGCTGGCGGGCTACCTCTTCGCCATACTGAACAGCAGCGTGAACCCCGAGATGCTGTCTTGGCACCAGTCCGCCGACGGGCTGCTGATGCTGATCCTGGGCGGCATGGGTCAGCTATGGGGCGGCGTGATCGGTGCCTTCACCTTCATGCTGCTACAGGAGGTGCTTTCGACCTTCACCAAGCAATGGCATCTGTGGCTGGGCATCGCGATCGTACTGATCGTGTTGTTCCTGCCGGGGGGCATGATCTCGATCTTCGAGCGGATCAAGGGCATCTGGAAGCGGAGGTTCGCATGAACACCAACCTGCTGATGCAGACCGTCGACCTGTGCCGCACGTTCGGCGGACTTGCCGCGAACGACCGCGTCAACATCTCGCTGCGCCGCGGCGAGGTGCACGCGCTGCTAGGTCCCAACGGCGCGGGCAAGTCCACCCTGATCAACCTGCTGTCGGGCGATATCCGCGCGACATCGGGCCAGGTGATCTATCGCGGCGACGACATCACGAGCTTGAGCCCGCACGAGCGATCGCTCATCGGCATCGGCCGTAGCTACCAGAAGACCAACATCTTTCCCGGCTTCACCGTGACAGAGAACTGTCGGCTTGCCGCCCAGTCGCGCGAACCGCGCTCGGGGCACATTTTCAGCGACGCCGCGGCATGGTCGCTCTACCGCGAAGCGGTTGACGATGCGTTGACGCACGTCGGACTGGCCGATGTGGCCGATCGCCGCGCCGGCGAATTGAGCCACGGCCAGCAGCGCCAACTGGAACTGGCCATCGTGCTGGCGACCCGGCCTGACGTGCTGCTGCTCGACGAACCGCTGGCTGGCATGGGCCACGAGGAGTCGCTGCGGATGATCGAACTGCTGCGCGGCCTGGTGGCGTCGCACGCCATCCTGCTGGTGGAACACGACATGGACGCGGTCTTCTCCATCGCCAACATGCTGACGGTGATGGTGAACGGCCGTGTGCTGATGACCGGGACGCCCGAGCAAGTGCGTGCCAGCCAGGAAGTACAGGAAGCCTATTTGGGCAGCGAGGAAACGCATCATGGCTGAAGCCGCATTGAATGCCACCGGCCTGCATTCCTTCTACGGAGACAGCCACATCCTGCACGGCGTGGACTTCACGCTGGCAGCGGGCGAGGCGGTCGGCCTGATGGGCCGCAACGGCATGGGCAAGTCGACGCTGTTGAAGTCGCTGGTGAACGTGGTCACCCCGCGCCAGGGCGAGGTGTTCGTCTCCGGCCGCTCCACGCGTCACATGAAGATCCACGAAGTCGCGCATCTCGGGATTGCCTATGTACCTGAAGGACGCGGCATTTTCCCGAATTTGTCGGTGCGCGAGAACCTCATGGTCGCCGCTCGCGCCGGGCTCGACGGCAAGCGCGACTGGACCTACGAGCGCGTGCTCGAGACCTTTCCGCGCCTGTCCGAGCGTCTGGGCCACGGTGGCCAGCAGTTGTCAGGTGGCGAGCAGCAGATGCTGACCATCGGCCGCGCGCTGATGACCAACCCGAAGGTGCTGTTGCTCGACGAAGCAACGGAAGGCCTGGCCCCGCTGATCGCCAGGGATATCTGGCGCATCATCCGTGTCATTCGCGAGAGCGGCATCGCCACCGTGCTGGTCGACAAGAACTGGCGCGCCGTCACCGCACTGGCCGACCGCAACGTGATCCTCGTGAAGGGCCGCGTGGTCTTTGAGGGGACCGGAGCCGCGCTGCGCGCCCAACCCGAATTGCTGAACGAACACCTGGGCATATGACCCCCAAAGGCACCCCCATGAATCAAACCTGCCAGCGGCGAACCGTCCTGGCCATAGCTGCCGCGTTCGCCGCCGCTTCCATTGGCTGCTTCGCGAACGCCCAGCCTGCCAAGTTGGTCAAGCTAATTGTGCCCTTCCCGGCCGGCGGCACGGCGGACATGCTGCCCCGCATCCTGGTGGAGAAGGTGCGCGGCGCGTACCCGGCAGGCATTGTGTTGGAAAACAAGGCGGGCGCGGGCGGCAACATCGGCGCCGACCTCGTGGCGCGCGCTGATGCGGATGGCACGACCTTTCTCATGTCCCCTCCCGGCCCCATCGCGATCAATCACCACCTGTACAAGTCACTCACTTTCGACCCGACCAAGTGGGTACCGGTGACAATTATCGCCACCGTGCCGAACGTGCTGGCCGTGAGCAACAAGCTGCCGACGAAGGACGTTGCCGAATTCATCGCCTACCTGAAGGCCAACCCCGGCAAGGTGAGCTATGCCTCGCAGGGCAACGGCTCGACGTCGCACCTGACCGCGTCGATGTTCATGCAACTCACGGGCACGAGGATGACCCACGTGCCGTACAAAGGCACGGCGCCCGCGCTGATGGACATCGTGGCCGGCAACGTGGACGTGTTCTTCGACAACATCAGTTCCTCGGCGCAGTTCCATACCGGCAGCAAGCTGCGCGTGCTCGCGGTGGCCGATGACAAGCGCTCGCCCGCGCTGCCGAACGTGCCGACCTTTGCCCAGGCGAAGCTGCCCGGCATGCATGCCGTCACCTTCTTCACCATGGTGGCCCCGCCCGGAACGCCCAAGCACGTGGTCGACTATGCGCACAAGCAATTCGCCGCCGCCGTTGCCGCGCCGGACGTGATACAGAAATTTCTGGAACAGGGCGCCGTTCCAGGCGGCCCAAGCCCCGAGAAGACAGCAGAATTCATCCGCGCCGAAAGTGACCGCTGGAGCACGGTCATCAAGAGCGCGAACGTAACCTTGGAGTAAACAAATGCATGAACAGACCATCCACTGGAAGAGCCCGGCCCTCACGCGCGTTCCGTTCGACCTTTACAGCGACCCGCAGACCGCGCAGGAGGAGCAGGACCGCATCTATCGCGGCGCGACCTGGAACTACCTGTGCCTGGATGCCGAACTGCCCGAGCCCGGCAACTACCGCACCACCTTCGTCGGCGAGACGCCGGTGGTGGTGGTGAAGGACGACGACGGCGAGTTCTACGCCTTCGAAAACCGCTGCGCTCATCGTGGCGCGCTGATCGCGCTGGAGAAGTCCGGCAAGGCCGATAATTTCCAGTGCGTGTACCACGCCTGGAGCTACAACCGCCAGGGCGACCTGACCGGCGTGGCCTTCGAGAAGGGCGTAAAGGGCCAGGGCGGCATGCCCGCCTCCTTCTGCAAGAATGAACACGGCCCACGCAAGCTGATGGTCGCTGTCTACTGCGGACTGGTGTTCGGCAGCTTCAGCGACGATGTGCCGCCGATCAATGAATACCTGGGCCCCGAAATCTGCTCGCACATCGAGCGCGTGCTGCACAAACCTGTGGAAGTAATCGGCCGGTTCACGCAGGCGCTACCCAACAACTGGAAGCTCTATTTCGAGAATGTGAAGGACAGCTACCACGCGAGCCTGCTGCACCTGTTCTTCACCACCTTCGAGCTGAACCGCCTATCGCAAAAGGGCGGCGTGATCGTCGACGAAACCGGGGGCCACCACGTGAGCTTCTCGATGATCGACCCGACCGCAGCTGATGAGTCGTACAAGGAACAAGGCCTGCGCTCGGACGACTCGAAGTACCGACTGAAGGACCCGAGCGTGCTGGAAGGTTTCAAGGAATACGACGATGACATCACGCTGCAGATCCTGTCCGTGTTTCCCGGCTTCGTATTGCAGCAGATCCAGAACTGCCTGGCGGTGCGACAGGTCTTGCCCAAGGGAATTGAGCGCACGGAGTTGAACTGGACCTACATTGGCTACACCGACGACACGCCCGAGCAGCGGACTGTGCGCCTCAAACAGTTGAACCTGGTGGGCCCTGCGGGATTCATTTCGATGGAAGACGGCGCAGTGGGCGGCTTCGTCCAGCGCGGCATCGCCGGCGCGCGGGGCCTGGCTGCGGTGGTGGAAATGGGTGGCGAGGGGACCGGCTCCAGCGAAGGCCGCGCCACGGAAACATCCGTGCGCGGCTTCTGGAAAGCCTACCGCGCGCACATGGAGGTATCCGCATGATCGACCTCATGTCCCTTTGCGCATTCAATGCGTCCTATGCGCATACCATCGACAGCGATGCGTTGGAGCAGTGGCCGACCTTCTTCACGGAGAAGTGCAAGTACCGCATCACCAATGCCGAGAACGAACGCGAAAGCCTGCCCTCGGGCATCGTCTTCGCCGACTCGCGCGCGATGCTGGAAGACCGCATTGCGGCACTGCGCGAAGCCAACATCTACGAGCGACATCGCTACCGTCACGTTTTGGGCATCCCACTCGTGGGCTCCGCCGACGACAAGGGAGCGGTTGCACGCACACCGTTCATCGTGGCGCGCATCATGCACACCGGCGAAACCACGTTGTTTGTCACGGGCGAATATCTCGATCGTTTCGAGCGCAGTGGCGGCAAATTGCTGCTGGCTGAGCGCATCGTGGTTTGCGACAGCACCGTGACCGATACGCTGCTGGCACTGCCATTGTGACGCGACGCATCGCACTCACGACGGGCGACCCCAATGGGATCGGACCCGAGATCGTACTTAAGGCGCTGGATGAGTTGAAGGATGTGCGTGAGTTGCGCATTACCGTATTCGGCCCGGCTGAGGTGCTGAAGCAAACCGCTAACCGGCTGGGACTGGACAAGCTGCTGATCGCGACCGAGTTGCGCTCGACAGGCACATTACCGGCGGCAGCATTCAAGCCGGGTGAAGTCAATGCCGCCGCGGGCGCTAGCACCGTTGCTGCCGCCACGGCCGCGATCCTGGCCTGCCGCAGCGGCGAATTCGCCGCAGTGGTTGCGGGACCGCACCATGAAACCGCGATTGCCCAGGCCGGCATCCAGTTCAGTGGCTATCCGTCGCTGTTGGCGCGCGTGTGCAACCAGCCGGAAGACAGTGTGTTTATGCTGCTGGTGGGTGGCGGCCTGCGGATCGTGCACGTGACGCTGCACGAGAGTGTCGCGACTGCGCTCGCGCGCATCACGCCCGAACTCGTCGTCGCAGCCACGCAGGCAGGCTTGCGCGCCTGCAAAATGCTGGGCTTGCAGCAGCCAAAGGTGGCGCTGTTCGGCATCAACCCGCATGCGTCGGAAGGCACCTTGTTCGGTCTCGAAGACGAGACGCTGGTGGTGCCAGCCGCGAAGACACTACGCGAATCTGGCCTTGACATCAGCGGGCCGCAAGGCGCTGACGTGCTGCTAGCCGGCCGCAATCACGACCTCTACGTCGCGATGCTGCATGACCAGGGGCACATCCCGGTGAAGATGCTGGCACCGCAGGCGGCCAGCGCGATTTCGATCGGCGCCGAAGTTCTGCTCGCGAGCACGGGGCATGGCAGCGCGATGGACATTGCCGGCAAGGGGATCGCCAGGCCCGATGCGCTGCTGCGCAGCCTGCGGCTGCTCGGCGGGATGAACGCATGACTTACGACATCCGCATCGCCGGTACCGATCTGCGCTTCGCCTGCGAAGGCAACCAGAATATCCTGGACGCCGCGCTGAAAGCCGGTATCGAGATGCCCTATTCTTGCCGCAAGGGCGTGTGCGGCAATTGCGCCGGAGGGGTTTCCGCAGGAGAAGTGGAGTGTCCGCCCGCCGGTGAAGTCACGCCGCCCGGCAAGCACCTGTTTTGCCAGTGCCATCCGAAGTCGAACCTGGTGATCGTGCCCGAGGCCTGGCATCGCGTGGACCCGAACGCGCGTAAGACCTTCACCGTCAAGGTGTTCCGCAACACACTGGCGGCCGACGATGTGAACGTGCTGCAGCTGCGGTTGCCCGCTGGACACCGCGCGCGCTTCAAAGCTGGCCAGTACCTGCAGGTTGCTCTGCCGGATGGCAGCCGGCGCTCGTATTCGATGGCGAACCCGCCGCACGAGAGCGATATGCTGCAGCTGCACATCCGTCACGTGGCAGGCGGGCAGTTCACGCAGATCGTGCCGAACCTTAAGGCCGGGGACCAGTTGCAGATCGAACTGCCCTATGGCAGCTTCGAGCTGAAGGAAGAAACGCAGTCACCGATGCTGTGCGTCGTCGGCGGCACCGGCTTTGCGCCCGTGAAGTCGCTGCTGGACGACATGCTGAAGAAGGGTGTGGAACGACCCGTCACGCTGATCTGGGGCGGCCGCAGCCGTACCGGTCTCTACCTGATGTCAGCGGTCGAGAAGTGGAAAAAAATGCTGTCCGGCTTCAACTTCATCGCGGCGGTTGAAGACCCGGCCGACGCCGCAGCGCTTTGCGGATTCATGGGTCGGGTGGACGATGCTGTGCGCGCGAACTACCCTTCGCTCGTGGGACACGAGGTGTATTGCT
>Ga0075464_10000535_pt1 | contig 16795 bp, 18 predicted proteins | sample DEB19_08_DNA_5_FD_75068 | JGI IMG/M metagenome (GOLD analysis project Ga0075464, IMG submission 75068) | Aqueous microbial communities from the Delaware River and Bay under freshwater to marine salinity gradient to study organic matter... | ecosystem: Environmental > Aquatic > Marine > Coastal ...
GCGGTGGCAGCCACAGGCAGCCAACCCAGGCCGAGAGCTGCGCAAGCCCCCAGCAGTGCGCGACGGCCATAGCCAGTCTTCAAAAGTAGTTTTGTCGTCATGTTGAGTTTCCAGGAGGTGTTTTCAGGTCAAAAAAGTGCGTGTTTAGGGGCTAAATTGGCCTTCAGGCCAATGAATACATGCGCAAGAAGCTATCAAAAAAATAGCATTTTAAATGCATCTCGAATGCATCTCAATGCATCTGTCAGGTCGAATAAGACGGCTCCAGCGCAGGCTGGCTGCTGTCCCAGACGCTGGCAGCCTCGTAGGCGCGCCAGTCGGTCGTCTTGGGCACGATGGCTTGGTAGGCGCAAATTTCTTTGGGGATACGCTTGTCGCCCGTGCCGATGGCGGGTTCGCCTTTGGCGAAAGCCTGCACCGCTTGCAGCATCTGCTTTCTGAACTCCACGATCGCCTGATCGCTGGCACCCAGCCGCTCGTGCGTGCGGTCGGCAATCGGCCCCATCGTCAGCCACATGGCAATGTCCTGATTGGGAAAGCCCGTGATGCCCGTGAAGTTGCCCGCCTTCATGGCCGCGCGGTCTTGCCAGAACATGTTGGTACGGTTGCGCAGCGGCCGGTAGGTGGGGTCCAGGTCCGGGCCGAGTTGCTGACCCAAAAACTTGCGCCAGGTATCGGTATCGGGCGTTTGCGACGGGTGGCCCCAAGCCATGAAATAAAACGCGGTGTGGGTGTCGTCCATCGGCACGTTGATATTGGCCACGTTATACAAATTATTGGGCGGTATCAGGGCGGTGGCGGGTGCGACAAAAACGGTGGAGCGCACATAGTCGTTGGCAGCGGCGTTGGTGATGGGACGGCGAATGGCGGCGTACCTGAAGCCGTAGCTGCCGCGTTCAATTTGCATGCGCGGCGCTTTGTCGGTGGACGGACGCAGCCACATGCTGTCCGTGGCCTTGGCGCTGTCAACCCGAGCGGGCACCATGTCGGACGAATGCAGGCTGGAGCTGTGCGCCGAGTCAATCGCACCTTCAAGGATTTGTGCCCAGTTGCAGTCAATGATGACCTTGGCAATCGTGACAGTGGTATCGGCGGTCGGTGCCCAAGCGGGCGGCTCAAACGCGGTCAGCGTTTCTGGCGGGCCCATGTAGGCCCAGACAAAACCGCCCCACTCCTGGGTGGGGTAAGCCAAGTGTTTGGGCGGCCCGGCATGGGTGCTGGAAATGGGAATCACGGGCTCAGACACGCGCTCGACGATGTTGCCTTCAACGTCCATCTTCCAGCCGTGGTACAGGCAGCGCAGGCCGCAGTTCTCGTTGCGGCCAAACACCAGCGACACGCGGCGATGCGGGCAGTACTCGTCCATCACGCCGACTCGGCCCTCGGTGTCTCTGAACACCACGAGGTCTTCACCCAACACCTGCGCTTTGACAGGCGCACCGTCTGGCTCGCTGACCTCTTCGATCAGGCACACAGGCGTCCAGTGGCGACGCATCAGCTGACCCATGGGCGCCTTGCCTTCTACGCGGCACAGCAAATCGTTTTCTTCATGCGTCAACATGCGTTGTTTCTTTCAGCTTGCAAAATCAAATGAACCCGATTATTCTTAGAACGCTAAGAATAATCTCACTATTGATACTTGTCAACACCCGCAGGAAAGCCCAGATGACCGTAAACCCGAAGTTTGAGTATGTGTTTGTTGCCAGCCAGGAAGGCATCGCCCCCATTGTGGACATGATGCGAAGCCTCAAGTCCCAGGGCCACCAGCAGTTCAAACTGATTTACTGCACACCCGATGCGGCCTCAACGCCCTTTCTGGATGAACTGACAGGCGCTGAATTCAGCCCCCACGTGACGTTGCACCACGACCACGGCAACCCCGACCAAGCGTTTGATTTTTGGCCTCTGTTTGAAACGCCCACCCAAGCCCAGGTGTACTGCTATGGTTCAAAGGATTTGATGGAGGCCGTGACCGACATGACAGGCCACTGGCCAGCGGGGGCGGTTCATTTTGAAAACACGGGCACCGGCATCGCCAGCCATGCGGCCAACACCGCGTTTACCGTGCGCCTGAACAAGTCAGGCCGGGTCATTCCCGTCAGCGCGGAGCAGTCGATTCTTCAGGCGCTGCGGGCCGCGGGTCTGCAGGTGACCAGTTCGTGTGAAAGCGGTACCTGCGGGTCATGCCGTACCGGCTTGCTGGGCGGGCTAGTGGAGCACCGCGACATGGTTCTGTCAGATGACGAGAGAGCCCACAACATCATGGTGTGTGTGTCACGCGCCCTGCCGGGTTCAGCGTTGCCCGAACTGGTGCTGGACCTGTGATGCAGCCGCTGCGCATCGGTGTGGTCGGCCTGGGCCGCGCTTTCACGCTGATGCTGCCCACCTTTGTGCAGGACAACCGCGTCAAGCTGGTTGCCGCCACCGACCCGATTGCCGCAGCGCGCCAGCAGTTTGCAGCAGACTTCAATGCGCCAGCCTACGACAGTGTTGACGCCCTGTGCGCCGACCCCACCATTGAAGCGGTGTACGTGGCTTCGCCGCACCAGTTTCATGCAGACCATGTGTGTATGGCTGCCGCGCACGGCAAGCACGTGCTGGTTGAAAAACCGATGGCGCTGAGCCTTGCCGAATGCACCCGCATGATCGATGCCTGCCAAAGCGCAGGTGTGCACATGGTCGTTGGCCACAGCCACAGCTTCAACACACCCATCGGGCGTTGCCGGGAGATCATTGAAAGCGGTGTTTATGGCGCAGTCCGCATGATCACGGCGTTGAACTTCACCGATTTTTTATACCGTCCACGCCGGCCCGAAGAGCTGCTGACGGCGGCTGGCGGCGGCGTGATTCACAGCCAGGCCGCCCACCAAATCGATATCGTTCGCTTGCTCGGTGGCGGGTTGGTGCGCAGCGTGCGTGCCCACACCGGCGCCTGGGATGCAGCGCGCCCGACCGAGGGGGCCTACAGCGCACTGCTGGGCTTTGAAGGCGGCGCTTTTGCAACGGTAACGTACAGCGGCTATGGCCATTTTGATTCAGACGAGTGGATGAACAACGTGGGGGAAATGGGCCAACGCAAAAACCCTGATGACTACGGCAAAGCGCGCCAGCGACTGGCCGCAAACCAGGATGAAACCGCTTTGAAGGCCGCCCGCAATTACGGCGGCAGCGCTTACACACCCAGCCAGACGCCACCTGGCAGCCAGGCCCACCCGCACTTTGGCCCGCTCATCATCAGTTGTGACAAGGCCGACCTCCAACCGTCCGCGACCGGCATCACCCTTTATGCCGACCATCAAAAGTCGTTTGTTGCCCTGCCCGCCCCAGCCATCCCTCGCGCAGAGGTCATCGACGAGCTGTTTGCGGCTGCCCGGCATGGCCAGTCCCCCATCCACAGCGGCTCGTGGGCACGCGCCACGACCGCCGTGTGCCTGGCGATGCTGGAGTCCGCCAGAACGCAGGCCGAACAGCAGCCCGGTTATCAGGTGAAACCGTGACCCTCATGAAACCCGACAGCCACAACATGCTTCACCACTGGCGCGAGGCGGTGCCCAATGACCGCATGGCCCATCTGATCCGTGACACCGAGCGTGCCTTTCGCCGGGCGCTGCAACTGCGGCTGGCCGCGCACGGCGTGCCGTTTGGGCATTGGGCTTTTTTGCGTATTTTGTGGGAAGCCGATGGCCTGACCCAAAAAGAGCTGAGCCAACGCGCCGGCGTCATGGAGCCCACCACCTTCACCGCCATGAAGGCCATGGAAGCGCAGGGCTACATCAGCCGCAACCAGATACCTACCAATAAGAAAAATGTGTACGTGCATCTGACCGATGCAGGACGCGCGCTGAAGAAGAAACTGGTTCCCCTTGCCGAGGAAACCAACAAAATCAGCGTTGAGGGTCTGACCCCCAAGGACATAGCGACAGCACGCAAGGTGCTGCTGGCCATGCTGGTAAATCTGGTCAATGTGGCAAAGGACGAGGCTGCCGAGCTTGATCAGCCGCTCGGCAAGACCAAGGCTAGCTAAGCAGGCGTCTGTCCTTCATCCAGTTCACGCAGCTGTCTGCGGCAACGGCCAGCAGCTCGGGTTGCCCCGAGAAATAATGAGTTGCACCCTTGATGCACAGCATGGTTTTATCGGTACTGGCTGCTGCATCAAAAATTTGCTGGGTATGGTGCTGCGGCACAGCATCGTCAGCGCTGTGTTCAATGGCCAGCATGGGCACAGAAATACCTGTCGCGCACTTCTCGCCATGGGCATGCGTATCGTCAAGAGACCATTGCGACAGCCACGAGCGCAGGCATGAAAACCGTGCTGACCCCACCGGCCCGGTGTTCACAGTCTCAGGATTTCCCATGAAGCAACTGCCAATTGGTCTGTCATTCGGGTCAATGGTGGCATCCAGAAAGCGTGGCTCAGCCATGGTGCGGTGCGTGACAAAACCACGCTCCATCTCCAGTCCGCCCTTTTTTCGCAAGTCCTCAAGTGTCTGCTTGACCCAGGCTGTCCGCCGCCTGATGCGCGCCAGTTGCGCCGCACGAAAGGCCAACAAAAATGCCGCCGAATAAGGCGGTTTGATGTCAGGGTTGTACAGGTCGAGAGCCGGATCGCGCTTGTCAGGATCGTTTTCGTCCAGTACGGAAGGGTCGATCCAGTCGGCCAGCACCACCGCTCGCGAAATATGTGCTGCCTGAAAAATAAAGCCGTCAGCAGGTATCAGTTCAGACGCCATGATGTTGCAAGCATCGCCTGCAGGGGTGTGAGTCACGCTAGGCTTTTCAGCTTGCTGCTGGTAGTAAAGCGCCAGAGAACCACCACCAGACCAGCCCGCCAGCACCACCGTTTTGTAGCCCCACACCTGCTTGGCGTGGCGTATGTACGCCCCCAGGTCCACCACCACGTTTTCCATGATCAGGGCGCTGTCATTGCGCGCGTAACGGCTGGCTGCGCACAGCACATGCACACCGCGTTCGGCCATGGCGCGAGGCATGGGCAGCAATTGCAGGGTAGATGCCGGATGCATGTAAATCAGCAGGGTGTGCGGTGCAACACCTTGGGGTAAATAGCGAATGCCTTCCAGATTGACCACACCCTGATTTCCCGCAAAACCATACACCTCTTTGAAGGCACTTTTTTCAGCAAACTTGATGTGTACCCAATCGGCAGACACTTCAAATTTTGTGGGTAGCGTGGTCATCAATCAAACTCCTGGTCGAACTCAATACGCGCTTGTCAATGGATGTGCAGACGGGCTTTTTTCTCTTTCATCCAGGCATCGCAGTCAGCGCGTGCATCACGCCTGAAGGCCTTCAATTCATCACTGCTGGATGTCGTCAATGTCAGCTCAAGGCGAATGCCATTGGGGTCGAAAAAGTAAATCGAGCGCACAAAGCCATCGTGCAGAACCGGGCCCAGCACATCAACGCCCGCTTGCTCAAGGCGTTTGCGTGCTTCATCGACCTTTTCTTCTGACGCTACCCGTAAGGCCAGGTGATTCACCCAGCGCGGCGTGTTAGGTGAAGGCTCACCCGCCTCGTTATCACCCAAATCAAAAAAAGCCACGCAACTGCCGTCTGTCATCTCGAAAAAAAGATGCGCAAAATGTGACGCCTCCCCCGTGCTGACTGCGTCGCCCCGCACCACATGCACCAACGGCAAACCCAGAAGGTCTTCATAAAAGTGACGCGTTTCTTCAGCATCACGGCAGCGGTAGGCCACATGGTGTAGCCCATTGACGGGTACAAAAGCTGGTTCAATATTTGTCATGGTCTGTCTCCAAAATGGATCCTGCATAATAGTTAAACCGCCATGCGCCGAAGTGGCAGATGCTGCGTCACTTGCTCAAGCCATGCAGTATCGTTTGACAGGGAGCGCAGCTCTGCCAGCGCTTCATCTTGCGTTTGCGTCCAGCGTTCCACGACACGCACGTCGTCGCCGTCACTGCGCTGATAAGAAAACTCCAGCCGGATGCCGTTGGGATCAAAAAAATACACCGACAACGTCTCTGCCCCTACTGGAATAGGGCCGATCATGGGTATGCCCGCCTCATTGAGTCGATCTACAAGTTGCATGAACCGCTGCTCGGTCGCTGTGAACGAGCAATGCTGCATGGCGGCCAGTGCATCCCTATCGCCAGGTTCTTTGGCGCCTTTGGGCATTTCAAAAAAAGCCACCATGGTGTCACCGCCAGCATCAAAAAAATAATGCCGCAAGTTTTCAAACGGCGGATTGCCGCGATTCGCAGGGCCAACGCCCAGCCCGGGCGGTACCTTCAGCGCATGCACCAGCGGCATGCCCAACACACGAGTGTAAAAATCAATCGTCATTTTCATGTCGTCGGTATTCAGCGCCAGATGGTGAATGCCCCGGCTTAACGGCGGTGCCGCATGTGTCAATCTCAATGGTGTTGTACTCATGATCAGTCTTTCGTTTGTGCAAGGTCAAAATAAAGCTGTGACAAGTCAGCACGGTTGGCCAGCGTACGGCTGCTTTCCATCAGGGCCACACGGCCTTTGATCAGCACATAGGCACGGCTGGTAAACGGCAGCGCAATGTCGAGTTTTTGCTCGACCAAAATCATGGTCAAACCGCCCTCGCGCAGCACATTCAGCGCACGGCGGATTTCGTCAACCACCAGCGGCGCCAAACCGAGGAACGGTTCGTCCAGCAGCAACACACGAGGTGCCGACATCAAGGCCCTGCCAATGGCCACCATCTGTTGCTCACCCCCCGAAAGCGTGCCCGTCAACTGGCTTCGCCTTTCTGCCAGTCTGGGAAACAGTGTGTAAACCTGGTCAAAACGCTCCTTGACACGGTCGCTGCTGCGATTCTGCAAACGTACGGTACCAAGGCTCAGGTTGTCTTCTACCGACAGCGGCGCAAACATGCGCCTGCCCTCGGGTACCTGTACAAGGCCATGGCCAACAATTGCGTGACTTGGCATGGACATCAGATCCCTACCGTCCATCAGCACCCGTCCACTGCGCGTAGGCGATATGCCGGATAAAGCCGCCAGCAGTGTGGACTTGCCCGCCCCGTTGGGCCCCAACAGGGCAACCGTTTCGCCGCGTGCAACCTGCAGCTGTACGCCCTGCAACACCGGCCCGTGACCGTAGCCTGCACAGAGGTCTGATATGTCAAGCATGACCGACTGCTTTCATGCTGTTCCTGTCCGGAACATTCACGTCGCCCAGGTAGGCCGACACCACTGCTGCGTCACGCTGCACCTCAGCAGGTGTGCCCTGTGCGATCTTGCGGCCAAAATTAAGTACCACCACCCTGTCAGCCAGCGCCATCAAAAACCGCATGTCATGCTCAATCAGCACTACCGCAATTCCGCGCTTCGCAATCTGCCGAATGATGACGGCAAGCCGTTCACATTCGGCAGGTGTCAGCCCGGCGGCGGGCTCGTCAAACAGCATGAGCCGGGGCTCTGCAGCCAGCCCTCGGGCAATTTCAAGCAGACGCCCCTGGCCAAACGACAGGCTGGACACATCCGCATCACGCCATTCGCCCAAGCCGACAAAGTCAATCAGCTCATTTGCACGGTGCGCTGCATCCTGCTCGGTACGCGCAGCACCGCCCAGATTCAGCAACACACGCCATAGCCCGCCACCAAGCCTTGTGTGCATGCCCACCATCACGTTGTCTTGTAACGACATGCTGACAAAAGGCTTGTTGTGCTGAAAAGTACGCATGATGCCGCGCCTGGCAAATGCATGCGTGGGCAGCGTCAGCAAGGATTCTCCGTCCAGCATCAGAGTGCCGCTGGTCGGCGGTAATGCGCCCGCAATCATGCTGAAAGTGGTGCTTTTGCCCGCACCATTGGGGCCTATCACACCCAGAATTTCGCCTGCATAGACGTCCAGATCCACATCAGCGACAGCCTGCAAACCGCCAAAGCTTTTGCTCAAGGCCCGAACCACAAGTAGCGGCGCGCTCATGCCCGCCCCCCGCGCTTGCGCAGCATGTCCCACAGGCCAATCAAACCCTTGGGCTGAAACAACACCACGACCACCATAAAAACCCCAAACACCAAGGCGTGGTGATGACCAATCAAGGGCGAAAGAACCAGTGGCAGCAGGTACAGCAACACCGCCCCCACCACCGCACCTGCATGCCGCCCACTACCACCCACAATCACCATGAAGAGCAGAAGGAATACATTTTCAAGCCCAAAAATCAGTGGATTCACTGTGTTGTCGACAAACGCGTAAACCATGCCGGCCATGCCCGCCAGTGCACTGGTCACTGTATAGGCAATGATTTTGGTATGCGCCACGTTGACACCCATGGCGCGCGCGGCCTCGGGGTCATCGCGCACAGCGCGGCAAGCACGCCCAAAATACGAGCGGTCAAGGCGCCACAAAATAGTCCAGGTTGACAGCAGCAGCAGCACAATTACCACGGTGTACCAAGGTCCGGTCACACGCATGCCAAAAACATCTGGCAGGCGGTAATTGGCCAGGCCTCCCGCAGCACCCGTGACCGCACCGCCTTCATTGAGCACCACGATAAACAACTGCGCAAAGGCAAGGGTTGCCAGAGCCAGATAAAACCCTTCCAGCCGCGTGGCAGGAATTGCCACAATCAGTGCCAGCACCACACACAAAGCAATCCCAACGAGCACAGCCAGCGGCAGGGGCAAGCCAACCTGAAACAGCAAAATCACAATCGCATAAGCACCAATGCCATAAAACGTGAAATGCGAAAAGGCGACCTGTCCCGAAATACCAAACAAGAAGTTGTAGCCCAGTGCCAGTGTGATCCACAGCAGCAGCTTGCGGTAAACATCGGTCTGGTAGGCACCGAGGGCAAAGCCAATGGCCGACAAAACGAGTGCCGCAATGGCCAGCACAATCCATTGCCTCATGGCCGGGCCTCCCGGGCACGCAACAGACCCGTGGGCTTGAGCAATAAAAACACAATCAGCAACACCAGCGGCACACCCATGGCCAAACCAGGGGGCACAGGCGCATAACGCACGGTAAACTGCTCTGCAAACGCCAGTATCAAACCGCCCAGCAAAGCACCTTCAACCCGACCTACGCCGCCAATCACCAGTGCCGTGAACCCCTGAATCGCCAGTGGCAACCCCATCAGGTAATGGGCCGACACATTGGGGGACACCAGCACACCCGCCAAGCCAGCCACCACAGCGCTGCCTGCAAAGGCCAGTGACGTGACTCGCCGCAGATTGATGCCCATCAGCGCAGCTGCGCGCCTGTCAATAGCTACCGCTTCAAACGATTTTCCAGCCAGAGTCCGCTCAAAAAAATACCAAGTCAGTGCAAACACTGACAGCGTGACGGCGATGATGAAAAAGCTCTGGTAGGAACCCGCAATCAGCCCCAACTCCAGCCGGCCAAAACCAAAGCTGGGAGGTACTGGCTGCGGGTCAGGTCCAAAGCCAAGCGAGACCACTTCACGGAACACAACCAGCATGCCCAGCAATGCCAAAATAGGTGCCAGCGCGGGTGCCCCTTTTTCCAGCAATGGCCTGACGGTCAATCGTTCCGTGGCCCAGCCAATCAAAAACATCCCGCCCAGTACCAAAACCATGCCCACAGGGTAAGGCAAGCTAAGCCGCGACAAAAGTACAAAGCCACCGAATGCAGCCAGCATGGACCACTCGCCCACCGCGAAATTGATCACGCCAGTGGGCCGGGTAATCAGCAAATACGACAACGCCACAAGAGCGTAGACGCAACCGCTGGCAGTCGCGCCGACCAGCAACTCCAGAAAATCATTCATCGCATGCAACCTGTTGTTTGACTGGTCTTGACGGGCACTGGCGGGGCTTGACTAACCTTGACCGGACTTCGCCGGTCAAGGTCGGCTAGGGCACGCGCTTTATTTGTTACCGACGTGCACAACCTTGCCTTGCGCGTCACCTTCGTAGACCCGCACCACCATGCCATTGGTGTCAAAGCCGGTGCGTTTGCCATCAGTAAAACCGTAAGCGGCATTCACACTGCCCATCACCCCTTTGTAGGCCTTGGTGCTTTGCATGGCTTCGCGTATCTTGTCTTTGTCGGTGCTGCCAGCGCGCTTGATGGCATCGGCCACCAGCATGATGCCGTCATAACCGTAGCCGTTGAGGTTGTAGGGCTCAGTCCCTGTGTCTTTTTTGTAGCTCTCGACAAATCGCTTGGTCTCTGCTTTGGCAGGATCAAACGCATCAACAAAAACGACCCCATCGAGCAATCCCTTGGCAATCGATGAGTACACCGGAATGGACATGTTGTAGTTGCCCAGGATCGGTGCCTTCAGACCCAGTTGCCGATACGACCGCAAAATCAGCGCGTTTTCGGGTGTCAACACGCCCGTCATGAACATGGCATCGGGGTTGGCGGCACGCACCTTTTGCATTTGTGGGTCAGCCGTGGTGGAGCCGCGCGGCACCACTTCTTCACTGACGATCTGGATGTTGTTTTTTTCGAGTTCAGCCTTAAAAAAGCGATTGGTCAACTGCCCCAGGTCAGAGTTGTCAGTGACCAGCGCTACACGCTTGTAATTTTTATTACGGGCATACGACAGCAGGGTTGAAATCTGGGTGGAACCCAATGGCCCGGTTTGCCAGAAGTTGGCGTTATCGACCTGTGTTGTCAGTGTGTCGCCACTGTTGGATGGGGTCATGTGGGGTGTTTTGCTTTCCCGCGTGACGGACTGCGCCTGCTGAGTGGCGGGTGTCAGCGACACCGACAAAATAAACGCCACACCTGAGTCCACCAGTTTGCGCGCTGCTGTGGCCGACACATCGGGTTTGCCCTGATCGTCTTCTACCAGCAGTTCAATTTGCCGCCCCAGCAAGCCGCCTTTGGCATTGAGTTCCTTGACGGCATACACAGCACCTTGTGCCACTGGCTCGGCATAGCCCTTGGCTGGACCGACCTTATCGGTGATCATGCCGATTTTGATGGTGTTCTGTGCAAAAGCCGCCGAACTGAGCAACACCATGGCGCCCGCCATCACCGTCAATGCTTTATGCAAAAAAAACTTTTTCATGATTTGTCTCCTTATATCAACCAAACATAACGAAAAACATCTACACCAATAAACGCTTGTTCACAAGACCTTGTCAGGCATAGGCTGAACTCACGCGCATTGAAAATTCGCCAATGCCTTCAATGCCCGCCTGCAAAACATCGCCTGGCTCAACCGGGCCAACGCCTGCGGGTGTCCCGGTCATGATCACGTCACCGGGTTGAAGGGTGTAAAAAGATGAAGCGAATTCAATCAGGCGTGCAATGTCATAAACCAGATGACGGGTGTTTGACTGCTGCCGCATTTGGCCATTGACTTTGAGCCACAGGTCAAGCTGGTTCGGATCCGCAATTTCATCCGGGGTAACCATCCAGGGGCCGAGCACCGAATAGGTGTCAATCGACTTGCGAAAGCACTGAAACTCCTTACCACGCAGCGTCATGTCAAACGCAATCGTGTAGCCTGCAATGTGCCCCATCGCATCTGCAGCCTTGACCTGATGGCACTGCGAGCCAATCACCACACCCAGCTCAACTTCATGGTCGTTACGGCGGTCGGCAAATCGCAAAACGATCTCGTCACTGCAACCAATCAGCGAACTGCCAGCCTTCAGGAACATGCCCCAATCACCAATCGACGTGACACTGCGGCCATGTGCAATGCCCGCATCCTGCTTGCTCTCATCAATGTGGGCCTCGTAGTTGATGGGCGCACCCATGATCTTGCCGGGGTTGGCCACGGGTGACAAAAACCGCACTTCGGCCGCAAGATAGCTTTGAGCGGTTTCAAGCGCCTGCGCAATCGGTTCGCGCAGACTGGCCAGGTTGTCAATCAGCAGGTCTTTTTGCGGCAGCGGGTAACGGCACGACGGCAACAGATCCAGCACAGCCGATACGTCGTACACCCTGCCGTCCCTGACGACACCCAGCTGACCCTGGTTGAACCTGCACAGCTTCACGATGCCACCTCGTCTTTCAAATACCCCAGCGACGCCAGCAGTTCCCTGTCTGTCATCATGAAAATCACAGCGTCGTCTGATGCAGCGATATGGCTGACCCAGTTCCAGTGCGGAAGGGTGAACACATCGTTTCGTTGCCAGGCAATGGTTTTATCGCCGACCTGACTGCTGCCCTGCCCCTGCGCCACAACACAAACAGCATTGGAGGTCGAGCGATAGCGCTGCGTGGGCTGGTTTTTTCCCAAGGCTTGCAAGTAGCAATCGAGGGTGGGCAAGACAGCGCCCAGTTTGTCATCGCTGACATAGCGCAGCAGGCGGCTGCCATCCGCTTTGGCGGTGGACCCCATCAATGCCGGCCAGGCTCGTTGCCGGGCATACCGAAACCGACTGGGTGATGTGCCGTGGCCCTCAAAAATGTCCGGCTTGAGATGCACCGCGTCAGGCCGAAAGGATGGCGCGCTGGTCGATGGTGGGTCAAACTGGTTTTGTGCGGAGCCAGCAGGTTCACCCAGCTCAAAAAACATGGTGTCGATGTCACGGCACAGCGGCAAGTCAAGCCCGTCGAACCACACTACCCGATCGGTGCCCGGGTGAACATGCTCATGCCATGTCCAGGCGGGTGTCAGCACCAGGTCACCTTCCTGCATTTCACACGCCTGACTGTTCACGCTGGTCTGTGCGCCACCGCCCTCCATGACAAAACGAATGGCCTGCAGGGTGTGCCGGTGCGCCCTGGCCACCTCACCGGGTAAAAGCGTTTGCAAGCCTGCAGAAAGATTGGTTGTCGTGGCAAACGAGTCCCTGAACGCAGGATGAGTGAGCAACAGCACACGCCGCTCGGCATCTTCCATGGACACCTCTTTGATCGCGCGCGCGATCAATGGCGACATTTGGACCCAGGGCCACAGCATGGGCTGGTCAACAGCAGACGGACTGCGCCGGGTGACGCGGCCGTAGCGGTCCCAGAGTGGCTGGGCGCTCACCACGTCCAGTGCACTGATCAGGTCAGCATAAGGTGCAGAAGCCGAAGGTTCAGCAAGCAGGCTCAAGTTGTCTCCGTCGTTGTCCGACCGTTTTGACGGCCGGGGATTTTTTTCCAGTCTATTACGATGTCATATAAATATCTAACATCTTCAGTTATCCATCACATAAACTGAAGTGATAAGACAGAATAAACAACTTCGGATTTGAAAGGCGCTGTTCACATGGACTTGCTGGATTTCGACCTGAACCTGCTGATGACGTTTGATGCCATTTATCGGCACCACAACCTGTCGACGGCAGCTATAGAACTGGGCATGACGCAACCCGCCGTCAGCGCTGCCCTCAAGCGAATGCGCGCCTGTTTTGACAACCCCCTGTTTGTGCGTACCTCACACGGCATGCTGCCAACGCCGTATGCGGACGGTGTGTCGATCAAAATCAGCCAGGCGCTGGACATTCTGCGTGAGGTAGACCAGCCCATCACCTTCAGTCCATCCACCACCACCATCAACTTTCGCATTTACATCAACGACATTGGCATGCTGCTGGTCATGCCGTTGGTGTTGAAGTACATGCGTGAGCACGCCCCTCACGCCAAACTCACCATCCTTGATCTGCGACCCGATGAAGTCGTGCAGGCACTCGACGGCGGAGAAATCGACCTGGCTGTGGGCTATTTTCTCGGCATGCCCGACTGGGCTCACCAGCAGTCGATACGCCGAACCTCCTACGTCTGTGCCGTACGCACAGACCATCCTGATATTGGCGCCAGCCTATCGCTGGAGCAGTTTCTGAGCGCCAAGCACGCGATGTACTGGACCAGCGGCTCACCCCACGGCATTGTTGAAGAAAAGCTGGCCAAACTGGACCTGAGCCGAGATGTGCTGCTCAGGGCACCGAGATTTGCAGCTTTGCCATTTTTAATCGCGCAGTCGGACCTGATCGTGACGATTCCAGAAGACCTGGGGCTGACTTTCCGCAACCTGATAGACATCAAGCTGTTTGCACCACCGATGAAGCTGCCTAACTTTGAAATCAGGCAGTACTGGCACGAAAGGCATCATGTGGCGCCAGCTAACAAGTGGCTACGCACTGTCATCAAGACCGAAACGGCCAATATGTCGCACCTGTCGTCGCGACAAAGGAGTTAGACCAACCAGCGAATTCAGTGCAGCTTCACGCCTGTCTTTGACTGCACAAATTCGCGCGTCACGCCGTCGGCCAGTTCCACCAGCTTCAAGCCTTCGGGCGTCACGTCCATCACCGCCAGGTCGGTGATGATGCGGTCAACCACACCCAGCCCCGTCAAGGGCAGCGTGCAGCTCGGCAGGATTTTCATGTCCTCGGTACCGTCTTTCTTTTTGGCAACGTGTTCCATCAAGATAATCACGCGCTTGACGCCCGCCACCAGGTCCATCGCGCCGCCCATGCCCTTGACCATCTTGCCGGGGATCATCCAGTTGGCCAAATCGCCTTTTTCGCTGACCTGCATCGCACCCAGAATGCTCAGGTTGATCTTGCCTGCGCGAATCATGCCGAACGATTGGTCAGAGCCAAAAATCGCTGAGCCCTTGATGGTGGTCACGGTTTGCTTGCCCGCGTTGATCAGGTCGGCGTCGACCTTGTCATCGGTGGGGAAAGGGCCAATGCCCAGCATGCCGTTTTCAGATTGCAGCCACACCTCAATGTCTGGGTTGACGTGGTTGGCCACCAGTGTCGGGATGCCAATGCCAAGGTTGACGTAAAAACCGTCTTGTAGCTCGTGGGCAGCGCGTGCTGCCATTTGGTCTTGTGTCCAGGCCATGATCAAACTCCTGCTTTCTCGACTGATTTTTCAGTAATGGTTCGTTTTTCAATGCGCTTTTCCGGATTCGGATTGCACACGATGCGGTTGACATAAATACCGGGCAAATGAATCTGGTCGGGATCCATCGCGCCGGTTTCCACCACTTCTTCAACTTCCACAATGCAGACCTTGCCGGCCATCGCCACAGCCGGGTTGAAGTTGCGCGCCGTCAGGCGAAATTGCAGATTGCCGGACTGGTCAGCGCGCCAGGCTTTGACAAGCGACACGTCTGGCACCAGGGACCGTTCCATCACATAGGTCTCGCCGTCAAACTCACGCAGCTCTTTGCCTTCGGCCACCAGCGTGCCGACACCTGTTTTGGTGAAAAACGCCGGAATGCCCGAGCCGCCAGCACGCAACTTTTCAGCCAGCGTGCCCTGCGGTGTGAACTCCAGTTCGAGTTCGCCGGCCAGGTACTGGCGTTCAAATTCCTTGTTCTCGCCCACGTAGCTGGCAATCATTTTTTTGATTTGGCGTGTTTCCAGCAACTTGCCCAGACCAAAGCCGTCCACCCCGGCGTTGTTTGAAATGACGGTCAGGTTTTGCACACCGCTGTCCTTGAGCGCTTCAATCAGCGCCTCGGGAATGCCGCACAGACCAAAACCGCCAACGGCCAATAATTGGTCGTCTTTAACGACGCCTTTGAGGGCCTGCGCAGCGGAAGGGAAAAGTTTTTTCATCAGGAGCTCCATGTCATGTCAATCAGCCAGCATTTTAGGGTCAGTGCACATCAGCATGGGATGGGCTTTTTACGTTGCCGGAAGGGTTTCAAACGCAACGGCAGAAGCGACTTGCAAGGCAGTTTCGACACCTTGAAGGCGCTGCGAGGGACTGACTTCAAAGCTTGACGGCGCAGCAAACATGCCTTGCAACGTGGCGCGGACCAAGGTCAACCGCGGGTCCAGCGTTTGCGCGTCGTCGGTGGTGTCGTTGATGCAAAAAAAGTCAATGCATCCCCTGCTCGCCGACAGCTCAACCAGCTGCGTCGTCTTGTCTGCCTCACCCGTCGAAATGTATAAGTGTGAATAGTCCCTCACCTTGGCCACGCCATGCGCCAACGCCCAACGCAGCACAAAGTCAGACACGATGGTGGGTTTGTCCCAGGTACGAAAAACAGTGGATCGCGATCGGGTAAACATGTCGGGGGCTTGGGCTTCCAGCTCATACAAAAGCGAGCGGAGCATGGGCCTTGGCGAATGGGCAAAGGTTCTGAAAGTATGCTGGTAGTGCGGTGCCATGTGCAGCGCCCATGGGGCGTCACCCGCTGGACAGGTCGCCCGATTTTTGAGCCACTGCGCAGACAATCGGCAAGCATTGATCAAAGAAGTGGCATCCTCACTGAGTGGCTCGTCAGCAACCGCTTCATCGTCAGACCAGGCAACATAAACGCCACCCGGCCAAAACCAGTCGTTGACGCGCACCGGCGCACCAAAAAAAACATCGTCATTGAAGTAAAAATAGCGCTCAGACAGGCCTGGAATCCGGTGAATATACGACTCAATATTTCCCGAATCAAAGGTAGGCAAGCAAGACGATGGGATCAAGTCCTTGTGATCGACCAGCGTGAGGCCCGGTGTGTCACGCAACCACCTCGGCGATTGACCATCCGTCACAACGTACACATGACCGTGATCGGGGAAATAGGCCTCGAGTGCGCGCAAGCTGTAGCGCAACTCGTCGTTGTCCCTGAAGCGCCCTTCCACATTGCCGAACGGTGCAATAGCGTCACGCTCACGGGCGCTGAGTTGCTGAACTGCTTGTTGACGCTTTTGACGCCACTGGTCATCGTTGCCGTCTACCCACAGGTAAACAATGTCTATTGGAAAGTCGGTGTCCATCACTTGGGTTTTTATAGCTGAACCTAGCATGTTAGCCCGGATTTCAGTATTCAACACCAGGCGGCAAGCCTGAACGCTATTCTTTCAGTAGCTGCTTGCGCACATATCCATTGCTTGGATTCAACGACGAATTGCGAAACGTTTGAGTGATTGTAAGAACACCTGATTGGGTGTTTTAAAGCTTA
>Ga0075464_10000537_pt1 | contig 16735 bp, 17 predicted proteins | sample DEB19_08_DNA_5_FD_75068 | JGI IMG/M metagenome (GOLD analysis project Ga0075464, IMG submission 75068) | Aqueous microbial communities from the Delaware River and Bay under freshwater to marine salinity gradient to study organic matter... | ecosystem: Environmental > Aquatic > Marine > Coastal ...
CGGATCAGGCAGCAACAGGGCGTCAACATGATTGACCAGCAGGCTGCCCATGTTGTTGTAGGGCGCGTTGGTCGTCACCACCGGCACGTGCCTGGCCATCGCCTCGAGCAGCACCATGGGAAATACGTCCTGCGTCGTAGGGTGCGCCAGGCAGTCCATGGCCGCATAGGCGTTGGGCATGTCGCTGACGACGCCCATGAAACGGCACGATTTGCCCGCGCCCAAGGCCTGCACCAAATCTGTGTATCGGTCGGCCTGCGCCGCGTTGCCAATCACCACAATTTGCACATCAAAGGGCAGCAAAGCCGCACCTTTGAGCAGCGTACCCAGGCCCTTCTTTTTGAAATCATGGCCCACAAAACCCACCGTCATGATGGCTGGATTGAGGCCCAGACTTGTCCGCGCGGCTGTCTTTTCTGCCCTTGTAAATTCCCGTGCAGGAATATCCACACCGGGCGTGATCACGCTGGCCGAGTACACGTCGGGCATGACGTCAAGAGTTTCATCATGCACAAACTGGGACACAAAAACGCTGTGATGCCCCGGGCTGCACAAACGTTTGTTCTCGAGCCACAAATAGGCCAGCAGCCGGGGACTGAGCGCTATTCGCAGTCGGCTCATGCCGCGCTCTTTCAAGCTGGCATGAACGGTTTTAACGCTGACAGTATGCACATCGCCATGCGTGATGTTTTCAAATGAGTGAACGATGTCAAAGCCTGACCGCGTGAGGCGTTTTGTCTGCCAGCTGAACCACAGCTGATTGAGCCATCGGGTGCGAATGGGCAGTTTGGCGACGGGTAGGTGCTTGAACCGCTCTGTCGACTGGTCAAAACCCTGTGAGACCACCGTGATCTCGTAGTCATCCAGCATGGACGTGGCCATCGACACCGCCAGGCTCTCAGCGCCTCCGCCGATTTTTGAAAAATTACGGGTGATCAGCGCGAGTCTGGTTTTCATGCTGCGTAGACATCCGCAGCATGGTGGACAGCGCGCTTGTCTTCATAATTGCTCAGGCACTTGAGCAACAATTGCATCCATGTCGTGGTTCGGCTGACCAGGACACGCGGCAGCAGCAAGTTGTCAGACTGTGCTGCCACCGCCCGGCCCCGCACCGTCGTGGTTGCCGTCAAATAGCCCGCAGCCTTGACGCTTTGCACAGCCGTTTTGTTCAGACCGCCATAGGGATAGCAAAAGTGTTGGACGCCCGCCTTTTGTTGAACCAGTGCTTCAAGCTGCACCTTGGATTGCCCGATTTCAACCATCTGCTCAGCTTCGCTCAAGACGTCGAGGTTGGTGTGGTTCATCGTGTGTGATCCGACTTCCTGGCCGGCATCAATCCAAGCCTGCAGTTCTTTTGCCGTCATCAGCGGCACTTGTTTGACCCCACGTTCTTTGTCCCAGTCGTTGGTTTTACCCACCTGGTTCGCGACGATGTAACAGGTGGAGGTAAAACCATGGCGCTTGAGCACGGGCAAGGCACAGCGCAAATTATTCTCATAGCCATCATCAAACGTGATGCCAAACACTTTGCCGCGCTTTTCACCGTTCAAGTACGGGACCAAATCACCCATCGACAAGCCGCGATAACCCAACATGCTGAGCACCGCCATTTGCCTGGCAAAAGTGCCGGGGGACACCACCAGCCCGCGCATGGGCGAACCCTTGGGAGGCACTGCATCGACCTGGTGATACATCAAAATAGGAATTGTCTGCTGGGGCATAGCTTGTCAGTGGTTCACATCAAAACGATGTCGTATTGCTCTTGCGCCATGGCGGCTTCGGCCTGCAGCGAAATCGGCTTGCCAATAAAGTCGCTCAGACCGGCCAGATGCTGGCTTTCTTCATCCAGAAAAAGTTCAATCACCTTGGGCGATGCCACCACCCGGAACTCACGCGGGTTGAACTGGCGCGCCTCACGCAAGATTTCGCGCAGGATGTCATAGGTCACACTACGCGCGGTTTTAACCACACCCTTGCCGCTGCATGCGCTGCATGGCTCACACAGTTGGTGCGCCAGTGATTCACGGGTTCGCTTGCGTGTCATCTCCAGCAAGCCCAGCGCTGAGAAACCATTGACGGCGGTTTTGATGCGGTCGCGTGCGAGCTGTTTTTGAAATTCAGCCAACACCGCATCGCGGTGGTTTTCACGGCTCATGTCGATGAAGTCCACGATCACAATGCCGCCCAGGTTACGCAGGCGAAGCTGCCGGGCGATGGCCTGCGATGCCTCCAGGTTGGTCTTGAAAATCGTGTCGTCAAAATTACGTGCGCCAACAAAACCGCCCGTATTGACATCTACGGTGGTCAACGCTTCGGTCTGGTCAATGATCAGGTAACCGCCCGACTTCAGGTCTACCCGGCGGCCCAATGCCTTGGCAATGTCTTCGTCGATATTGAACAGGTCAAAAATGGGCCGCTCACCCACATACAGTTGCAGTTTTTGCACGGTTGCAGGCATGAACTCCTGTGCAAAAGTCTTGAGCTTGTCGAATTGTTCCCGTGAATCAATGCGTATGGTTTGCGTGCTGTCAACCACCACGTCGCGTAGCACGCGCTGCAGCAAATTCAAATCCTGATGCAGCACCGATGCAGGCGGCAAACGAACCGACGCATCCTTGATGCGCGCCCAGGTTTTGCGCAGGTACGCAATGTCTTCCTGCAACTCGGCGTCCAGCGCATCTTCGCCGTTGGTGCGCAATATAAAACCGCCACCGGCCCCGCCGGCCATGCCAAGTACCCGCAGACGCAGCTCCTCGCGTTGCTTGGGTGGTATTTTTTGCGACACACCCACATGGTTGTCTTGCGGCAAAAACACCAGCAGGCGTCCGGCAATGCTGATTTGCGCTGTCAGCCGCGCACCCTTGGTGCCTATCGGGTCTTTGAGCACCTGCACCATCACGGCCTGGCCTTCAAAGAGCTGCTTTTCGATCGGCTGTGCAACCGGTGCGGGCATATCGGCATCGGCATGGCGACTGTTGATACTGCTCATCAAATCAGCCACATGCAAAAAGGCTGCCTTGTCCAGGCCAATGTCAATGAAGGCTGACTGCATACCCGGCAACACTCTGGCCACTTTGCCCAGGTACACATTGCCAACCAGGCCGCGCTCCAATGATCGCTCCACCTGCAGCTCTTGCAGCGCGCCGTGCTCAACCACTGCCACGCGGGTTTCCTGGGGTGACCAGTTGATGAGAATGTCTTGTTGCATGAGGGGGTTAAATTTTCAGGCCGGCAGCTTTCAGCAGCAAAGCCGTTTCACGAATCGGCAAGCCCATGATGCCACTGTAACTGCCAGAAATCGACGTGATGTAGCGGGCAGCCCTGCCCTGCACAGCATACGCGCCCGCTTTGCCCAGCGGCTCGCCTGTGGCGGTATAAGCGCTGATTTGCTTGCGGGTCATGCCCTCAAACGTCACTTTGGAGATGCTGAGTGCTTCCAATCGTTGACGCCCCGACTGAACGGCCACAGCCGTCAATACGCGGTGGGTATGGCCTGCCAGCTCTGCAAGCATGCGCTGGGCATCCTGGTTGCCTTCAGGCTTGCCATAAATCGTCCGGCCCAGAGCAACGGTGGTGTCTGAGCACAAAATCGGCGCAGGTTGGAGTTGCCGCCGCTTCAGGCGGGCGACAGCAGCATCCAGTTTGAGATAGGTTACCCGCTTGACGTAAGCCGCAGGCGCTTCGTTTTTCAGCACCACTTCCAGCGCTTCGGCGTCTTCGCGCTCATCGGGCAAGAGCAATTCATAGCGCACGCCAAGTTGCTCAAGCAATTGTCTGCGGCGCGGGCTTTGAGACGCAAGGTAAACGAAATCGAGCATCATTTTTTCGACGGGCCGCCCCTAGAAAAAACAGCCCCCTCGGTGGGCAGCGTATGACACGAAGTGAAAAGCGTCGGGGCCATACTATTCCCGATGATAGGGATGGTTAATCGTGATGCTCCAAGCCCTGTAAAGCTGCTCAATCAGCAACACGCGCACCATCGCATGCGGCAGCGTCAGGTCTGACAAACGCAAACGCTCATGCGCCGCTTTTTTAAAACCCGCCTCCAGCCCATCCGGGCCACCAATGACGATGGCGACATCGTCGCCAGACAGCTGCCAGGCCTTGAGCCGCTCGGACAGTGCCACAGTGGTCACGCTGGTGCCACGCTCGTCCAGTGCCACGACATGCGTGCCACGCGGGATGGCTGCTTCAATGCGTGACTTTTCAGCCAGTAGAAGGGTGTCCAGGGTTTTGGAGGCGCGCGGCTCGGTTTTAACTGCTTTGAGTTCCACCTTGATTTCTGGCGGAAAACGTTTGGCGTAGTCGTCGTAAGCGGTTTGCGCCCAGTCAGGCACCTTTTGGCCGACAGCGACTATCGTCAGTCTCATTGGCTGCGGGGAGCCGTTTTCTTGGGGGCTGCTTTTTTGGCAGCAGTTTTGGCAGTAGTTTTAGCAACAACCTTTTTAGCGGCTGCTTTTTTTGCAACAGGCACTTTGACGATCGGCGTTTTGACTGCAGGTTTGCGGGCTTTGACAACCGGCTCAGCCGCCGTCTCAGTCGCATTGCGTTTGGCGGTCCAGTCGTTGGTTTTACCGATCCGGCCAACGTAACTGGAGTCAACCGTGGTCGTTGGAATACGGACAGGCGCCTTGGTAGCGGTTTTGGCAGTGTTTTTGGCAGTGGTTTTACCTGCTGTTTTTCTGCCCGGTTTGGCTTTGGCCTTGACGACTGGCTCAGGCGCAGGTGCAGGCTCAACCTTCGCGGCCTTCACCAGCGGAGCAGGTGCACCCAGCTTGAGCTTGATCGGCTTGTCGCCCCACAGCTCTTCCAGGTGGTAGTACTGGCGAATCGTTGGCTGCATGATGTGTGCTACGGCCGCACCACAGTCCACAATGATCCATTCGCCGTTGTCTTCGCCTTCAATACGCGGCTTGCTGAAACCGGCATCTCGTACCGCATCACGCACGCTGGCGGCCAGCGCCTTGGTCTGACGGTTTGAAGTCCCCGAGGCAATGATGACCCGCTCAAACAGCGAGGTGATGTGCTCGGTGTCAAACACCATGATGTCTTGCGCCTTGACATCCTCCAGTCCGTCAATGATGGCGCGCTGAAGTTTTTGAACGTCTTTTTTCTCAAGCGCGGCGGAGGTTTTGACGGGTGATGTGGTCATTCGGTGGTTTCAATCGATAAAAGTTAATCAGCTTTAAGTGCTTTATAGAGCTGATGCTGTGCAATATAGCTTGCAACGGCGTCGGGCAACAAGCTGGCCATCGCCCTATTTTCGCCTAATCCGCCGGCAATCAGTTGACGAATTTGCGTGGCGCTGACAGCCATTTCGGGCATTTGAAGCATCAACAGCCGCATTTCAGGCTGTTTTAGGGTGTCAAATTGGCCTTCAGGCCAATCAAATCGTGCGCGAGCAGCTATACAAATTATAGCGATCTGCAAAATACCCTGCCACTGATGCCATTGCCTGAACGCCGCAAACTGGTCCGCCCCCATCATCAGATACAGCTGCGAGTCAGGGTTTTCAGCTTGCAAAGCCTGCAAAGTGTCGATGGTGAAGGTGGGGCCGGCGCGTTTGATCTCGCGGTCATCAACCACCACGCGCGGCATGCCGCCAAACGCCAGCCGGGTCATGGCCAGGCGGTGTTCAGGCGCGCTCAGGGTCCGGGGTTTGTGCCAAGCCTGGCCGGTGGGAATAACGTGCAGCGCATCCAGTTCCAGCTCAACCAGAGCCGTTTTTGCCAGCGTCAGGTGCGCGTTATGCGGCGGGTCAAAGGCGCCGCCAAAAACACCGATCCGCTTGGGCTCCTGCTTCAAACCCAGTCCCGTCGCGGCAAAAAGTCTTTGGTCAGGCGCTCTTCATGCGAACCGGCCTCTAACTGGCGCTGGTACGACCAGCTGGCCAGCGGCGGCATGCTCATCAGGATGGATTCGGTGCGGCCGCCCGACTGCAGGCCAAAGTGCGTGCCCCGGTCCCACACCAGATTGAACTCCACATACCTGCCGCGCCGGTAAAGCTGAAACTCGCGCTCGCGCTCGCCATACGGCGTGCCCACGCGTTTCTCAACAATCGGCACATAGGCGGCAATCAGGGCGTCGGCCACGCTTTGCATCATGGCAAAGCTTTTTTCTGGCCCCAACTCCTGGAAATCATCAAAAAAAACGCCGCCGACCCCGCGCTGCTCGTCCCGGTGCTTCAAATAAAAATACTCGTCACACCACTTTTTAAAGCGTGGGTATTTGTCGTCACCAAACGGCTCCAGCGCGTCCTTGCAGGTCTGGTGAAAGTGCACCGCGTCCTCTTCAAAAGCGTAGTAAGGCGTCAGGTCCATCCCGCCGCCAAACCAGCACACCACCGGGCTGCCATCCACGGGCGTGGCAGCCAGCATGCGCACGTTCATGTGGACAGTCGGCACATACGGGTTGCGCGGATGAAACACCAGCGACACACCCATGGCTTCAAACGGTGCGCCCACCAGCTCGGGGCGGTGCTGGGTAGCTGATGGCGGCAGCTTGGGCCCACGCACATGGGAAAAGCCGCAGCCTGCCCGCTCAAACACCTTCCCGCCTTCCAGGATTTGCGTGATGCCATTGCCCTGCAGCGGCTCGCCCGGCGCTTTTTGCCAGCTATCGGCGACAAACGCCTGACCGTCAAGGTTTGAAATGGCATGGGTGATGCGGGTTTGCAAGCCCAGCAAAAAGCTGCGGACAGCTGGCAGGTCAACTGTGGTCTGGACTGTGTTCATATCTTGATGGCCCGGTAACCAATGTCTTTGCGCATCTGCGCGCCATCAAAGGTGATGCCTTGAGCCACGTCGTAGGCCCGCTGCTGCGCAGCTTTGACGGTGGTGCCCAGCGCGGTGACGCACAGCACCCGCCCCCCCGAGGTGATGGTTTGGCGCGTCGGATGGACCTGCGTGGCCGTGCCTGCATGAAACACCATGCAGTCATCACTGGCTTGGCTTGGATCAGGCAAACCATGAATCACATCGCCCTTGCGCGGATGCATAGGGTAGCCGTGCGCGGCCATCACCACCCCCAGCGCCGGGCGGCGGTCCCATTCCAGCTCAATCGTGTCGAGCGCACCGGATGTAGCCGCCAGCATCACGTCCACCAGATCGGTCTTGAGCCGCATCATGATGGGCTGGGTCTCCGGGTCGCCCATGCGGCAGTTAAATTCCAGCGTTTTGGGCTTGCCCTGGGCGTCAATCATCAGACCGGCATACAAAAAGCCCGTGAAAGTGATGCCGTCTTTTTCCATCCCCTTGATGGTGGGCAGAATAATCTCGCGCATGGCCCGTGCGTGCACGTCAGGCGTGACGACCGGGGCTGGTGAATACGCACCCATGCCACCCGTATTGGGGCCGTTGTCGCCGTCAGCCAAGCGTTTGTGGTCCTGGCTGGTCGCCATGACTGCCACGTTTTTACCGTCGCACATGACGATAAAGCTGGCTTCTTCGCCCTGCAAAAACTCTTCAATGACAACGCGTGCCCCGCCCTCGTTGTGCGTCACGCCCAAGGGATTGAAGTCAGGGTTGGGTGCCAACATGAATTCAATCGCCTCATGCGCCTCATGCAGCGTCATGGCCACCACCACACCCTTGCCGGCGGCCAGGCCATCGGCCTTGACCACAATCGGTGCGCCTTTTTCATCCACATAGGCATGGGCGGCCGCCGCATCGGTGAATGTTTCGTATTCAGCGGTCGGGATGCCGTGGCGCTTCATGAAGGCTTTTGAAAACGCCTTGGAGCTCTCCAACTGCGCTGCAGCCTGGGTGGGGCCAAACACGCGAAGCCCGTGAGCACGAAATTCATCGACGATGCCGGCGGCCAAAGGTTGCTCGGGCCCCACCACTGTCAACGCGATCTTCTCGGTTGCGGCCCAGGCCCGCAACTCATGAATATCCGTGATGTTGACGTTCTCCAGCCGTCCATCGAGCGCCGTGCCGCCATTGCCGGGTGCCACATAGACGGCCTGCACCTTGGGGGACTGAGCCAGCTTCCAGGCCAGCGCATGTTCACGGCCACCGCCGCCTACAACCAAAACTTTCATCTTGAAACTTTCATTGGGATACTTTTATTCTGAGACTTTTATTCTTCAAGTGAAGCGTTATGAAACACGTCCTGCGTATCGTCCAGATCTTCCAGCACGTCCAGCAGCTTTTGCATGCGCGCAGCATCGTTACCCGTCATGTCGATCATGTTGTCGGCCCGCATGGTGACTTCGGCGATGTCAGGCGTCAAGCCCGCGGCCTCCAGTGCGTTTTTAACGGCCTCAAATTCCGTGTACGGTGTCAACACCTCCACGGCGCCATCGTCATGCGTGATCACGTCGTCCGCACCGGCTTCGAGTGCAACTTCCATCACGCGATCTTCGCTGGTACCCGGCGCAAAAATCAATTGCCCGCAGTGCTTGAACTGAAACGCCACCGAGCCCTCGGTGCCCATGTTGCCGCCATGCTTGACGAAAGCGTGGCGCACTTCAGCCACCGTGCGGGTTTTATTGTCGGTCATGCAGTCAATGATGATGGCGGCACCGCCAATGCCGTAGCCCTCATAACGCACTTCTTCGTACTGCACGCCTTCCAGGCTGCCTGTGGCCTTGGCGATGCCATATTTGACGTTTTCAAGCGGCATATTGGCTGCTTTGCCTTTTTCAACCGCCAGGCGCAGGCGTGGATTGGTCGCGACATCGCCACCGCCCAGCCGGGCCGCCACCATGATCTCGCGCATCACACGCGTCCAGATGCGCTGGCGCTTTTCGTCTTGCCTGCCCTTGCGGTGCTGAATATTTGCCCATTTACTGTGACCTGCCACGGGAATCCTTCAGAATTTTGATTTACGCTACGACCAGTTGTTGCCTGTATTTTACTTTTTCACCCGAGGACACATCCATGGCCGAGCCCCTCTTGCTTGCAAAGAACGCTACCACCGTTTGCGAACTGCTCCCCGCCCTGGCCAACCGCCACGGTTTGATCACGGGAGCCACAGGCACGGGCAAAACCGTCACGCTGCAAACCCTGGCTGAAAACTTCTCGAAAATCGGCGTGCCCGTCTTTATGGCCGACGTCAAAGGCGACCTGACGGGTATCAGCCAAAGCGGCAAGATCGGCGACAAGCTGGCGGGTATTTTGAAAGAGCGCGGCATTGACTTGCCAGTGCCCGCCGCCTGCCCCGCCACGCTGTGGGACGTGTTTGGCGAGTTGGGCCACCCGGTGCGCGCCACCATCTCCGACATGGGGCCGCTGCTGCTGGGCCGCATGCTGAATGTGAACGAGACCCAGGCTGGCGTGTTGAACCTGGTTTTCAAAATTGCAGACGACAACGGCCTGTTGTTGCTCGACCTCAAAGACCTGCGCGCCATGCTCCAGTACGTGGGCGACAACGCCAGCGAGTTCACCACCCACTACGGCAACGTCAGTGCCGCCAGCGTGGGGGCCATCCAGCGCGGACTGCTGCAAATTGAAAGCCAGGGCGCTGACAAGTTTTTTGGCGAGCCGATGCTCAACATCAGCGACTTTATGCAGACAACTGATGGCAAAGGGGTCATCAACATCCTGGCCGCCGACAAGCTGATGAACGCACCGCGCCTGTACGCCACCTTTTTACTGTGGATGCTGTCAGAACTTTTTGAGCAGTTGCCCGAAGTGGGCGATTTGGAGCAACCCAAGCTGGTGTTCTTTTTTGACGAGGCACATTTGCTGTTCAACGAAGCGCCCAAGGTACTGGTCGAACGCATTGAACTGGTGGTGCGGCTGGTCCGCTCCAAAGGCGTGGGCGTGTATTTCGTCACGCAAAACCCGCTGGATATTCCTGACTCGGTGCTGGCCCAGTTGGGCAACCGGGTGCAGCACGCACTGCGCGCCTTCACCCCGCGTGACCAAAAGGCCGTCAAGGCCACGGCCCAAACCATGCGCCAAAAGCCAGGGCTGGACATTGAAACCGCCATTACCGAGCTGGCCGTGGGCGAGGCACTCATCAGCCTGCTGGATGCCAAAGGCAGGCCCAGCGTGACCGAGCGTGTGTACGTGTTGCCGCCCGGCAGCCAGATCGGTCCGATTACAACCGAACAGCGCCAGGCACTGCTGCAAAACTCCTTGGTGACTGGCGTGTATGAAAAAGCGCATGACCGTGAATCTGCCTATGAGAAGCTGCAAGGCCGTGTCAAGGCAGGTGCCGCTGCCGCGCAAACACTGCCGGGCGGTGGGGCCGCCGGGCAAACAGATTCAGGCGGCATCATGGGCGGGCTGAAAGACGTGCTGTTTGGCACCACCGGCCCGCGCGGCGGTGCGCATGACGGTCTGGCACAAAGCATGGCCAAGTCCGCCGTGCGCACCATGGGTTCGACTGTCGGGCGCGAAATCATTCGCGGTGTGCTCGGCTCCTTGTTTGGCAAAAAACGCTGAGCACCGATATGTCAAACGTCCACCTGATTGACCACCCGCTGGTGCAGCACAAGCTGACGCTGATGCGCCGCAAAGACGCCTCCACCAGCACCTTTCGCACCCTGCTCCATGAACTGTCCAGCCTGATGGCCTATGAAGTCACGCGCGACATGCCCTTGCAAGACGTGGCCATTGACACCCCGCTAGAGTCCATGACGGGCCGCATGATTGACGGCAAAAAACTGGTGTTTGTGTCGATTTTGCGGGCGGGAAACGGCATTCTGGAAGGCATGCTGAATGTGGTGCCCGGTGCGCGCGTCGGCCATGTGGGCCTGTACCGCGACCCGGCCACGCTGCAAGCGGTGGAGTATTACTTCAAGATGCCAGGCGAGATGGCCGAGCGCGACATCATTGTGGTTGACCCGATGTTGGCCACGGGCAACTCCGCCATTGCCGCGATGGACCGCCTGAAAAGGCTCCAGCCGAAATCGATCAAGTTCGTTTGCCTGCTGACCTGCCCCGAAGGCATTGCCGCACTGCAAAAGGCGCACCCTGACGTGCCCATTTACACCGCCGCCATAGACCGTCAGCTCAATGACCACGGCTATATCTTGCCGGGCCTGGGTGATGCGGGCGACAGGATTTACGGGACGAAATAATTGCTTATTGGGCTCTGGTGCGGGCTGACCATGTTTTGGCCAGTCGCGGCAACACCAGCACAGCCACAACGACGAAGATCAAGACCAGCGACACCGGCCGCTGCACAAACACCATCGCACTGCCCTCGCCAATGGACATGGCATTGCGCAACTGGGCTTCGGCCAAGGGACCCAAAATCATGCCCACAATGACCGGGGCGGTCGGAAAGTCAAAGCGCCGCATCACCACGCCCAGCACGCCAATGGCGTAAAGCAAAAACAAGTCAAATGCGCTTTGCCGCATACCGTACACGCCCACTGTGGCAAAAATCAAAATGCCCGCGTACAGATAAGGCTTGGGAATTTTCAGCAGCTTGACCCACAGGCCCACCAGCGGCAAATTCAGCACCAGCAGCATGACGTTGCCGATGTACAGCGAGGCAATCAGCGCCCACACCAGGGCAGATGAGGTGGTGAACAGCTGCGGGCCGGGCTGGATGCCGTAGTTTTGAAAAGCACCGAGCAAAATCGCCGTGGTGTTGGACGTGGGTATGCCCAGCGTGAGCAGCGGAATCATCGCGGCTGTGACGGTGGCGTTGTTGGCGGCCTCGGGCCCAGCCACACCTTCAATCGCGCCTTTGGTGCCAAATTCGGCATGGTCTTTGGCCAGCTTTTTTTCAGTCGCGTAGCTTAAAAAAGTCGGTATCTCAGTGCCCCCAGCCGGGATACATCCAAACGGCACGCCGATGGCCGTGCCGCGCAGCCAGGCGGGCCACGACCGGCGCCAGTCGCTTGGGGTCATGTGGACTTTGCTCAGTTTGTTTTGGTCTTCAACGACTTTGCCTTCGTACAGCACCGCATACAGCGCCTCGGCCACGGCAAACAGGCCAACGGCGACGAGGACGATTTCAATACCGTCCAGCAGCTCAGGCACACCGCCCGTGTAGCGCGCCTGCGCAGAAATTTGGTCCAGACCAACCAAGCCCGCTGCCAGACCTATGAACAGCGCCGTCAGTCCGCGCAGCGTGCTTTTGCCCAGTACAGCACTGACGGTGGTAAACGCCAGCAGCATCAGCATGAAATATTCGGGCGGCCCCAATTTGACGGCATAGTCAGCCACGATGGGCGCAAACAGAGTGACGATGACCGTCGCCATCGTGCCTGCAACAAACGAGCCAATAGCCGCTGTGGCCAGCGCTGCCCCGGCACGGCCGCTCTTGGCCATTTTGTTGCCCTCCATCGCCGTGACCATGCTGGCGGTTTCACCCGGCGTGTTCAGCAAAATCGAGGTGGTCGAGCCGCCGTACATGGCGCCGTAATAAATGCCGGCAAAAAAGATCATCGACGCGGTGGCCTCGACCTTGACCGTGATGGGCAGCAGCATGGCCACCGCTACAGCCGGGCCAATGCCCGGCAGCACGCCAACAGCGGTGCCCAGCGCACAGCCGACAAAACACCAGAGCAAATTGACCGGCGTGGCAGCCGTGGCAAAGCCCTGCATGAGTTGGTTAAAGATATCCATTTACAGCCAGCCCGTTGATGTCAGGCCAGGCAAATTGATGGCCAGGAATTGGGTGAACATCCAGTACACCGGCGCGGCAATCGCGATGCCGATGAGCGTGTCCTTGACAAGTCTGGACACCTGCAAATCCGTTTTGCCTTCTGAGCCCCGCAGGCCCTGCACCGCCAGCACAAAACACAGCGTGCAACTGAAAATAAAACCAATCGTGGTGATGAGCGCTGCATTGGCCAGCAAGCCGCTGGAGACCCAGGCAAAGCCTGACCAGCAGGGCGCCACGCAGTCCGCGTCATCCATCGCGCGAAAGCCGCCCGTACGCGACTCCCACACCATGAAAACGCCGCACACCATCAAGGCGACAGACACCAGCCAGGGTAAAAAGTTGGGGCCCACACCACCGTAACCGGCAGCCGACGGAATGCTGACAGCACCCGCCGCCAGGCCCAGGCCGATGAGCAAAACGCCGCTGGCGACGATGGTTTGCAAGGTTGAGGGGTGTGGTTGTGTCATTTTTGCCCGATTGAACCTGCATCAGCTTCACAGCATGCCTGACTTGACCATCGTTGCCCGCAAGCTGGCAAAGTCGTCGTCGACAAACTTCTCAAACGCCGCGCCCGTCAGCACTGCAGCTGTCCAGCTGTTTTTCTCGGATGCCTCTATCCAGCTTTTGGCCTTCAGGGCCTTGAGAACCAGCTCGGTCAGCTCGCTGCGCTGAGCCGCTGTGATGCCCGGCCCACCATACACGCCGCGCCAGTTGCCCAGCGTCACGTTGATGCCCTGCTCTTTCAGCGTGGGTATGGCCACGCCTTTGAGGCGCGCTCCTGACGTCACGGCAATGGCTTTCATTTTGCCGGTTGCAATGTATTCAGAAAATTCGCTGTAGCCACTGCCGCCGACCGTGACATTGCCGCCCAAAATGGCGGCAGTCGCCTCACCGCCGCCCCGAAAAGCGACATAGTTGATCTTGGCCGGGTCCACACCGACTTCACGCGCGATCATGGCCGCTGCAATGTGCTCGGTCGAGCCGCGCGAACCGCCGCCCCACTTGACGCTGCCAGGGTCTTTTTTCAATTGGGCCACCACATCGGCCATGGTCTTGAACGGCGAATTGGCAGGCAGCACAAACACGTTGTACTCGCTGGTCAGGCGGGCAATCGGCGTGGCCTGGCTTAAAGATACGGGCGGCTTGCCCGTGATGATGCCGCCCAGCATCACAGCGCCCATCACCATCAGTGCGTTGCCGTCACCTTTGGCGCTGTTGACAAACTGGGCCAGACCCAGCGCACCCGCAGCGCCGCCTTTGTTGTCAAAGGTCACGGTGCTGGCAGCGCCTGACTCCTGCAGGGCCTTGCCCAGGGCGCGGCCTGTGGTGTCCCAGCCGCCGCCGGGGTTGGCCGGAATCATCATTTTGATATTGGCGGCAGCCAGGGCGGGCAGAGGCAAGGCACCGGCGGCGGCGATGGCGGCGATGGATTTGATGAAAGTAACACGACGCATAAAAACTCCTGATCAGAAACAATGTCCAGAACAGGGATGATGCACCCGGGGCCTGTCGAAAGTGCCCCAAAAACATAAGGGAAAGTACTGACATTGAGCCTTTCAATCCATGGCGAAACGAGATGGTTCAAAATCACCATCCATGGAAAAACTCCGCATCGACAAATGGCTCTGGGCCGCGCGCTTTTACAAAACCCGCAGCCTGGCCTCTGAAGAAATTGACAAGGGCCGGGTTCGCGTCAACGACGCGGAGGTCAAACCCGCCAAAGAGGTGAAAGTGGGCGATATGGTGGCGCTGCGCCAGGGGCCAGCCACCCGCACACTGACGGTGCGCAGCATCAGCGACAAGCGCGGTGGCGCACCGCAGGCCCAGTTGATGTACGAAGAAACCGAGGCCAGCCTGAAGCTGCGGGCTCAACTGGCAGAACAACGCCAGCTCGAACCCGCCAGCAGCCACGAGCATGGCCGCCCGACCAAGCGCGACCGGCGCAGCCTTGACAAGGTGAGCAAGGTCAACAACACCAGCTGGGGCAGCCGCTGGAGCGCTTCTACTGACTGATCCAGCCATGCGCGCCGTGTGGTCGACAAAGTCGGCCACAAACAGACGCGCAAAGTCAGCGCCGGCAGCGGGTCCATGCCGCTCAAAGTGCCGACGGTTGATGTGACGCTGCGCGTGTTGTCCAGGGCTTCATGGCTGCCCGGTTACAGCGCAGGCTTGTCGCTCAGCGCTTTCAGGTTCTCCTTGAGCTCTGGCGACATGGGCAAGGCCAGGTTCACGCCTTTGGGCACGATGGGGGACTCAAACCACTTGGTGTACAGCTTGGCAAATTCGCCCGACTTCATCATGCGGTTGATGGTGCCATCGACCAGCTTTTTAAACTCCGGGTCATCCTTGCGCACCATGCAGGCGTAGGGCTCGACTTGCAGCGAATCGCCCACCACTTGCAGCGATGCCGGGTTTTTTGAGTTTGCCATCAGGCCAAACAACAAAATATCGTCCATCGCAAACGCCACGGCGCGGTCGCTTTCGACCAGCAGCAGCGAGTCGTCATGGTCTTTGCCCAGAATCAGCTGCATGTCCAGATTTTTCTCGGTGTTGTATTTGCGAATCACCTGAGCGTTGGTCGTGCCCGTGGTGCTGGACACCGTCTTCTTGGCCAGGTCCGCATAGTTTTTGATACCGGACGTCTTCTTGGTCAGCAAGCGTGTACCGGTGTAAAAGATGTTTGTTGAAAACGTCACGTCTTTGGCACGGGTCGAGTTGTTGGTGGTCGAACCGCATTCCAGGTCGTAGGTGCCATTGACCAGCAGCGGAATGCGGTTTTGTGAGGTGACGGGCATGTAGGCAATTTGCAAATCAGGTTTTTGGGTCATCTTGCGTACATCGTCAATGATGGCTTCGGTCAGCTCGACTGAAAACCCCACCGCTTTGCTCGAGCCAATCAGGTAGCTGAAGGGTACTGATGCCTCGCGGTATGACACGGTGATCTTGTTGCTGTCGGCGATCTTTTTCAGTGTTTGCGCGCTGACGCCAGTGGCGGCCAAGCCGGTGCACAACAGTGCGGCAGTCATCAGGGTAGAGAGTTTCATAAATATCCTTTGGGTGAACTTGGGGGGCATCGAAAAGTCTGAATAACTCGCACAGCCAGTCTGTAAAGACTGTGCGACTCAGGCCATGTATTTTCACTGTAAACCCATGACAAAAAGTCATGGCATTCCCGCATCCGAGTTCAGGTCATCACGTCACGGCATAAGGCGCAATGAATCAGCATTGTTCAAAACCGTCTTCGCTTCGTAAAGTTGGTTTTTTGATTCTGGGGACTTGCGATGCGTGTGTGTGTTGGGTGCCGGCGCTGTGGGGTTGGCCACCGCTTATGAATTGAACCTTGCAGGCCATGAGGTCACAGTGATTGACCGCGCCCGGCCCGGCAGTGGTGCCAGCGGGGGCAATGGTTCGCAACTCAGCTACAGCTGTGTGCAGCCGCTGGCGGACCCGGGCATTTGGGCGCAACTGCCCAAGCTGCTGCTGTCGCTTTCGTCACCACTGAAAATACGTCCGCAACTCGGTGTGCATCAGTGGCGCTGGGCTTTGCAGTTTTTGGCGGCTTGCAATGCAGCGACATCACGCAGCACCACCATCGCACTTTTGAAGCTGGCCGCTGAGAGCCGGCAGGGCTTTGATACCATGCTGGCCCGAAAAAAGCTGGCGGTGGACTTTTCAAGCACCGGCAAGCTGGTGCTGTTTTCTTGCTGCAAGTCTTTTGCAGCCGCCCATGCGCTGTTTCCACAATGCAGCGCCTTTGCTGAACTGAACCCCTGGGCAGGCCTTCGCCCCGCCACGCCTACTGCACTGCCCTTGATCGGCAGGCACACCATGCGGCCGTCGGCCAGGTGTTCTTGCGCCAATGCCGAGTGAACCACCGGACTGAATAGAAAACCCACAACGGCTTCTTGCAGCACCAGCGCCGCCACAATTTGCGGCGAGTGGAGAGCCTTGATGGTGATGGCGACATCAGGGTGCTTGACGCGAAACAGCTTGATGGCATACGGCAATATTTCGTAGCTGAGCGCCAGCACCGTCAAGATACGCAGTTCTTTGGCGCTGTCGCCTGCCTTCAGATTGGCGGCCAGCCGCTGCACGTTATCGAGTTACGCGAATAACTGCTCAATCTGCGGATACAGGCTCAGTGCTTCAGACGTGGGCAGCA
>Ga0075464_10000538_pt1 | contig 16701 bp, 11 predicted proteins | sample DEB19_08_DNA_5_FD_75068 | JGI IMG/M metagenome (GOLD analysis project Ga0075464, IMG submission 75068) | Aqueous microbial communities from the Delaware River and Bay under freshwater to marine salinity gradient to study organic matter... | ecosystem: Environmental > Aquatic > Marine > Coastal ...
CCAATTACCCGGATCTGTGGGGCAAATGTAAAGCTGGGTGGGAAACCATTGAACCCACCATCAAATTGTCCTTGTCTATATCCTCCCCCATTTTGTGGGACACCTGGATAGGTATCATTCAGAGGAGGAGGAGGGATAGGAGAGTTTGGCGTGAGTGATGGGTCCGCTTTATAAATATCATCTGCGGTTACCATTTTAATAGTATCTGCGTCATTTATACTTGGCATATCAGTCTCAATTTTAATATACTTATCACCAATGCTTCTTACTCGCCAGATACGGTTAGCGGTCTCGTCTCCTCTATAATATATAGTGTCCCCTGTATTATATTCTCGTGCACGCTGAGACAGGTCGTTTAATTCCTCGTCTTCGGGTGTATAGGGTTTATATTGGGGGGAGGTTGCATTGCGGTTCGCTTCTTCTGCTGCTGCAATCATGGATGGCGTCATTACAACTGGACTATATGGTGCATACGGTGGACTATCGTTATCGGGCGTATTCGGGTTATATTGCGGCGAGGTTGTATTTTGCTTAGCTTCGTTTTGAGCGGCGATCATTGCATCCGTGATTTCAACTGGACTGTATGGTGCATATGGCGGACTTTCGGGTTCAACCATAATCGGACTATATGGTGCATAGGGCGGACTTTCGGGACTATTTTGCTGGATTGGAGTTATATTATGTGGATCCTTGTTCATTTCAGCAAGAAGACGGACGTTGTCAAATACAATTGATCTCGGTTCAATGTTCGGTTTAAATGTTAATTTATCAATGTTTTTTGAGTATGTCATGTTCTCTAACTGTTTAATATTATCTTCAGTTATAATACGCATCTGCACATTGGCGGTTTGAAGTTCTTGTAACAGTAGCTTGAATGAATAGGGTACACTTACTATACTGAAATCGCGTCCAAACTTGGTTACGTTCTCTATACGCATATTATTAGATAGTAAATCACCAGTATATTTTAACGGACCATCTGCCATAGGACTGAAAAACAGGTTCTTATCTGGATTGTAAATTGCCATCATTCCGGTTGTATTACATATAGCAATCTGGTATTTATCGCCACGTTCCATCATAGATTCGCGTAAGAAATCCGAAATACCGTGTGAGATTAATACGTCGCGTTCCATTTCACCTATCCTCAACCCACCGTCGTTTGCTCTACCGGCAACAGGTTGTCTTGTCAATGCGGTATTCGGTCCACGTGCTCTATAATTTATCTTATCTTTCACCATATGCTTCAATCGCATGTAGTAATTTGGACCAATAAATATTTCACTCTCTAATTGTTCTCCGGTCATTCCATTATATAATATGTCGTTCCCGCTAGAATGATATCCCACTTTGGATAACATATCACCAAAAACCTTAATCTTAGAACCATTGTTATTAAATGCAGTGCAATCACTAAACCCACCATATGCTGCTGCTGCTTTACCAATAATACATTCTACCAATTGTCCGATTGTCATACGAGATGGAATAGCGTGAGGATTGATAATTAAATCTGGTCGTAATCCATCACGAGTAAATGGCATATCCGCTTCTGGCACGACCAGTCCAATCGTTCCTTTTTGACCCGCACGTGATGCCATCTTATCGCCGATATTGGGAATTCGCATTTCACGAACACGCACCTTTGCAATACGTGTACCTTCCTCGCCGTCGGTGATGAATGTTTTGTCTACTATACCAACCTGCCCCTTTTTTGGTGTCTTGGACGCGTCTTGTTTAGAACTGCCTGGACGAGAACTACTGACGGATAGTCCAATTAAAACGGTTTTATCTGTAATTTCGGTATTTTCTTTCACTAATCCAGATTTATCTAGTTGACTATAATCACACCCCACTTTTGTACCTACTATCTCTACGTCATTTTCAATATTCGTAAATTTCTTCTCCATAGTACCATCATCAGTTTGGCTCTTTTCTTCGTGTGTTTCATATGTACTGTAATAGGTGGTCTGGAATAATCCTCGTTTTAATGCTCCTTCATTTATTAGAATTGCATCTTCTACATTATAACCCGTATAACACATAATAGCGACGATCGTGTTCTCGCCATATGGATTACTCTCATGATTAATGTGTTCCAAATAACGTGTTTTTAATAATGGAGTTTGTCCGTAGGAGAGTACCACAGCGGTTTTGTCCATACGAACCTGATGATTTGTGTGATACATGGAACACGCCTGTTTGCTTTGACCACACGAGAACGAATTACGTACTGCCGGATTGTTTTCCGGAAAAATAATCAAATTGCCCAACATTCCAAAAATTAATGATTCGTGTATTTCTAGATGTGTGTGTTTTCCGGTTTTGTCTTTTGATAGTTCATCCAGATTAATTGCAATTAATGCATCTTCGGTTTCATTTGTATCAATATAATCTATCACTGATTTTTCGTCTAAGAACTTTTTGAACTTGGCTGGATTGGTTTCCAAGTTCGTTCCGTCATACAATTCGCCTAATTCATATATCTTATACTGGTCTGGGTGAAAATCAAGCACCTTCTTTTTATTGAAGCCGGTAATTAGTTCGGTCCACGTAAAATCATTCTCAGATATCTTGGCCATATTTTGCTCAAATGACATTTTACGTGTTTCATTGTCACGGTAAAATACTGGACGGCATATTCTACCCGCGTCGGTGTATATATATATAGTATTATGACTAATATTAAACGTAACACTTGTATACACTGGGATCAATGCATTACGACGGAACAGTCTGATCTTATTCACTGCTTCTTGTGGTTCATCAATAACCCCCGCCCATAGGCCATTTACAATCACTTTTGTCATTCTAGATAGGATAATCGGACTACATTCTTCTAATAACTTTAATTTTGCTTTTTCACGTAACCACTTTATCATAGGACCGCGCGAATATCCTTGTGTTATATACGCCGACATCGCCATATGTTTATGTATACCAATATTACCTCCATCTGGTGTATCTATCGGATCAAAAAATCCCCATTGAGTACTATGCAATACACGTGGTCCTACTAACTTTACACTCGGATCAAGTGGTAAATTTGTTTTACGTAAATGACTAAGTGCTGAGTTATGTGACAAGCGGTTTAGATCTTGCACAACACCAATACGCTTTGTATGTGGATATGCTCCCCAGTTTCCTTTAAACGCTTTCTTAAATCCAGCTTCTAGTTCTCGGGTACTAAACGCTTCCTTATAGTTTTGTTCAATCAATGCTTGTAGATTGTTCTCGTATATAGCCAAATTCATATTTAGTTTTACTTCAAATGCAAGATGGACAGCTCTCATCTGTATTTTATAATATTCGCGAAATAACTCGTTCATTAGTTCGCCTACTAATTCAATTCGTTTATATTTAAAATTATCGCGGTCAGTCGGTGGGTCACTTCCGGTGTATACAGACAATAATCTGAATGTAATATATCCGAGATAATACGCCTTTTGTATATGATTTTGTTCTCCCACGTGAGGTAAAAAATAGTCGGCTAAGATCTCTAATGCGTGTGTGACCGTTTTTCCTTTTGTAAAGGAAGCTATGTATTTTAATGCATTTCGTTGCGTCATAATTCCACCTGCATCGTGAACCGACGGCGCAAATAAGTCTATCATATTTTCATATTTATCTAAATCCAACAAACACATGGTTATAATTTGTTTATCTGAAACGATACCTAGTGCACGAAACACAATAAATAGTGGTACTGGTTTCCTTACGTTGGGTATATTTACTACAATATTTTTAAATGTATAAGACGGGGTTGGAGCAACAATTTTCACAGACAAGGTTCTCACTGGCTTTGATACATTCTCAGATACAGATCTTATTTCTGCTGAATATAGATAGCTTTCATCTCCCGACTTACGAATATACAACATATTATCCCCGAACTTCTCCTGTGAGATAACCGTCTTCTCCTTACCGTCTATTATAAAGTATCCACCCACATCATTTAAACATTCCCCCATTGAATGTCTGACTTCCCGCGGCAATCCAGACAATACACAGTAATTAGATTGTACCATTATTGGGAATTTACCCAAGAAGATCTTTTCAATTATGACCGTGCGGGATTGTTTGTTCTCAGATACCATGGATTGCTCGGTAAGGTTGCGTATTACCGCGGTCTGTTCGGTGGTTAAACCAGCGGGGAGCTTTTTACGCCTTGGCTGAGGCATACCGCCATCTTGTTCATTTAAATCCGCATTTAAATCCTCATTGATTTCCAGAGATTGTATATCCAACGCCGTGTTCTTTTTCAAGTTAACAAATTGTGTATCAGTAGAATCGCCACCATCTAATATTCCATCTGGAATAATATAAGAAGGCGCACCTCCTTTCTCCAATAGGTTTACATACTCTATTTCAATATCATAATGGACGGTCATGCCGTATGTCATATTTCGTAATCTAGCCTCATTTGGAAACATGTAATGAGAATTATTATCATCGTATATAACCGGCTTACCGTAATAAATTTTACTACCGTCCTTTCCGCCAAAATACATTATACATTGTGTACGATACTCGTTTAATTCCTCATCATAGTTGGTATTAATACGCATGGGATTTTGCTCTTTGAATACTTGAAAGATGCCATTTTTAAAGAATTCGTTGTAAGATTCCGTATGGTGTCTTACTAAACCTTGTGGATTGTCCTCAAAGTATTTATTGATTACATTCCATATCGCAGAATTGTCCATAATGCTGTTTATAAACTAGGTGAATATATTTTAGATACAATATTAGCGTTTATACCCATTTTGAATAATATTGTAAGTCAATGAATAATTTAGAATATTTGTCACAATATTATCTGTTACTATCTCATAGATATGGACAATTTAGCAGAAACTCTGTTTGGACCTCTTGGCAAGGACTACTGTATTTACTTTTACTACCTTTCTATGATTGGTATGTTTTTATTGGCAATATTAATTGTTTCTACTCTCTTCATTGGCATTTCCCAACGAAAGAACTTCGGCTTCTACCTACAAATGCTTTCGGTTGCGCTAGGGTATGCCATTTTCTATTTCCAGAATAGACTATTGCATTCCATGTGCGTCGGCATGGCATAAATTTAGGACTATTTCGTTTTCTTTACGAAAACCTTTTTATAGTATAATATAACCCAAGCAAATGGATATATTATACTATAGCAATTATTGTAAGCACTCTCAGAAGATCATACAGACATTGGTCAAAGCAAATATGTCTGAAAAGATTAGTTTTATTTGTATAGATAAGAGAACCCGGGATAACAAAACGAATCAGATCCTTATTACGCTTGAAAATGGAACCAAGGTTGTACTCCCACCAAATGTTCAAAGTGTACCGTCGCTGTTACTGGTCAAACACGGGTATAAGATCATAATAGGAGATGATATTATTAAACATTATCATGATACATTTAAGGAAGTTAATTCAAAACATTTATTACCAGCAGGAGAACCTAGCGCATTTTATTTAGGCAAGTCCGCCGGGGGGACGAATATTGTATCAGAACAATACACCATGTATAATCTTACCCCGGATGAATTAAGTGCAAAAGGCATGGGGGGTAAACGCCAAATGTATAACTATGTTTCTGCAAATGATAATATACAGTTAATAAACACACCAGAAGAAACTTACCAAGCCGACAAGATTTCTACCAATGTTACAGTAGATAAATTACAGCAAAGTAGAATAGACGAAATGTCTGCTATTGCGACCAATCAACCAATGTTAAGATAAACATAATTAATTATTTAAAAAAACAATATAAACTATCTTCTATAATAATAAGTACACATAAGAAGTATGGCAGATAAGCCCACCCTATCACGAGCATTTAATACTCACCTGACTGAGTTTTTAGCAGATATTATCAATATCTACCCCGGCAATACTGATATTATTCAGGCAAAGTCTACGTTTGAGACTGTAAAGAAGGCAAATCCGGCGCTCATGGTGAAGGCTTGGTATAAACACGTATATCTTCCATATAAGGATATTATTGATGGGGGAAATATCACATTCTTCTTTGAAAAGGATTATAGTCAGGACGTTCAAGCACTGGCGAATGCTGCCGATATTATGAATATGATTGATAAAATTAGAGCACCTATCAGGGGCATGGACGAAGCAAACAAGCAACATTGTGCCAAGTATATCCAGAACCTTAGCAAGATTTCGGGTATGTATAACACACTTTAATTTCATTCCAATATTATGAATATGTATTTTACATAATACATATTTAGAATGTATTTTATATTATAATTGTATAGTATAATGGAAATAGCCGCGAGTAATAGTTCAGGTGAAGAAGAACTCGTAAATGAGACGAAGACCGATATAGAACCTAAGGACGTTCCAATTACAATTGAACTCGGTGATATAATTGAGATTATTGCTCCTACTAATCAAGACATTGATGGAATATACGCATATGTCCGTTATATTGATAACAAGAAGCTAACCGTGGTTAATGTAGAAGACGGGTCAGCGTACACACTGAATACGACTGATGCCGGTTATTTTACAGATGAATCCATTAAACAGATCAATATACTTAGTAGAAGCGATGAGAAGGGTTATGCACGTCAAAATGGCCTACTTCCCGGTATCTGGATAGATATTCACTTTGGCGGAGAAGTCCCTGCCGTGATTACAGGAGAAATCACGAACTTAGAGGAAGATATGATTGAGATTAGAACGACGAACGAAAAGACTATTTATATTGATTTTAGCTATAAGGGCATACCTGAGAAAATTCCAATAGATTCCATAGTTATTCGTAATAAGCCTTCTCAGGTTGTAGAACCATCTATGTCTTTGGGTGAAGACGCGGCAGTAGAAGCAGATGTTCAAGAAGATGAAGCCTCTGTAACCTCTGGACCGTCTTTACAGTTTACAGAGACGGGAGAATCTATTGTATCAATACCAGAAGATAGCCCAATTGATGTAAATATACACGACAAATTACAAGAAATGTTTCTTCTCGCCGATAATATCGTATTTGGGGAACGATTGGAACCGATAAGACAAAGGGTAGAGATACCCGAAAATGAGCGTAGATATGGCATTGAGGCGCAAGTAAACGATTTGAATGATGAACTGTTATCTACTATTCCGAATAGTCAGCGTACACTTACAGTCTTAGCTAATATACAGACTATGATTGAACGGTTCAGGGAGTTGCGACAAGAATACTCTCAGTTTGATAGTCATAACGATGTATATGGCGTTAAAGCGAATGGCCAAAACTATAAACCACTCGTAGATCGTATATACAAGATGGATCATTTATTGAAGTGGATAGTCCCAGTTGTATCACAGCGTAAGAAAATATACGGGGAAACTTCTGATGAAATTGCTACGGACGTGGTATATAATAGTCCAGGGGGAGAACTTCGCGCAATTGAAACGTTACAACATCGTTATTATGATCGTAAAAATGTGGACGCTACATTGACTTATTCCAATATAAATAGACAGGTCCAGTCAATTATGACGCCGTTTGAACCGGTTGATACACCTGAGCACTTCTTATCTCAAACAGACGTCTTAACAAATCTTGATACAATTGTAGATAATCTAGGAAAATTCAAATCCAGTGTGTTCAATAAGGATAATGAGGTTGAAACCAGAAACTTTGTCATTCAGCGATATAATCTTGGATTATCTAATATTAAAAAGGAAACATTGAAATCGGGCAAAACCTTGTATATGAGGAATGAAATGACACCTAATGACAAAATTACCGTGAATTCCCTGTTATTTTTACCCGAACCAGTTGTTAAGTTCTCGGCCATTCATTTGCCATCTACCAATATTATGGAACGTACTAACCTACACCATAATTATTTATTATTATTTAAGTTATTACGTAAGAATGCAGATATAGTCCCTTATGTCATTGATGACCTTTCTAAGGAATTTGATTATGAACAAATGGAAAAGGAAAGTGCTCTATCCGTTTTGAATAGTATACAGTCGTTTGCATTGGATCCAAATATGCATATTGAACGGTTTGAAGGAAACGATCAATTTAAGAAATTACTTGATGTAGTTGTTCCCAAAACGCGGTATCTTATTCGGTTTATCCATAAACACATCAAGGATAAGATTTCATTTTTAGATATCGTTAAGAAACTTGAACCCTATATGATTTATTCATCTGATCTTAACTATGGACATTATAATGAAATCCGCTATATTATGAAGACCCGTATAACAGAGATTAAACAACAATTAGTTGCCAAAGCAAAGGATTTTGACCTACTTCGTACTACTAAATACCGTACTGTTCAATATCCAAACACGGTCCTCAAAGTGTTAAATGATAAGAAAGAGGTATCAGACGCGTTTTTTCAAAGTTATCCATTCTTACAGGATAAGTTCAATACAAAACTTACTGCCCAGGAGATTATTATGCGCATGAACACATTGGATAACTGTAATTTATATAACAACATGGTTACCTCATTATTAATATCACTGATTACACCGAATAATTTTACAGATGCACTTTCAACGCAGTCATTAGACGATATGACTGACAATGAACGAATTAAACCGAATGACTGTTCACGACGTTTCTTAACAAAGAAGTATACGTCAATGCGTGAACTACAAACAGACAATAATAACCCGGAAATTTACTATGATAAAGACTTTGATGATACGCCCTATGATATCCTAAAAAAATATAAGGACGACCAGAAAAAGAAATCCCCGGCAGATTTTCATGAGTTTCTTACCGAGAACCTTATTCATATCCATGGTGTAAGTAAAGAGAATGCAGATGAGATGGCAACTACATTAATCGCCGGAAAAAAACTCATACGCGACGGGGAGTTTGCATTTTTAGAAAACGCCCCACAATTGTCAAGTGATATAGATGTAGACAAATTGACCGAGAAAGATAAACAAGCAGTACAGGTAGAAACTGCCTGGCGAAAACGCGTTACTTATTACAGACGAGTAAATGCAAACTGGGTCCAAGATACTACTATTGATAACGAAGCATTTATTGACACAAATACATTGTTCTGTAATATTAGTCAAGAATGTTATAAAAATCTAACAAATAAGACGTGTGAAACCGACGAAATGGCAGGTTCTCGGTTTAATAGTTTTAATCGTCAAAAATTACTAGGAGAATTTGATAAACGCTTCTCGGTTTCAGTAGAAGAGCTAGGTGACAAATTAACTAAGAACATACTACTTCATCAACAACATTTGAATAGGTTAAAGGTTCTCTCTGATATTAAATTGAAGAAGGCAAATAACTTGGCATTTGCTATTGGCAATCTTGTAGAACATAATGATGATATCACGTCGCCTCATATTCCGATGCGCGATACCATTATGGGAGAACCTAATTTCCCCAATAGACAACTTATGATTTACCAATTTGTCGCCAATTATTGTAGACAGCCCATGGTAAACGAGTTACCAGAAGATAAACACTGGTTGTATTGTAAGGATACAAATACCAAGTTATTTCCTATATCTATTTATGAGCTAGCCCATACATTCATTAACAGTCCGGAAACTTATATACAAAAATTAGACGAACTGTGTAAAACAATTGGTGTTCTAAGTGATGATGCAGATGACATAGTTGACAAATATAGCGGCATGGTTCTCCGTAAAAGAGATTTTATCTCTACCGATGAATATGATGAAGCCGGGTTTCGTGTTACTAGCCACGACATTATTGAAAAAGACATGGGAACAGTTGTAATGGAGAACCTCGGCAAAAAGGTAAAACGTGTTTTTGAGGATAAAACATCTGAATCTATTTACAACGTGTTCTCTACCATTTGTTCTAATATTGATATTAATATTGATCCCTTTTCTGAATTTATCCTGAGAGAAGCGAGTGCTATAATTAAAAACGGAATTATATACGAGAAGGATTATAACGAAATGTCCACACAGCGCAAAGAAAAGAAGGGACAGGGGTTACAGCCATATGTAAACTATGTTAGCGAAACAACTATATTTATTGTCGCTAGTGTATTAATCGTTGCTATACAAACCGCAGTACCTTCATTCCAACCAAAACGTACGTTCCCGAACTGTGTTCGTTCATTCAGTGGCTATCCAATGGGGGGTGTTGAAGATACAAAGGGTATTCAGTATATTGCGTGTGTTATTAATAAAGTAAAGAGTACAATATCTCCGTGGAATTCATTGAAAAAGTATACGTCGGATATAATAGCAAAGCGCATTCAACAAATTATTGCAGCTCACATCGTTAACCGCAGTGAGTTTGATGAGTTGTACGCTAAGAAGCGAGAATACATCGCACTTCAACCCGAAGTTGTTTCACAAGACGAACATCGTATATCTAAGTGGATACATTTCTTACCACCATTAGTTGAATTTTCAGTTAAAACCAATCTACATACAGTCACCTCTGGTTTTAAATCTGATTTTATTGAATTGTTGAAGAAAGGTCACAAAGATCAACATACAAGTCTAGCTGTTTTAAAAAGTAAAATACTACAATATGGATTTGGTATTATTGAAAGCATCAACGATATTGTGAGAACGAAAGACTTATTATTGAAGAGTTCAACTAGGCTGTTCTTGGAAAATGCGTGCTGTAACGAAACCGACGTAGTTAACCCGATTACATACTTTAATATAGAAGATGACAGTATCAATGCAAATATAAGTATTGTACGTAGTATGGGTAAATTACTACACGACGTAAACTTGTTATCCAAAGCTCCTATACTATATCACAATGAGTTTACTGGTATAAATTATTCGGTCGTTTCCACTGGTAATATAGAAGATAAGATATACTCAGCAGTTATTCATTATTGTAACTTTGACCGAGACTTGCCGGTACCTGAGATGTACCATTCTATATCTTCTCAGCGGCCAGATGGTTATGACCGTAAATGGAGTTTATCCGACAAGATTGAGTTCTTGAAGAAGAATGGGAAGAAATATACTGAATCAGATTTGAAAAAACTTATGAAGATTGTGAATGGTAAAAATATGATACATATAGACCCCCCAGCACCATTTAATCAGGTAGATGTATTGAAAGATATTATTCAACGCATGGAGAAAGAGGATTCTAGTGTTATTGATGGGCCATTACGCAAGCTATTGATGGTTGTTCTCAATGAATATAAACCAAATTCTTTATCAAATACAAAAACTACTGGATTAGCCAACCTGGCGAGCTACCTGAAAACTGCAAATAATAAACTATTACAGCAGCTATCTGCATTCTTGAAGGATCACGGCAATTTAAAGCGATCACAATTAAACAACATAAATTACTTCCTATCTAATATTAAGAAGTGGAATGTAGATACATCTATGGCGGAATCCGGCAATTATTACGAAGAAGGGTTCTATACTGCACTTCAATTTATCCATAATGCCATTTATCATATTTCTAAGGTATATCCGGCGGCATTGTTGTCTGACTCCTCCTTCTTTAAAACGGTTCCTGCGCATTGGGGTATACATCATCTTCACGTAAACGACTTGCAAAAGTTCATTGACAAGTATTATGAAAAATTGGAGCCATTTAAGGGTGACGCAACTCTGCTAAGATTATTACAAGACGTTACTACCCGTTTGACTAGTCTGGACGCATTCTTAAAACATATACCTGTGCATACTGATATTTTGAAAGAGGTTGACAAAGAGGTTGTATCATTTCATTCAGTATTGGATAAAAAAACGGTTTATATGCTTTATACGTACTGCTTTTATAGTGCCATATACGAATATATTATATGCTCAAACGATAGCGAATATGAACGTATAGATGTTCAGGAGAATAAGAATGACCGTAGAGTAGAGAGGGCAAACCAACTCAACCCATCAAATGCTTTGTATTCCGTAGAAACTAGTCTAGATGAAACTATGATAGATAAATCGAATGAATTACAGGAAATGCAAATCACAGGTGACCGTCAAGAATTAAAGAAACGAGTATGTACATTGTTAATTGCATTGTTAGATATTGAAGAAGAGAACAAAGATGCAATTGATATATCGTATGACCAAATCATGAAAAAGGTCAATCGGTCAAAGGACAAAGAAAAGTCGCGCATATTAACTTACTTCCGTGATATGACACAAACCGAACGTAATATAGAGTTCGCAATGAAAGAAAATAAGATTGGCCGATGGAATGTGGGAATGCAAAAGGGACTTTTCCAATATGATCCAAATACATATGCGCAAGAACGCAATTAAATGATTAATGAATTATATACTGAGAACGGGAACCTCACCGGTGCACAAGTTGAGGCACTTGATATATTTGAACTGGACAAGATTGACGCAGCTGCCGCTACCGAAGAGGAAGAAGGATATATATATGGCGAAGAAGGGGAAGAGGCGGGAGATGGCGACCAAGGTGAATATTACGATTTTTAACTGAACATATTTTGTAATAGTATTATAACTATTATAAGATTTAGATGTATAATTTAAAAGGGTTCGTACGATATAACAAATTAAGTGTGGCAATTATCCTATTCTTACTCATATTTACGGTAATCCATATAACCAAACCGGCTTTATTATACAACGCAGAAGGTGGGTTTAGACCATTTGGTGTAGGATATCGTCACAAAACAGTCATTCCTATTTGGCTTATTTCAATCAATATTGCCATTTTGAGTTATTTAGCCGTATTATTTTATTTAGCGTATATGTAATAAAATTTTCATACATTTTTATTATATACAGATCCAATTTCAAGTATGGACGCTCCGGTTCTCATAGAAGCTGGCATGAAGGATTTCCTATTTAATACATTAAAACAGTGTCATACAAACCGCGTGAATGTATACTATTATATTTTTAATATTGGTATATTTTTACTATTTGTTGCAGTGGTAGGCGCTATATTGTATAGATGTAGTATGAATAAACCGACTGAATATGAACGTCAACAAAAACTAATACGAGACCAACAATACGTAATGTCCAAGATACGGTATTATAAAGATGAAGTTGACAATACCGAGAACCAGCATATTACCCGATTAACTAATTTACCATTCGCACAAGGATAATATACATATTTTTATTCTGAATAGTATCTATATAATGACACTCAACAAAGACAAACACTACGAGGTTATAAAGGAAAACAATGTCGCACAAACTGAATTGTCTGATATTTTAGAAACCTATTCCAAAGAAGTCAACACTTTACGTATAAATGCCCCATTACACGGCGACCTCAACTTGTCGGTTCTCGCTGACAGCGGGTTTGGTAAGATTAAGCATATTATTTTAGGCAAGGGCGAGATCACATCAGTTATATTACCCAAAGGTATTGAGACATTTGAATGTCATGATAACCTAATCTTAAAATTAGAAAATTTACCAAAATCACTCACCCATTTGAACGTATCCCATAACATTATTGAAGAAATAGATATATCGTATTTGACTAACCTTGAAACGTTTAATATTTCACACAATAAAATTAAGACTATTGAGAACCTTCCCAAAAATATAAAGGAAATTGTATGTGAATTCAACCAAATTGAGTTCTTAAACTTGGCGAATGTGATAAATCTATCCAAATTACACGCGTCCAATAATAATATTACGTTAATTGAGAACCTACCAGATGGTGTGAGTGACCTACAAATTGAGAACAATCCGAGTATCGTATTCCGTAATTCTAATTTAGATGCAGTTATGACCAAAAACCCAGATGAACAGACTGCTGAACGAATGCATAATTATAAAGAGGCACTCAATGAATATTTTAAATTAAAAGACAAATACGAAACGGACCTTATGAATATGAAACGAAAGGTTTATAAGAATGAACCGAACAAGAAACAAGCAAAAAAGGCCGTATTACAGATAAAGCCAAAATGTATCAAATGTAAACGTCCTGTCGGCACCATTTTAGTCGGAACGAACAGCGATATGAAGCAGTGTGTGGAGATACACGCAATCCGTGTGAACTTGATATACAGATATTCCCGGGTGAATTAAACGAATTTAGAGATATATTTCGCACAGTTACAGACGACTTTAATGATGTAAAGAATACCATTATTAGACAAAAGTTAGACACCTTATTTAGTTATACCAGCGAAGAACAATCTGTAAAACTATTTAAGAAAGAACTAGAACTCTATACGCAAAATAGTGACATGTATAAGTATTACTTAGACAAGTACAATGAACTATATCACAATGAACAACGTAATAGTATAATACAAGTGAAATCCGAAAAAATATTTCTATCCATTGAAAACAGCCGCAGATTGGTCGCCGAATATAATAATACCCAAAACGTTCAACTATTAAAGGAAGCGATTGATATCCAAATAAATGATATTATACCAGAAGCACGTAATATTCGTATGCTAAAACACCAGATTATGGAAATTATCAGATCTGACGACAATTTAGAAACGCCTGGACGTCTACCAGTATATACACTATTTCAATACCCCGCCTCTCTTGCACAGTTAGACTTTTCATCGGCAGAAGAACACCGTGTCATTAAGTTTAATATTTAGGAATAATCATATTACACATATAAGATAATATGATTTAATGCAGAATTAACAATCATTGTAATTCGTAACTCCGTCCCAGAATAATCCATATTGGTCTGCCCATCTCTTCTTAGCACACGTCGCATTACTACTTGATCCCCATCTGGCATCTGTAAAATCAATTAGGGTCTTAGACGAATCTAGTCCAGGTGTTTTATCAGAACCAACAACTGTGTCTCCCGTCCCTGGTGCATTTAAATTCAACCTAACCACTGAATTCTCTCTTGTATATATCGTGCCAACATTAGACGATGAAGGGGTTGGTGGAATAACGCACGCTTTTGTATTGGCATCGGATAATCTCCATAAATCTGGACAAGAAGATGCTGCGGGTGGATATGTAGTGCTTGATCCTGTATAATAAGCCATTAAGATACCAACATATGACAATGCAGCAATCAGTGCTAATACTGCTATAACTAAAACTGTCCAATAGAAACTCTCCATTATAAAGTATTTATACATATTTTTTTCACACTAAATGTATTTAGTGTACTCGCAACTCATACATTTATTTCTGATGAAAGAATATAGTATATAATGTCCATTCTAAAACCCGATAATATTAATAATAAACAGAGAATTCTAGAAACCGAGCGCTATAACGGGCGGGTTAATATAGTTGAACCTCCGTCAACCGATATCATATTTAAGATGCAGGAGCGCATTGCATTGAAGAACAAAACGTCAGAGTATCGTCAGGCATTAAGTGGAACGTGGGAAGACAATGTATTGGCACAAGTATTTTTTTCAAAGGAGAACATACAAATTGTTCAAAATGGACTACGTGCAGGGGTATATAAAGCATCAAATGAAAAATATGTTATTGCCCCCCAAAACATTGATACTCTCAAAATTATTATGCGTAGCACATATTTACAATATGCCGAGCATTATGCAGATAAAATTACCGAACAGGTAGAACGTCTAAACAAATTGGTTCTTGATTATGCGGTTCCGGCGGTTTATAACGAAACCGTTGGTTATCTTAAATATTGCCAGGACCAGAGTACGCTGGTTGTACCACTTGAACTACCCAGACATCAAGATCGTCAATATAAACAATTAGAGCTGAAAAAGTGGTTCTAGACAGTAACTATTTAGTAGTATTATGAACAAGGTTCTCGTTATTGTTCATAATAATAAGTAAAATATATTTATTCTGCGGGTGTATCATCTTGCTTAGCAGCGGCGGCTTCCTCCTCTGCCTTCTTCTTAGCGGCGGCTTCTTCCTCAGCGGCCTTCTTAGCAGCTTCTTCCGCGGCAGCCTTCTTAGCAGCTTCTTCCGCGGCAGCCTTCTTGGCAGCTTCTTCCGCGGCAGCCTTCTTGGCAGCTTCTTCCTCGGCAGCCTTCTTAGCCGCTTCTTCCGCGGCAGCCTTCTTAGCAGCTTCTTCCGCGGCAGCCTTCTTAGCAGCTTCTTCCTCAGCGGCCTTCTTAGCAGCTTCTTCCGCAGCAGCCTTCTTAGCAGCTTCTTCCTCAGCAGCCTTCTTAGCAGCTTCTTCCTCAGCAGCCTTCTTAGCGGCTTCTTCCTCTGCTTTCTTCGCAGCAGCTTCTTCCTCTGCTTTCTTCGCAGCAGCTTCTTCCTCTGCTTTCTTCGCAGCAGCAGCTTCTTCTGGTGCACGGTTAATTGATTGTCTTTTACGACCAGTTGCCGACATCAAAAAATTCATGTTATGATATATAAATTATATATAGAAGATAATTACTAAACAATTACGTAGAATATACAGACATTCAGACGCTACACTTTAATCCTTTTTTTGTAAGGCATCTGTTTCAGGAACATTTACATATTTATTTTGAGACGCAAGCCGTTTTTCAGCCAAGGCCTGGCCCATGCGGATATGTTTTGGACTAAACTTGCCATAAAGTTCTTCATTTCTGCGCGCCTTATCCTTCTTTGTTTTGCGAGGTTGTTCCCAACGTTCTGTCATTATAATAAATAATATACTATTATATCACTACATATTTGTATAAATCAATAATCAATTTTCTAAACAGTTTGTTTATCACGAGACAGAATGAGATGTTGAAAGTGTATATCATTTGTCTTGGATAAAATAATAGAACTTGTATTGCATTCCGAGAACCCGTGTTTTGATAAGTCATCAAAAGTATAAGGAAAATA
>Ga0075464_10000539_pt1 | contig 16700 bp, 20 predicted proteins | sample DEB19_08_DNA_5_FD_75068 | JGI IMG/M metagenome (GOLD analysis project Ga0075464, IMG submission 75068) | Aqueous microbial communities from the Delaware River and Bay under freshwater to marine salinity gradient to study organic matter... | ecosystem: Environmental > Aquatic > Marine > Coastal ...
CCAGGAACCCATCAGCACCGGGCGGATGACCTGCAAGGTGAAGTACGCAAAGATGGCAAAACCAAATGCAACCGGGACATGCAAGCCCATTCCCAGTTTGCGACAAATTTCGACTTCGCGCAGTGCCCAGGAGACAAAGGACCCCAAGGCGCAAACCGTGACGATTTGCCAAAGGCCTCCAGCCATCATCGGAGCCATCTTCAGACCATTTGAAATGTCTGGCGGCGCGATGTTGATTTGCCAAGGATTCCAGGTTGGGCCCATGGCAGCGCCCCACATGATCATGGCAGTGCCAAGAACCGCAAAAAAGGCGGTAGTAATTCCGAAAAAGCCAACGTAAAACGGGCCGACCCAAAAGTCCAACAAGTCACCCCCAATCAGGGTGCCGCCGCGTACGCGGTACTTTCTTTCAAAACTCAACATGGCCATGTTGGCTCCTCTGCCCGACCCGCTCGTGTGCGTGATTCGGATTAAAAACTGTTAAAACTAATTCTTGGGTAGGGTGTGCGGAGCAGGCCACAAAGGCCTGACTTCGCTCACCACATCGGTAACAAAATTTGCTACCGTTATTTCGACGGAGGCATCGCCGCATTGTTGGCGGCTTTCGCGGCCTTGACGGTGTCAGGATGCCACGTGTTGATGTTGTAACGATCACCACTGATGTGAATCAGATGAATGCTCGTCGAAATGAAGGCTATCATTAAGCCTGTCAGGATAATCGCCTTGCGGGGATCTACCATACGCCACATACGCCACATAATATTTCCTTTAGTGTTAGCTGAGTTGGGAAATCACGGTGTAAACAGCCGACTTCACGCTGCCCAACATCGGACCCGTTCCTTCTGCCCCTGGCAGCCAGTTACGCCAATCCATGAACAACATCTGGCCCATCATTGCAAGCAATAAAAAGACACAGAAAAGCACCACGTACAGGTAGCGAAACTCCTTGAGGGGAGCTTGAACGTCGCTGTCAGCGTGCTGAGCATGTAGGTAAGCCATATTTATCTCCGTGAGTTGGTTCTTAGAACCAGGGACGCCAGATCCAGACCAAGCTGTGGGCAATTAACGCACCCACGCCCCACATCACATACCCTTGTATGTAGTACTTGTGGAACTCTTGGCACTCTGCATCAGACAAACCTGAAGGACTAGTGCTTTGATTCATAGTCAATACCTCACTTAAAACGCCTTGCGGCAATTGCCTTGCCCGAGGGCGAGGAACGAAATACTGCAACGCACGCGTTGCAGCGAACTTGCACCCAGACGAATCTGGATGCTTGTCAGGGCACTCAAAGCGACGGCGGTGCAGATCATGCGGCCGCCCCCACTTTTGAACGACCGAACAATTCTGAAAGACGATCAAGCTCAACGCTTGATTTGCCCGATTGGCGTGCGTCGCGCTCAGCACGATCACGCATTTGTTTGGCGGCTGAAATACGAACCAGCACGGGTTCGGCTTCAATCAATTCTTCGAGCAACGCATGGGCATCAGCGCTCCACGTGATGGGCTTGTCTGCATTGACGCGGCTGGGTGTCGAATCGATCTTGTCCAGCTCGGTGCCCAGCGGCAAGATATGAAACAGCGCGTCAAAAAGGGCGTTACAAAACTCTTGAATCAGATAGGTTGCGCCTGCATAGCCCATGAACGGCGTACCGGTATGGCGGCGAATAATCGGTAGCGGGAAGGAAGCGGGAATGAAGGTCGCCTTCATCATGCCGCCACCGCCGCATTCGGCCAGGTACATGCGCTCGTTGTAGCTGCCGTACATCACCAAGGGTGTTTTGGTGGTGGTCAATCGGCGAACTTCCGCGTTGTCGGTTTTAGCGCCTGGGCAGCGCGCTATAGCAAAGTTGCAGGGCAAGCCCATTTCCTCTTCAAGAAAATGACGGATACCTCGCGTGTAGGTTTCATTGGCGACCACCGCAAAACTGGCGGTGCCGAAAAAGTCTTGCGTGACGGAACGCCACAAGTCCCAAATCGGTTTGATGGTGGTGTGCTTTTCGCGTTCGATGAAGGGTTCAGGGTCAAGACCGAGCAACTCGCCCAACTTGCGTAAGAACTTGGTGGTGCTGTGCAGGCCAATCGGCGCTTGCAGATAAGGCCTTTCCAACGCCTCGCACAGCATGCGGCCAAACTCGCGGTACATGCAAATATTCACATCGGCTTCAACCAGACGCGACACATCTGCCAGGTGACTGCCCAGTGGGAAGACCATATTGATCTCAGCGCCAATGCCCTGCGCCAAACGGCGGATTTCAGCCAGATCACTAGGGCAATTGAAGGTACCGTAGCTGGGGCCAATGATGTTGACGCGAGGCTTTTCGCCTGGAGCGCGCTCAGACGCAGGCTTGCGTGCAGGCACATGCTTGAGTCCGTACTCGGACCACAGCCAGAACATGGCACGGTTGGCGCATTGCCACTGGTCTTCATCAATCGTACGGGGTAAAAAGCGCTGGATATTGGTGCCTGCCGGCGTGACGCCGCCGCCAATCATTTCTGCAATTGAACCCGTCACCACCACTGACGGCAAGTCTGGGTCAAGCGCCGCATGCGCACGCCGCATCGAGCCTTCTGTGCCTTCGCGGCCCAATTGCTCTTCAGCCAATCCTGTGACCACAATCGGCAGCTCATGTGGAGGCAAAGCGTCGGTGTAGTGCAGCACTGACGTGACGGGCAGATTTTCACAGCCTACCGGGCCATCAATGACGACTTGCAAGCCTTTGATGGCGGTGAACACATACACCGCCCCCCAGTAGCCACCGGCGCGATCGTGATCGAGAACTAGCATGTCAGATCATTTCCTCAGCTTTGCGCTTTTTGGCCATCTTGACGGCCAGCCTGCGTTGCTCGGCTTTGAATTCAGGGCGATCTTGCGGAACGCCTTGTGCAGATTCCCAGACGCCGGTCGAGTGGCCAGTGCCTACCGAGCCGAAAAAATCTTTCATTTGCTCAAAGCGGGCCTTGTTACCCATCGCTGCATTGACAACGGTGGCCAGTGAACCCGCACCCGCGGGTCCCATCAGCGGGCGGGCTGAAATCAAATTGGTGAAGTACAGCGACGGAATCGTCAACTCTTTGGCAGCCTGAACAACCGGCGTGGTGCCAATGGCCAGGTCAGGCTTGAACTCATGCACGGCGGCCAGGTCTTGCTCCAGCGACGCGCGGAATTGCACCATGACCCCTTTGCTTTGCAGCCATTGGAGATCCGCTTCATTCCAGGCCGTGCGCGGGCAGGCAGTGCCAACATAGCGCAAATCAGCGCCGCTTTCGACAAGCAATCGACCCACCAACAGCTCAGAGCCCTCGTAGCCGCTCAGCGTGATCCGGCCTTTGATCGGTGTTTTGGCAAGCACCGCTTGGATGGCAGGCAAGAACTTGTTTTTAGCTGCATCAATATCGCTTTGCGCTATGTTGGTGGCCTCGCCAATGGCTTGCAACCAGGCCTGCGTGCCGTCATAACCCACTGGTGCAGAACCCACAATGGCACGACCCGCCGCATCAAACTCGCGGACACTGGCGGTATAAAAAGGATGAATGGCTGCAACGGCAGCGCAGTCCAGCGCGGCATACAACTCGCGCCACTCGCGGGTCGGCACACTTGGGCCAGCAGCCAGACCCATCGGCTCCAGCATCATGCCGATGATCACCGGGTCTGCCGGGAACATTTCACCCAGCAACGTGATGGTGGGTTTGTCTGACTTGCCGTTGCGTGGCGCTTGCACCGGGCCCGCAAGGGCTTCGGTACGTGCGTATTTCAGCATCGCCCCAGCCAGCACGTCTTTGGCCTCTGCATGGGTCGGCACTCCAAAGCCAGGCACATCAATGCCGATGATGCGCACGCCATTGATTTCTTTTGGCAGGATTTGGAGCGGCACGCCGCTGGCAGTGGGCACGCACAAGTTGATGATGACAATCGCGTCGTACAGGGCGGGGTCAGCTTGCTGAAATACCGCTTCACGGATGTCTTCAAACAGCTTGCCAGTGACCAGCGACTCAGAATTGAACGGCACGTAACCGACGCTGCGCTTGGCACCGTAAAAATGCGAGGTGAACGTCAAGCCATAAACACAGCAGGCTGAGCCCGACAAAATGGTGGCAGTACGGCGCATGCGCAGGCCGACGCGCAGCGAGCCAAACGCCGGGCACATGCTTTGTGGCTGGTCGTGCGGGCCAGCCTTAGGGTCTTTCGGGTAGTCCTTGGCGTATTGATCCAGGATTTCTGATTTGCCTGCGGATTTGGCAGCAGCCAGCATCGCGTCACCACCACTGTGGCAACCCATGCCATCACCCTCCAGCGCTGTGCTGATCGGTGCCGTCGGCATCGGGATGATGGGAATGATGGTGCTCATGATGGGTTCAGGAATTCAGACTTCGTCGTAAACGACTTCAAGCGTTTCTTTGACGGTTTCTTTTTTGCCGCACATGTCAAATTGCGTGGCAGGCTCGAGCACCACATTGCGGCCGACAACATCCGCCGAGAACAAACCCAGCAGTTGGTCTTGCGTCATGGGTTTGGGACGAATCGGCTGCGACGTGCCCACGTTTTCCGCGAGCTGCGCAAACATGGGGCCCCATACCGAGTCGGGGCGGCCAATAATCTCGTAGCTGGCGCTTTTGCGACGAATGTCGTCATTGGCGGGAATGATCGACAACACAGGAATGCCGACTTTCTCCGCAAAGGCCGATGCCTCGCCAGTACCGTCGTCACGGTTGATCACCATGCCCGCGACGCCGACGTTGCCGCCCAGCTTGCGGAAGTACTCAACTGCTGAACACACGTTGTTGGCGACATAAAGCGACTGCAAATCGTTGCTGGCCACCACAATGACTTTTTGGCACATGTCGCGTGCAATCGGCAGACCAAAGCCGCCGCAGACCACGTCGCCCAAAAAGTCGAGCAACACGTAGTCAAAGCCCCAGTCGTGAAAACCGAGCTTTTCAAGCAACTCAAAACCGTGGATGATGCCGCGCCCGCCGCAGCCACGACCGACTTCCGGGCCGCCGAGCTCCATGGCATAGACACCATCGCGCTTGAAGCAGACATCCCCAATAGCGACGGCTTCACCCGCGAGTTTTTTCTTGGACGAGGTTTCAATAATCGTAGGGCAAGCCCGGCCACCAAACAGCAAGCTGGTGGTGTCGCTTTTCGGGTCGCAGCCAATCAGCAACACTTTTTTGCCCTGCTGGGCCATCATGTAGCTGAGGTTGGCCAGCGTGAAGCTTTTGCCAATGCCGCCTTTACCGTAGATGGCAATGATCTGCGTTTCCTTGTTGGCCTCACCTGTTGTCATCGGCGTGGGCTCAATGGCCGCCTCCGCACGAAGGTCCTTCATCATGATGGTTGTGGGGTTCATACGCTGTGTTTCCAATCCAAAATCATCTTCAAACAATCCGCATCGCTAAATGCAGTGTGATAGGCCGCTTCCGCCTTCGCAGGACGCTCTGCGTGGGTAATCAAACCATCCAGGGACAACTTGCCGCTATGGGCCAGCTCTGCCGTGACATCCAGGTCTTCGCGCTTCCACTGCGCGGCAATACGGATTCGGGTTTCGCGCATGAAGGCCGGCGCAAACGCAAAGCTCAGTGACTCTTTGTAAAAACCAGCCAGCACCACTTCGCCGCCTGGTGCTTGCCGTGCGATGGCTTTGTCCAGAATGCTGGAGTCACCGCTGACGTCGTAAATGGCACGGTAATCACGTCGTGAGTCGTCGCTTGGACTGCTCACGCTGTAGCCCTGAGCGCCTGACTGACGGGCTGGATTCAATTCCCACACCGTCGGCGCTGCATGACCAGCCGCGACAGTAAGCCGGGCGAGCAAACGCCCCATGACCCCGTGGCCGATGATCAGGTCTGGCGGGGCTTGATGAGCCAGCGCATGTTGAGCCGTAGCGGCCAGTGCCAGCAACACAGCCTTGGCACCCAAATGGTCTGCAACGGCGACGGTACGGTCTTCGTGCACCACGAGGCGCGAAGCAGAACCACCAAACAGGTTGCGGACGCCCTCAAAACACTGGGCACCCGGCACAAAAACGCGGCTCCCTACTTTGAGCGTAGTGTTGTCGCCGGCATGAACCACCCGACCCACTGATTCGTAGCCTGGAACCAGGGGGTACCCCATCCCAGGAAAAGCGGGCATCGTACCGTCCCAAAGTAAACGCTCAGTACCGGTGCTGATGCCAGTGAATTCGATGTCAACCTCGAGTTCGCCAGGCCCCGGTGAACGCAAATCCAGGTTTTGGATGTCCAGGTTCTTTGGGCTTGTAAATACGATCGCTTCGGCTTGCATGATGTCAGTTTACGTTTACGCTTAAAAGTGTCAACTAATATTGACGTTATTTGCTGGATTTCAGGGTAAACACTTATTTTTTGCGCGCGACAAGAATTCGCGTCTGCAAAGGCATGGCGTTGGCCACCACGTCGACGCGGTCAAAGCCCACGCTCAGGATCATGTCGCTCAGTTCTTTGACAGTGCGCAAGCGGCCCGAGCCCATGGCCAAAAGGTAGAAGTGGAAATAAGCATCACCCAGGGGCGCCTCGTGGCTGGCTTGCGCCATGGGCTCGGTCAGCAGCAAGGTGCCGCCCGCCGGCAAAGCCTTGAAGATGGCGCGCAAAATGATGTTGACATCGGCATCAGGATGGTCGTGTGCAACGCGTATCAGCGTGATCAGGTCAGCGCCTTCAGGCAGCGAATCTTTTAAAAAATCACCGCCAAAAGCGTCGATTCGGTCAGAAAGAGATTTTTTTTTGAAGTTGTCTTGCGCCAGTGCAGCGACTTGGGGCAAGTCAAACAACTTGAGCTTGAGGTGCGGCGCGTGCGCCGCCAAACGGCTGACAAACGTACCCTGCCCGCCCCCCACATCCAGCACGCATTCATGCCTGGCAAATGAGTAAGTAGCCAGCACCTCGTCCACCACAAACGGTTGCGATGCTGACATGAGCTGCGAGTAACGCGAAACTTTTTCCTGTTCCCAGGCTCTCGGGGCATGTTGCGGCCGTCCACCCGGGCCAGGGTCTTGAATGTGGGTTTCAACATAGGGCCAGTAAGCCATCATTTGTCCGTCACTGACCTGGTCACGCAGCAGGGCTACCGGATCCTGCATGTCGTGGTACAGCACGGCATGGTGCTCAATCATGGCGCGTATGCCTGGATGGCCGGCTACGGGTGCACCGAGCACTCCCAAACCATAACGGCCTTGCCCGCGCAGCGACAGCAACCTCAATGCAACCGCCGAGTTGATCAAACGCTGCAAGGCCGATGCGGGGACCTGGCAAATTTGTGCCAATTCGTCCAGCGTCCGTGGCGACTCATTGACCAGCTCAAGAATACGCAAACGCACACAAGCCAACAACACCTGCGAATAGACAAAACCAGCCATCACATCAAACACCTGCTGCGCGCGTCTTCGCGTGATCCAGCGGGTCAAGACATTGCCGGCAGCCCAACGCGAAAAGTTGGGATCGGTGAGCTTTCTGTCCATCCAGGCATCCAGCCGATCACGCCAGGCGGACCTGCTGCGGTTGCCTTCTGGCGGCTTGGCCAGATCAAGCGATCTCATCATGCAGCGACGCCTTTCGTGCTCGACTGTGCATCAGCCACTGCAGCCACATGCCTGAACTTGTCACAGGCCTCGCGCGGCACCAGGCGCTCTGACTCCTGGCGCACCAGCTGGCGCATGGCCTCCCGGCTGGCGCATTCGGGCACCGAATCAATCGCCGACTGCACCAGTTTTTCGAAGTAGGCGATGGCACCACCCAGGCCCAGGTCAATGGCTGAACTGGGGCGGCCCAGTGCAAGGTCCTGGCCCACCGGCTTGCCGAGCAGGCTCGGGTCTGCCATCACATCACGTATATCGTCTGCGACCTGATAGGCCTCACCGAGCCACTCGCCCAACGCCACCCAGGGCTTGGCGTCTGCACCCGCAGCCAAAGCACCGCCAGCGGTTGCAGCGACAAACAGGGCCCCCGTTTTGGCCCGCTGATACGCTGTGAGCGACACCCGCGACTCGCTTTCCCAAGCCTGCCCGGCCACAATGCCAAAGGGCATGCCGACACCTTTTGCCACCACGCCCAGCACGTCGGCCATGCGTTTGGGTGACTGGCCACCTGCCAGGCCAAGGGTTTGAAAAGCCAGCACGATCAGGGCGTCACCCGCCAGAACCGCCAGACTTTCGCCGTATGCCCAATGCACCGAAGCGCGGCCACGGCGTGTGGGTGCATCGTCAAAACACGGCAGGTCGTCGTGCACCAGCGACGCACAATGCAGCAGCTCTATCGCGACCGCAGCGGCATCAGCCAGCAACGGGTCATCGTTGCCACAGGCGTGCGCCACAGCCAGGCACAGCTGGGGCCGGATACGCGCCCCCCCTGGAAAAACAGCATGTCGCACAGCATTGGCCAGCTTGGGCGGGCAACCCGGCGCTTCCCCCAACGCCAGGGCGGCTGCCAGGGATTGTTCAATGTGTGTGATGGCTTTCATGAGGGCTCCAGTTGAGTGTAAATATTAATTGTCAACATTAACTGTCAACTAATATAGACACATTAAAAGAAATCGTCAACCCGCTTTAACGCGCAGGAAGGCGGCTCCTCAATCACGAGACAATCCACGCGACAATCGTTTTTTTATGGAGTTGTGCTTTGGGCTTTTTTCACCCTCTCCCGTTTTTGCAGGCCAAGCCATGAGCCAGGGTTTGCAACTGGACAACCTGGCCTGCACCAGAGGCAGCCGCCAGTTGTTTGGCGGCCTGTCACTGCACATCAAACCGGGCGACTTGCTACGGGTGCGCGGCGCCAACGGGGCGGGTAAGACCAGCTTGCTGCGCATGCTGTGCGGCTTGCTGCTGCCTACCGACGGTCAGGTGGTATGGCGTGGAAAACCCTTAGGGGTGCAGCGCGACAGGCTGGGGCAGGACCTGATTTACCTGGGGCATGCGGCCGCCTTGAAAGACGAGTTGTCACCCCTTGAAAACTTGTTCGATGCGTGTGCTTTGAACGGACATATCCCCACCCCGCCGGCAGCGTTGGCCGCACTGCAGGGTGCAGGCCTGCGCGGCCATGAGCGAACGGCTTCACGCCGCCTGTCGCAAGGCCAGCGCAGACGCAGCGCTTTGGCGCGCCTGGCACTGAGCCAAAACACCCCCTTGTGGATTCTTGACGAGCCGTTCAACGCACTGGACAGCGCAGCCAACGCCTGGCTGACGCGCCTGATAGAGGACCATCTCAAAAACGCCGGCATGGTGGTGCTCACCAGCCACCAGGATATGCCCATTGCCGCGGCGAATCAGGTGGACTTGACGCTATGAGCGCGCCCCCCCGCCTGATGACCGGGCTGATGGTGGTGTTGCGGCGCGACCTGCGGGTGGCCTTGCGACGGCGCAGCGATACCTTTTCAACACTGATTTTTTTTGTCATGGTGGTCAGCTTGTTCCCTTTAGGGGTGGGGCCTGAGCCTCAATTGCTGCGCACGATGGCTCCTGGTGTGCTGTGGGTGGCAGCCATGCTGGCATCGATGCTGTCGCTGCCGCGTTTGTTTGCCGACGATCACGCCGACGGAACTTTAGAACAGATGCTGCTGTCCACCTATCCACTGGCCTTGTTGGTGCTGGGCAAAACGCTGGCCCATTGGGTCGGCTCAGGCTTGCCGCTGGTGCTGTTGTCGCCCGTGCTGGCCTTGCAGTTTGATTTGTCGGCGTCGGCTACCGGGGTGCTGGTGCTGTCGCTGCTGCTGGGCACGCCAATTTTGAGCCTGGTGGGCTCGATGGGTGCTGCTCTGACGGTCGGTTTGCGTGGCTCCAGCGTTTTGTTGTCGTTGCTGGTACTCCCCCTGACCATTCCGGTACTGATTTTTGGTGCAGGTGCGGTTGAGGCGCACACCGCCGGGCTAGGTGTGGCGGGACATTTCTCGTTGCTGGGGGCGCTGCTGATCGTAGGGCTGATGGCCGCACCCTGGGTGTCTGCTGCGGCACTGCGGATTTCGATGGAATGAGCAGCTCGTGGACGACAGCAGGCTGAATAAAATGACACGTATGATTTAGGAATCAAGACAAGTGCCCACCAACAAGATTAACTGGTTTCGATTTGCCGCGCCGCAGCGCTTTTACCCACTGGCGGGCAGCCTGACACCTTGGTTTACGGCGGCTGGCGTGCTGCTGGCCGCCTACGGCCTATATCTGGGCCTGTGGGTGGCACCCACCGATGCCACCCAAGGCCAAGCCTACCGGATTATTTTTGTCCACGTGCCTGCGGCCTGGATGTCAATGGTGATTTATGTCGCCATGGCCGGCTGGGCGGGCGCTGGGTTGGTGTTCAACTCGCGCCTGTCGTCCATGATGGCGTGCGCTTTGGCCCCAACGGGTGCGCTGATGACGGTATTGGCGCTCTGGACGGGTGCGCTGTGGGGCAAGCCGACCTGGGGCGCGTGGTGGGTGTGGGACGCACGACTGACCTCTGAACTCGTCTTGCTGTTTTTGTACATCGGTTTCATGTCCCTGCATGCGTCCATTGACGACGTGCGCCGGGCCGACCGCGCGGCCGGGCTGCTGGCATTGATTGGCGTAGTGAACGTGCCGATCATTTACTTTTCTGTCAAATGGTGGAACACCCTGCACCAGGGTGCATCGGTCAGCTTCAAAGGCACCAGCATGGCCACACCCATGCTGGTGGCCATGCTGGTCATGGCGCTGGCTTTTTGGGCTTACTGCATTGCGGTGGTGCTCAAACGGGTGCGCGTCATCATTCTTGAACGCGAACGCCACACCGCTTGGGCGCGCGCCGAGATGGGAGCCCTGTGATGTGGAATAGCTTTGGTGATTTTCTCAGCATGGGCGGCTACGGCTTATACGTTTGGGGGTCGATGGGCGCATGCCTGTTGGCCTGCGTTTTTGAGCCTCTGTCGCTTAACCTCAAGCGCCGTGCGCTTTTGGCTGAGGTGCGCGAACAGGGCGCACCAGATACGGGACAATCTGGATCATGAAACCAAGAAGCAAACGATTGATCGCCATTGCCTGCGGGCTGGCTGCGTTAGGCGTGGCCACCGCGCTGGTGCTGAACGCCTTCAACAGCAATCTGGTGTTTTTCTTCAGCCCCACGCAGGTTGCGGCCAACGAAGCGCCACAGGGGCGAAGCTTTCGCATTGGCGGCTTGGTGGAGCAAGGCAGCATCAAGCGTGAAACCCAAGGACTGACGACCCGTTTTGTGGTCACCGATCTGGCCAAGACCATTCCTGTCACCTACACCGGCCTGCTGCCTGACCTGTTTAAAGAGGGCAAAGGCGTGGTGGCCCAAGGCAAGCTGGGCCCTGACGGCATCTTCAGGGCCGACCAGGTGCTGGCCAAGCATGACGAAAACTACATGCCGCCCGAAGCCGCCGCAGCCTTGAAAAACGCCGCAGCGGGCAAGCCGCAGCAGACCAGCGCCACGCTAAAAATGAACCCTTGAAATGAACCCATGAAATGACCCATTTTTGGACAACACACCATGATCAGTGAACTCGGCCACTTCGCCCTCATCTTGGCCTTCATGATGGCGTTGTCGCAAAGCGTGTTGCCCCTGATCGGCGCGCACAGAGGCAACGCCGCGTGGATGGCGCTGGCCAGGCCGTCAGCGCGAGGGCAGTTTGTGTTTGTCGCCATCGCCTACGGCTGCCTGACTTATGCGTTTGTGACGAACGACTTTTCAGTTCAATTGGCGGCGCAGCATTCCAACAGCATGCTGCCCCTGGTTTATAAATTCACCGCCGTATGGGGCAACCACGAAGGTTCGATCTTGTTGTGGTCACTGATCTTGTCGGGCTGGACCTTGGCTGTGTCCATTTTCTCCAAGCAGCTGGATGACCGGATGGTGGCCCGTGTGCTGGGGGTGATGGGGCTGATCAGCTGCGGTTTTATTTTGTTCACACTGCTCACATCCAACCCGTTCACCCGCCTGCTGCCTGCCGCTGCTGACGGGCAAGACTTGAACCCATTACTGCAAGACCCCGGCATGATCATCCACCCACCCATGCTGTACATGGGTTATGTGGGTTTTGTGGTGGCCTTTGCCTTCGCCATTGCGGCATTGCTGTCAGGCCGGCTGGACGCTGCCTGGGCACGCTGGTCGCGCCCGTGGACGACGGTGGCGTGGTGCTTTCTGACGGTGGGCATTGCACTGGGCAGCTTTTGGGCCTATTACGAACTGGGCTGGGGCGGCTGGTGGTTTTGGGACCCGGTCGAAAACGCGTCCTTCATGCCCTGGCTGGTCGGCACGGCGCTGATTCATTCACTGGCGGTGACTGAAAAGCGCGGCGGCTTCAAAATGTGGACGGCGCTGCTGGCCATCATGACGTTTTCACTGTCACTGCTGGGCACATTTATTGTTCGCTCGGGTGTCCTCTCGTCGGTGCACGCATTTGCCACTGACCCGGCGCGAGGTGTTTTTATTCTGGGCTTTCTGGCGCTCGTCATTGGTGGGTCATTGGCCTTGTTTGCCTGGCGTGCGCCGCGTGTTGGTTTGGGCGGCAGCTTTGAGCCGGTCTCGCGCGAATCCATGCTGCTGGCCAACAACGTGCTGCTGGTGGTGGCCGCAGCCGCTGTGCTGCTGGGCACCATTTACCCACTGCTCATTGACGCGCTCGGCATGGGCAAATTGTCAGTGGGACCGCCGTATTTTGTGGCCGTGTTTGTGCCGCTGATTGCGCCCGCCTTGTTCTTGATGGGGGTAGGCCCGATGACGCGCTGGCGCCAGGCCGAAGTGATGGACTTGACCAAGCGCCTGCGCTGGGCGATTGGTGTCAGCGTTGCCAGCGCCATCATTGCGCCGATGCTGCTGGGCAGCTGGACACCCATGACGGGCCTGGGCTTGCTGCTGGCGGTATGGGTAGCGAGCACTGCCGTGGTGAACCTGATCAGCAAAGTGCGCGAACACCGTTCCCCCAGCTGGCGAGTACGTTTTGGTGCTTTGCCAGGCAGCTACTACGGCATGCTGCTGGCGCACTTTGGCATTGCGGTGTTCATCGTCGGTGTGACGGTGGTGAGCAGCTTTCAAAGTGAAAACGATGTGCGCATGGAGCCGGGTGAAACGGCAACCGTTGGCGGCTACACCTTCAAGCTGGACAGCGTGGTCCAAGCCAAAGGGCCGAACTACACGTCAGCACGCGCCACACTCACGGTGACGGATGGCGACAAAGTGATTGCTACCCTGCGCCCCGAACGCCGTATTTACACCGTGCGCAGCATGCCGATGACCGAGGTGGCCATTGACCGCGGCGTGACGCGTGATTTGTACGTAGCCCTCGGTGAGCCTGTCAGCAGCACGGCCTGGAGCGTACGCCTGCACCACAAGCCGTTTGTGAACTGGATCTGGTTTGGCTGCGTGCTGATGGCACTGGGCGGCTTGCTGGCGGTGCTGGACAGGCGCTACCGTGCGGTGAAGGTGGCGGCTAAAAAAACAGCGCCCACCACTGAGGCCGGTATGCCATTGCCCAACAACGCCATCGCAGCCAAAGCAAATATCGCGGTCCAGACCTGATGAACAGCACCACCTTCAAGCGCTTTTTACCGCTAGGCATTTTTGTCATTCTGGTGGGCTTTTTAGGCATTGGCCTGACACTCAACCCGCGTGAAGTGCCGTCGCCGCTCATCAACAAACCACTGCCGCAATTCAAGCTGGCGGTGTTGAGTCAACCCGACAAAACCATCGCTGCTCAAGACTTGGCTGGCCAAGTCTGGTTGCTCAATGTCTGGGCATCCTGGTGCGTGGCTTGCCGCATTGAACACCCGGTGCTGGTCGAGCTGGCCAAAACCAACCAGGTACCGATTTACGGCCTGAACTACAAAGACAAATCCCCCGCCGCCACCGCCTGGCTTGCCAATTTTGGCAACCCTTATGTCCAGTCGCTCGTCGATGCTGATGGCCTGGTCGGCATCGACCTGGGTGTGTATGGTGTGCCCGAGACTTTTGTGGTCGACAAGCAGGGCGTCATTCGCTACAAACAGATCGGCCCGGTCACGCCCGAGGCACTGCGCGACACGATTTTGCCGCTGGTCAAAAAACTCTCCAGTAGTTAAATGTTCAAGTACCTTTTTATCGTGCTGCTGGTGGCCGTGGGCGCAGTCGCCCAAGCCAAAGTCGCCCCCAACACGTCGGCTGACCCAGCCCTAGAAGCCCGCATGATGGTGATTGCCGAAGAACTGCGCTGTCTGGTTTGCCAGAACGAAACCATTGCCGCGTCGCATGCCGATCTGGCGATTGATTTGAAAAATCAAATCCGTCTCAAGCTCACCCAGGGCCAGTCGCAACAACAGATTCTGGACTTCATGGTCGAGCGCTATGGCGACTTTGTGTTGTACCGTCCACCGCTCAAAACCACCACCGTGCTGCTCTGGCTGGGGCCGTTTGTCTTGCTGGTCATTGCAGCGCTGATGCTGGTGATCAATGTGCGGCGGCGCAGACTGGCGGCGCAACCCGCCGCGCTCAGCGATGCCGATGCCGCCAAGGCACGCGCCCTGTTGGCCACCCCTCCTCACCATTAAAAAACAATGATCGCTTTCTGGATTTCTGCCTCTGTGATGCTGGCGCTTGCTCTTGCACTGGTGCTGCCCGCCCTGCTCCGGTCAAAAAGCCCGGTTGATCAATCTGCCGACAGCGCAGCGCAAGCCAACCTGTCCGTTTTGCGCAGTCAGCTCACCCAGCTTGACGCTGACTTTGCAGCAGGCAGCATCAACGCGGAACAACTGGCATTGGCAAAAAGCGAGGTCGAACGCCGCGCGCTTGAAGAAGAAAGCGCCCCAGAGTCAACCCTTTCACCCACCCTGCCAGCCAAGTCAACACGAACCGCTTGGGCGCTGGGCTTGGCCATGCCTCTGTTGGCGCTGGGCGTTTATGGGTTTTTAGGCAACCTTCAGGCGCTGGACCCTGTCAACCTGCAAGCCAAGGCCGACACCGAACCCACTCCCCAGCAAATTGAAGCCATGGTCAACGCGTTTGCGGCCCGCCTTGAGGCCGTGCCCCCCAACCAGCCACCTGACCCCAAGGCCTGGGAAATGCTGGCCCGGTCGTATGCGGCGATGCAAAAGTTTCCTGAGGCCAACAAAGCCTACAAACGCGCCGTAGAACTGAACCCCGGCAACGCCCAGATGCTGGCCGACCACGCCGACGTGATCGCGATGCTGCAAGGCCAGAGCATGGTGGGCGAGCCCACCCAATTGTTTGAGCGTGCCCTGGTACTGGATCCGAACAATCTCAAAGCCCTGGCACTGGCGGGCAGCGCTGCGTTTGAGAAAAAAGACTTTGCCAAGGCGATTCAGTTTTGGAGCAAGGCCCAAGGACTTGTTCCACCTGGCAGTGACTTTGCCAAAGGCCTGGCCAGCAGCGTGGAGGAGGCTCGGACTGCATCCGGGCCTGTGCCAGGAATCACCAAGTCAGCACCCACACCGGCGCTAGCCAACACCAGCATTCAAGGCGTCGTCAGCTTGTCGCCCTCGATGAAAAGCAAAGTAGCCCCTGATGACACCGTCTTTATCTTCGCCCGGGCAACGCAGGGCCCCCGGATGCCGCTGGCCATCTTGAAGCGCAAAGCCAGCGAGCTGCCGATCAGCTTCACGCTGGACGACAGCACCGCCATGAGCGACGAACTCAAACTTTCCAAATTTGAACTGGTCATCGTCGGCGCACGGGTGTCCAAATCAGGCAACGCCCTGCCGCAAAGCGGCGATCTGGTGGGGCAAAGCACCCCCGTCAAGGCGGGTGGCGGTCAATTAACGCTTGTGATTGACGGCGTTCAGCCTTGAAGTTGAAGATCTGCTGATTTTTATCCGGTCACAGTCTCGTCCGTTCAACGTGAAAACCAACAGCGTGTCCCGCACGGCGGTTTTTTCTCAGGCCGCTCTGTGCTGGCAAACTAGCTGCCGCAGCGCCCCTGGGAGCTGACGATGCCGCGCAAGTCACTGGACCATTTCTGGGCGGCGGGGTCAAACTGGATGCGCTCGCCGTCAACCGCTGTCAAAAGCGCGCTGCCCTGGATGCTGAAGGCATACACCGCCACGCCATCAATCTGCACAGAGCGTACGCCGTTGGCATCAAACTCAACATCGACCGTGCGCTGCCAGATGCTGCGGGCTGGCAGATAAAAGGCGTTGCAGGTCCAGCGAACAACGCCCGGCGCTACAGACGGGGTGGGTTGCGCGTGGACGGCTGATAACAACAGCAGTGTGGCCGTCACAGTGGCAATGGCAGTAGTGAAGGGCTTCAGATTCATGCTCTGGGTTTTGAATCGCGCGATGGGGTGGGAAGTTTGGGTTGGTGGGGCTAAAAACCGCCAAAAAAATCGCCAGGAGCCGTTTTTAGGGTATCAAATCGGCCTTCAGGCCAATATATACCTGCGCGAACAGCTCCTAAATTAGTAGCATTCGTCACTCGCCCTGCAGCGCCTTGAACTGCGCCAGCACATGGCTGGCGACCAGCTCGGGCTGCTCTTCATGAGCCAGATGACCCAAACCGGGCAAGCTGATCAGTTGCGGAACGGCAGCGGCAGACGACGTGGGCCACAAGGTGCGCAACCGCTCTGCCTGGCGCGGCGACACGGTGTGGTCCTGGCTGCCCACGATGAGGCTGAGCGGCGTGGACAGGCGCGGCAAGTCCACCGCCAGTTGCGGCAAGTCCCAGTTGGCCATCATGCCCAACGCACCTGCGGCATGGCCGGGGTTGCTGACCAGCTGGCCATACAAAG
>Ga0075464_10000540_pt1 | contig 16694 bp, 22 predicted proteins | sample DEB19_08_DNA_5_FD_75068 | JGI IMG/M metagenome (GOLD analysis project Ga0075464, IMG submission 75068) | Aqueous microbial communities from the Delaware River and Bay under freshwater to marine salinity gradient to study organic matter... | ecosystem: Environmental > Aquatic > Marine > Coastal ...
AAGAACAAACTTAAAGATTTGCTTAAACAGTATCACGAACTAAACAAATCTATTAAGGCAAAAGAAGACGAGCTAGCAAAACTTGTCGCCCAAAAGAAAGAAGAATTTGCGAAAGCCGCGCAATCTCTTTTTGATAAAATTCAAAATGTTGACGATGTGAGAGCGTCGTATTACAAGGGTCTTGAAGAAGCCGCTTCTTAATTCAATTAGCGTGGCGTCAAAAAAGACGCCACGCTTTATTTTATGAGCCGCCGCAAGTTAAGTTATGAAAAGACTTTCTAAGAAAGCTAAAAATCAAATCCGCAAAAACCGCCTCTGGAAACATTGGCTCTATTGGCTTGGGGAGCCTCCTTACTGGGACAATTGGCATGAGTACAAGAATTATGATCCTGAAAAGTTCAGAGATGCCTTTGAAAAATTTCAAACACATGGACGACCCGCACTTTCGGAGGAAGAATGGTTCGGAATCCAACCTTTAAAGAATGCTCAAAATCAAAAAGAGTTTGTTCTTACTGGTTTATGTGAAGAGGCATTAGAGTTTTGGGCCCAAAATATGGGATGGGTTCACCCTTTGAATCATTACGTCTCGACATCAAAAGATAGACTAACAAAGGTTGCCGTGCTAAGGATCATCAAAAGAATCCAAGAAGACGGCGCGGAAACATTTCTTTTGGGCCACCCTAAAATTCCTCAAAAGAGGAAAGAATATGCAATGGCTGTTAAAGAACAGGGTTGGAAAGAATACGACGAGAAAAAGAATAAACAAATATCAAATATTTGAACGAATCACGGTTTCGTTAGTGTAACTAGATAATATGATTATTACTCTCTCTGGACGGAAACAAAGCGGAAAAACCTTATTGGCCAAAATCGCTGAAAAGCATGGGTTTAAAATTTTGAGTTTCGCTTCGGCCCTCAAAGATGTTATTCGTCAATTGCTGGATATGAAGTATGGCGACCTTTCTATGTTCAAGGAGCAGGAGATTAATTTTTGTTTTTCCGAGGCTAAGGTCCAACAATTAAGCTCTCTTTCAGGCTTGTCGCTAGACGAATTAACGCCTTTATGTTTAAATAAAGTTCTAAAAACAGGTCGAGATTTAATGCAATTTCTTGGAACGGATGTGATTAGGGTCATAAGACCCAATTGGCATGTTGAACAACTAGGTGCGAAAATCGACTTCAATCATAACTATATTGTGGACGACATGAGATTTAAGAACGAAAAAGACTTTTTGGAATCTCGGGGCGCGTTAATGTTTTTTGTTTTACGTCCACGGCAGTTTGTTTACGATCACCATGAGTCAGAAGTGTCTTTGCGCTGGCATGATTTTTCCGACTGGATCGTAAATAATAAAAAAACCAGCAAAGAGATTGCTAAAAAGTTTGACAGTTTTATTAGAACGGTTAAACGGCCTACCGTTAATCTGAGGAGCGGGGAAAAATTTCCGATATTAGAGTTTAGAGAAACACTCAAACGAGATTTCCTTGAGGGTGGTTCTTCTTTTTTGGCGACAAAGTACAAATGGAGCATGGATTCTGTAAATCTTTGGCTGTATAAACTGAATATTTACCGCAATAGAGAAATATATAGCTTTGATCATTTTGCCTTTTCGGAACCTACTGCTGAAGCTGCATATTTTGCAGGACTGTTGGCTGCTGATGGATGCGTTAAGGATAACGCGGCAAACAATAATGTGATATTGTCACTAGATATAACCGACAATATTTTGATAGAAAAATATCAGACGTTTTTGAAAACTGATAAGCCTGCATTTGTGAGAAACAGGGAGGGAGTCAAGCATGGGATAGATGTTTCAACCACGAATCACTTTATTCTAGAGAATATTAAGTTGTGGAATATCAAGCCACGGAAATCGCAAAAAGAAGAAGTCCCGTGGATTATTCAACATGACGTAGAGCGACTAAAAGCATGGATTGTCGGGTTAATTGATGGAGATGGAAGCATATCTTTCAGTAAGGGTAATGTTGGAAAATGGCCCAATCTCAAACCGTCTTTCAAGATTCAAATTCTATCGTCTAAGGCCATATGTTCTTTTTTAGACAGCATGATCCCTATTCATAAAGCGGTCAGACAACATAAGGATACCGAATTAATGGAATTGGCGTTTTATAATCATTACGCCGTTGACTTTTTTAATTGGCTTGGCAGGCCAAATTTTGGATTAGAACGAAAATGGCAAAGGGTTGCTGAATTTGAAAATTTGAATACTGCGCGTAGGACTCCGAAAAATGAATTTAGCAATTAAACAAGATTTCTGCAATGATTCTCAAAAAATTGCTACTATAGGAGAGCAACATTTCTACACCATTTTTGGCGGAAAATTAGAAGAATTGCGAAAACAATTTCCAATCTAGTGGACGACTTACATCTTATCAACAGAATCAAAGAGACTGGCGACTCAGAGGCATTTGCTCAGTTAGCTAATTGTCACAGTGGGATTTATCTGAGTATGGTTGATAAGTGCCTCTCTGACAAGTTCCACACGCAGAAAAACGATTTGAAGGCCGACAAAGACTACAACCTATACAAGGCTGTAATGGATTACGATCCTTCAAAAGGGATGAAGTTTCCAGTTTATTTGGGGCAAACTGTGAGATGGAAATGTTTGACGCTTTCTTATCGCGGCCAAGACAAAGACACGGTAGAGCTTGAACCTATTCTCTCGACAATCAAAGAACCAGAATATTCTGCTCCGCTAGATAAAGAGCGTGTCGAAAAAATATTCGAGTATGCTGAAAATTTTCCGAACAAAACCGCAAGAGATGTTGTTTTCACTCGTTTTAATCAGAGAAGCCGTCCTCTCTCATGGGAGAAAGTGGCTGAAAAACTTCGCATAACTCCAAGAGAAGCTAATAGAGCCTATCAGCTTTTTGTAAAGTGCGCGAAAAAAGACTTATCAACATTATGAAATACCACTCTTATTTTTCCATGTTTATTTATGATTATGGGGATACGCAACCTCTTATAGAAGGAGAGGCTTTTGTAAAACTTAAAGAGCCCCATATTGTTTCTTGTTCAAATCAAAAAGAAGCAGCGGTTGTTGACATTTTTCCATTAAAACAATTTTATGTTGGCGGCGAAACTATTGGAGAATTTCTTAGTGAAGTAATTAAATTCTCAGTTGGACCAACTGTATCTGAGAAAAAGCACTCATCCCCTAGTGACGACTGGAAACTTCAAGAGATTAACAATCTCGCAAAAAACTTCACAATAGAACTTGACAAAAAGCTAAACGAACTCTATCCTTCAATCCCTAACACCAAAACACCACAATGATCCCACTATCAGCCATTGGCAACCTCGTAACCGACCCTAAATTAATCACTCTCAAAGATGACTTCAAAATCGTAGAAGCTCGTCTCGCCGTCACAAAGAGCAAAGAAAAAACAATTTTTATTGACGTAAAGTTTAAAAACAATAAAGCGGGCGAAATTCTTTTGCAGCACGCAAAGAAAGGCAGCGGTGTTTTTATTTGGGGCGTTCTCGATGAAGAAGTTTGGGGTTCTGGCGACGCTAAAAAGTCCAAGATGGTAATCGAAGCAGACGGCTTTCGATTTAATGGCGGCGGCAAATCTGAAAATTCTGGCGAGCAAAAAAAGGGCGCGGCCCCCAAAAGCAATGAGCCAGACAACGACGAACCGCCGTTCTAAGGAGTTTGCCAGCTAAAAACTGGCACTAGGGATTGTTCTACTGTCTAGTTGAGTGATTAGATGGGTTTTGCTTCATATTCCGCCTCGTAGAGAACATATCGAGGCAAATTTTCCTAAATAGGCGGCGCTTGAGAGAGTTAGTGAAACCGAGTAGCGAAGAGTTAATAGCTTTTCCATGACGGAACGCCTCAATAACAGCGAGTTAATCCGCCAACCTTTTTTATTTATATTGTCCAATATGACGCTCAAAGACATTGTTCAAATTCAAGAACTCTCTCCGCGAATCTCTGTAAGCGGCGTCACAAGAGAAAATGTATTTCCTTTTGACTATTTAGAAATTGAGGGCGCAACTTACGCCGTAAGACAAATTCAGACAAACGAAGACGGAACAAAGTCTTTCGTTGCTAGCGTTCGTGGATATAAAAACACATGGGATTTTAATTTTAAAAAATGCAACTAATTTTTTCATCGCCACTTTCGACTTTAAGCCTAGGACAAGTTTCCTATAATCTTCTTCGCGAAATGTGGAAGAGAGATTATGAAGTTGGATTCTTTCCAATCGGAAAAGTTGATCTTTCGGCGTTTCAACCAGACCCTAAATTTGTTCAGTGGCTTCAAAAAAGCATTGATCAAAAGTACAGCATTTTGTCTCGCGATGTTGAATGTTTGCGTTTGTGGCATATCAATGGTTCAGAAAATTTTATTGGCCCGAAACAAAAACTAATTACTTACTACGAGTGCTCAGAGCCTACTAGCATGGAGAAATCTATTGTAGCTTTGCAGGACAAAGTGTTATTTTCGAGCAAAGTTGCGTGCGGCCACTTTGAAAGAGAGGGACTAACTAACGTCGGACATTTTTCTCCTGGATTTGACGAAGACTTCCATGTGACGGGTAAAAAATATCTTGAGGGCCGAACTCATTGGTTGCTTGCTGGTAAAGCAGAATTTAGAAAAGCCACAAAGCAAATCGCGCAAAATTGGATCAAAAAATACGCTAACAATCCCAAACATTCATTAAGTTTGTTAGTTTATAATCCATTTTTTTCGCCCGAAGATAATGATAAAATTTTGTCTGATATTTTTCAAGGAAAAAAACCTTGGAACGTGAACGTTTTGCCTCACTTAGCTACGAACGCTGAAGTCAACGAGCTAATTAATTCTGTGGATATTGACTTGTCTGGTTTGTCTCAGGCAGAAGGAACGGGATTACCCGCTTTTAACGCAACATGTCTTGGCAAATGGAGCATTGTAGGCGCTCATACAGGTCACTTAGACTGGGCAACAGAAGAGAATAGCATCTTAGTTCAGCCAGATGGCAAAAGGCGCTGCAATGACGATTGGTTTTTTAGTGAAAAGTCTCCAGTTAACCAAGGGGAGTTCTACACAATGACTGACGAGACAATGATTGACGCCTTTGAACGCGCCGAAAAGAAGGTTGGAACAATTAATCAGGCTGGCCTTGACACGGGCAAAAAGTTCACTTATTCTAAAACAGTTGATCAAATTATTAAATCCTTAGTATGATTGCCACCCTTTCATTTTCTCTCCCAGAAGAACAAACCGAACATCTTGACTGCATTAATGGCTGGAAGTGGAAAAGCGTTGTGAGTCAAATCCAAGAAAATATTCGCGCCGAATTAAAATATCAGAATCCATCCAAAGAAGTCGCCGAAAAGCTCGAAGAGATGAGAGCGTGTATTTTTCAATGGATGAACGAAGAAAATTTGACATTAGACTAATATGTTTAAAAAATTCAAAGAATTTATTTTCGCTGTTTTTATTTTTTACATCCTCCCTGCTTTTATATGTTGGGCTGAGATTTTATGGTTTTTGGAATTGGAAGACAAAAGTGCTACCATCGGAGACTCATTTGTAGTTATTTGTCCAATGGTTAATATTGTATCTTCAGTCGTCCTCTTTTTTACTATACTAGCTAAACTTATTGGCCCGTTCTTATTTTAACATGCCACTCTTCGACTTCAAGCATAAAGAAACAGGGGAAATCCGCGAAATCTTTTTTCGCATGAACGACGAGAAAATTTATCGCGGCGAAAATGAAGATGAAGAAGGTCAATGGGTTAGACTATTTTCCGCCCCATACGCAAGCATCGACACAAAAATCGACGCATTCTCACAAAAACAATTTGTCGAAAAAACAGGAAACAAAAAAGGCACAATCGGCGACATTCAAGATCGAGCCGCCGAACTAAGTCAAATTCGCGCCCAAAAAAATGGCTTCGACCCTGTTCGCGAAAAGTATATCAAAAACTACGAAAAAACCACGGGCAAAAAGTTCCTTGATACTAAAAGCCCCAAAGTCGTAGAAAAAAACGGCTTCAAAGTGAGAATCGAAAAGTAAACCAAGGTGCTTGTTTTGATGCCCTCCGTTTTTAAGCGATTACCGCATTTCCACCAAGATTAGAGTCTAATTGAGTTCCTTGTTGATATAAGCATCTACTCATTGTAACACTGGTACACGGAGTAGAAATGTTTAACTCGCATAAGTCAGCGTACACATTTCCAGATGGAGAATCTAAACCATTCAACGTGTTTAGAATTGAGCATTTAAGAGGACCATTTACCGTTATAAGTGATGACGATCCTTCGGATCCCCCATTTATGCTTGGAGAACCACCTTTTGCAGTTATCTCAACTATAGAGGCATTTCCAGAAATGGTCACTGATCCTGCATCTCCTCCTCCAAAACCCACGCTTCCAATATCATTGCCACCTGACACATAAATTCTCACGTTTATATCTGAGATATTTGCAATTATAGAAGCTCCTGGTTGCCCACCTTCCTCTTCTCGATCTTCGCCGTAAAGATACAAGTATAAATTTGTCAATTCCGAACCTCTGCCAGATATTTTTTTACATATAGTTGGAAATTCACTTTCGCCATTTCTTCTTGTGTAAGAGAAATCCCCAATTCCAAGTTTCAATTCAAAACCAAGATTTTGATTTTCTGCAATTGCACCATCTATCGCCGCTTCAATAGTTAAAAACGGCTTTGCTGGATTTCCAATTTGGCCAAAAGAATCGTTTCCGTTTGATTCAACGTAAGCGATTCTTGGGGTGTTTAATCCATCAATAGACGAGATTGCTTCGTTAATTGCGTTTCGAGCGTTTAAACCGCTCATTCCTTCTGTTATTTGAGTTAGTGACATAAATTAATCATTCCAAGTTTCAGAGTCAATCCATTCTCCAGAGTCGTTCCATGTTCCAGTTAAGAGAATCCATGTTCCAACAAATATCTTTTTTTTCATAGTCAAAAATTTTTGAATTCCTAAACGCAATCCAATCATATTTGATTCACGGCTTGACAGATTCCAGATGAGAGGCGAATAGTAGTAACATTGCCTAAAAATTGAGATGGCGCAGTGAAGGAAAAACCATTAAGCGCCGAAAGGTTTGTAATTCCAGACCCAGAAATGGCAGCGATTGCAAAACCAGATCCGCCAATTGTGTTGATTGCGCCCCAATTACCATTATACCAGCCAGTTCCAGTCACTAAAGTCTGTCCAAAGGACGCGAGACTGGTTCCGAGTAATGATATTGAGTTCGAGGAGGCCATATCTCTTTTTTACACTTAACAGTCGAGAAAAATAAAATCGCCGCAAAAAAGATTGAAAAAATAGAACCCATAAAAGATAATAGCAAAGATTTTGAAAAGTTCTGCTAATATAGTGGTCAATACATCACACTATGAATTTACCTATTTTTAAGCCTCAAAAATTTCAGAAAGACGGACAATATACTGGAGCAGCCATTTCTTTTCAGCTTGGACGAACAAATAAAGGCCCGACGATTTTTTTGAGGGCTGTAAGGCAGAAGGATTGGAATGAAGAAAAGCGTCTTGGTTCATTTTACAACAACAAGGATGAGAGTCAATCAGCCTGCGTAAAATTTAACGAAATTGAGATTGGTGGACTAATTTATGCTATTCGGGCATACAAAGAGTTCAAGGCGTTTCACACCTTTGATGACGACAAGACTCAGATTTCCTTCACCCCATATAAGAAAAAAGACGGCGGCGATGCTTTTTCTCTTACTGTAACCCGAAATGGACTGAAAATTGGTCTTGGTATTGAATTAGGCGAGGCAGAAGCTATTCGAGTATTTCTTGAAACAGCGCTTGCTGAAGTTTTTTATGCTAGCGGGCAGCAAAACAAAAAGAGCGGCGAAGAATAATTGATGAAAAAGAAACTTCTCGTCTGGGGAAACTTCTCAAAGCTTAATTCTGGATTTGGTGGACACAAAAAGCGCGTTTTGCGCTGGTTTCATCAACAACCCGATTGGGAAGTTGTTGAGGCTGCTGCTGGATTAGCTTGGGACGCTCCAGAGTGTCAAAAGATGCCGTGGAAGTGTTATGGTTTGGCCCCTGACTCAAATCAACAGGCTCAAATCAACGCTATTCAAGACGAGAATAAAAGAATCGCCGCCCAAAAAGATGCTAATTACGGCGCATTAAAAATTGACGAAGTAATTAAACTAGAAAAGCCAGATTATTTTTACACGATTGAAGATAGCTGGTGCTACGATTCTGTTGTTAACAAAGAGTGGAATGATGTTTTGCCGACATTCTACCATATAACTTTCGACAGCCTGCCATTTTTGCCTCAACAAATTGACATGGCTGGAAAATGTAAATATCTTTATTCTTGGGCCTCCTTTGCAGAAGATGAGTATAAAAGACTTGGGTATGATCATGTTAAAACCATCGGCGGCTCAGTTGATGATTCTTTGTTTAGACCCATCTCTAAAGAGAGAAGAAGCTCGTTACGTAAAAAGTTTGGTCTTGAAGACGCTTTTGTATTTTTGAAATTAGGAAGAAGTCAGTTGCGTAAGCATTATCCAAACCTTCTTGATGGGTTCAAGATTTTTAAAAGCCGCAATCCAAGCGTTAAAGCAAAACTTTTATTTCATACTCATTGGGGAGAAGGATGGAATCTTCCTCAGTTAATTAAGGATAAAGGCATTGATCCAAATGACGTGTTAACTACATATTACTGTAGAGCTTGTCGAGAATGGGAGATTCGGCCATTTTTTGGACTTAACCAAGATTGCCCACATTGTCACAGCAAAAATACATACAGCACATGCGACATTATTAACGGAGTAACAGATGAAGATGTGGCTGATATTTATGGTATTAGCGACATGGTGTTTAATTTAATCTCGTCTGGCGGTTACGAACTTGCGGTTTGGCAAGCTAAATTATGCGAAAAGATTGTTGCTACGCCAGACTATTCTTGTGGGAAAGATGCTGTTGGAAGTGGAACTGGAGGCTGGAAAGTGGATTGGGCCACCTATATGGAACCTGGGAGCCAATTCGTTAAGAGCACATCTCTTCCAGAATCAGTTTGTGAGAACATGGAGAGATTCGTTAATCTTTCCAAAGAAGAGAGAGTTGCATTAGAAAAAGAGGCTCGAAACTTTGCACTCGGTTGGAGTTCTACAGAATCGGTTTGCCAAAAACTAAAAGCCGAGTTCAAAAAAGTTGAACCTACAAACTGGGAAAATTTTGATTGGACGCCAAAAAAGAAAAACCCTCTTTATCAGCCGCCCCCAAATCTTTCACCCGAACAATTCGTTTTGTGCCTTTTTCGCAATGTCTTAAACGAAAAAGTTGATAAAAACAACTCTCAAGTAAAATTCTGGACCGAACATCTTGAAAAAACAAAGGATTATCAGGGCACCTACAATCACTTCGTCAATCAGGCTGCGCAATTCAACGCGCAGCTTGACCAAAAGGAAATTAATTTCGGCGACCTCTTAAATAAAAGCGACAAGAAAAGACTACTCATTTGTATGCCCGAAAGCGCGGGAGACGTATTGATGGTCAATTCTTTAGTGCCGAAAGTTCAAAAGCAATATCCCGAGTTCGCAATTTATTTCGCGACAAAGCCTCAGTTTAAGGAGTTTGTTGAACACTTAGAGGGTGTGACTTGGTTGCCTTATAATCAAGGGATGGAAGATGTTTTTTGGCTCACAGGAAAAGGAAGTCATGAAGGGTTTTTTGATATTGCGTTTTTGTGTCAAGGTCAAACCCAGCGATTTATGAATTACCAATGGAGGCGAGAGGATTTACGGCCCGAATGGATTAATAACGTTAGTATAGGAGAGAAAAAAACACAATGAGCGAACAATACATTTGGTGGAAAGAAATTATGCTCGGCCCATTTTTCGAAGAGGAAATTCAAACTTTAAGAATGGATCGAGTTGAAATTTTAGTTGATAGTGCTTTAAAAAACGGATTCCCAAAATGCGCCCCTCTCAATAAAAATATGGAAGACAATCCAAACGTTCCCCATATCGTTCGCAAGAAGCAGGATGGCGACGTAGTGACAAAAGAATAATTATGTCTCTAATCTCAACATACGCCTCTTACATGGGAGTAATCCCAGAAGACCGCCCTAACATCAATACCCAGTTTGTTCCCCTAAAGGATGACAAGTTTATCACGCTGCATGTTAGCGATGGCAAAATTCAGGCAAAGTATTATGATTATTGGAACGACGTAATAAAATTTCTTAGCCCCGCTTTAAAACATTTCGGATACAAGATTTATCAAATTGGTGGCCCCGAAGACCCGATAATTCAAGGGTGCGACGGTTATTTTTTGAATTTAACTCGCGCCCAAAGCGCTTATGTTCAAGAAAAGTCAACGCTTCATCTTGGTGTTGACTCAGTGTGTTCGCACATCTCAAGTGCTTTTGGTAAAAAAATTGTTGTCTTGTACTCTCATATTTACTGGCAGCAATCGCCATTGGCTTGGAGCAACCCAGATGATGTAATTTATTTGGAGCCGCAACACAAGGTTCATCCTTGTTTCTCCGCTCAAGAGTGGCCTAAATCGGTCAATACAATTAAACTTGAAGACATTTGCAAAAGCGTATTTAAACTTTTGAATTTGCCCGTTAATTTTAATTTTGAGACAAAGTTTGTCGGCCAACATTACCAGCACACAATTTTTGAAATCATTCCTGACTTTTTTGGAGAAAGCGAAGAATTAAAACGCGCCGAATTAAATTTGCGTCTTGATTTGCATTTTGACCAGCAATGCGCTCATCTTTGGGCTCAACATTATCGAGTAAAGTTTATTTCAGACAAGCCTCTTGACTTAAATCTTCTCGCGGCGAATAAAAAAAATGTGTCGCAGGTTACGTTTTTGCTTGAAGACAAAGACTGTTTTAGTCTTGAATATATTAAGAGCGTCAAAAAAACGATTCCCAACATGGTTCTTATCGGCACGAACGACGAAACACTTTCCAGCGTGCGTGAAAAGTTTTTTGATTGGACAGTTGAAAGATTGCCGCCGCCAGACCGTTCTAAACTTGAACAATTTAAAGGCTGTAAATTTTTAACGAACAAAAGCATCTTCTCGAAAACCCAGAGATTTCCCTCTCTTTCTCACTGGAAAAAACAAAAACCATTTGACAAAGAAGATTTCGTAGATGATACTGAAGAGTTCGCTAAAGATTTAGAACATTTTTACATTTACAAATAACATGACTAAGACAACAACAATCACAGAAGCTCTTGCTGAACTTAAAACAATTGACAGCAAAATCGAAACAACCAAATCATTCGTATTGCAATATGCAGTGCGTCAAGGTTCTGCCGTTGACCCTCTTCTTGACGATGGCGGTAGTGACAAAATCATTCCTCAGAAAATTCAGTCCCTTACTGACCTTCTTGTTCGCAAGGTTGAGATTCGCACAGCAATTAATAAGAAAAATCTTGAAACCCAAGTAACAGTTGGGAACAAGACAAAATCTGTGGCCGAATGGATTATTTGGCGTAGAGAGGCAAAACCGCAGCAGTTGAAAGTTTTTCAGGAGCTTCAAAAGACAATTCTTAATATTCGTCAGCAGTGCCAACAAAAAGGTCTAATTGTAAAAGAGGGAGAACAACCTTCTAAAAACAATGAAGTGTCCTGCTTTATTTCAGAGTCCCTTGTGAATAAAGAAATTGAATCCCTTAACGAGATTGAAAATACTCTTGACGGCAAACTTTCTATGATTAACGCTACCACTACGGTAACGTATTGAAGATAATTTTACATTCCCTATCGAATAAAGAAAATAGAATAAGCCGCCTTTGGAACAAGGACTTGCCTTTTAAGCAAACTATACATCTTTTAAAAGATCAAAGTTCAAAAGTCAAAGCTCAAATTCTGAAAGCTGAAAATTCAAAATACAAAGCTCATGCGAAATCCTAGATTTTGGTTTGACCTCTTATTCAGGTCTTCTTTTCCTCTAGGCTGACAGACGGATGTAATCAAATAATAGCGGGAGGCTAGGAGTGGTTCTTCTGGCGACTCTCATAAGGTCGCAAAACTGATTCGATTTCAGTTCCCGCATCCACTTTTTTTTAAAAAATATGACAGAACCGACACAAACCATTTTCCGCCAATCAAACGGCTTAATTTCTAGCGTTAATTATAAATTCACCCCAGAAGGCTGGGTTGACTGGCGAGCCATGATTAAGCCCGAGTTCCTTTATCCAAACAAGGATCGGTTCTCTGGCGGCGAAATCCCAGATTCAATTGAGGGTCTTGAGGATTCTCAGTTGCTTTGTAAACTTGGTGGTTACAAGGAAGTTGCGCGTCTCAGGGGATTTAAGAAGGTTTCTTATCAATTAACCCATTTGCCAAATTCTGTGTCTGCAATTTGCACAATTATATGGATGCCAAACTTTGAAACAGATGGCCAAGAAATTGAGTTTAGTTCCACGGCAAATGCCTCGCTAGATAATGTGAGTGGTTTTGGCGCAAAGTTCATGGAGACTTTTGCGGAAAATCGCAGTTTTGTTCGCGCCGTTCGTAATTTCTTGAACATTCATATTGTTGGCGACGACGAAATTGACAAGTCAAAAAACAAAGTTGTTGAAGTTGAAGACGCGCCAAATCCGCTTCCGAACCTTCAATCTAAGTTGCGCGAAAAAATTATTTCCTCTGGATGCAAAAACGCGGCGGAATTTAAAGAAAAGCTCAAAAATCTTGCCGAATCTTCTGGAAAGTTTGAATACAATGAAAAGTGGGAAAAGTGCGACGACGTTCCGACTAAAGAGAGCCGCATTATTCTTGGGTTGTTAAACAAGGAAGGTTGATAGCAATCAGGTGATACACAAAATCACAGACCCTAAAAAGCTCCAAAAACTGGCAAAAGATTTAGAAAAACTTTTTGCCGAGGAAAATAGTTTATATGGTCATGTTGGCGCAAAAATAAACGCAGATAGTTTTTTTAAGGCTTGGGGCGATCAAAGGTTGTTGAATTTTCACCTTCACGTTTGGGCAAATATTGAGAATGAGTATTACGACTCTTGTATTATGTTTCAAAGCGTAGAAAACGCTTTACTTGGCCAAAAGATTTGGCAGGAGTATTTCTGGATAAGCAAAAACCCCAAGGCGGGCATAAAACTTTTCAACACTGCAATTTCTTTCGCCCGAAAAGTTGGAATCCAAAACCTAGTAATGGGAACGGTCGAAAATCATCCTTTGAGCAAGAAAGTCAGAAAATTCTACGAAAAAATCGGGCTAAAAAAAGATTCTGAGCTTTGGATGGGAAAGTTATGATTATCGTTGGAAATGGCTCATCTATTCTTGACTGCGAAAATGGAGAAAAGATAGACTCTTTTACTGAGGTCGTAAGATTTAATAACTACGCGATTCGTCCTTTGTGGACAGGAACGAAAACGACGCACTGGTGGAATACCGTTGATTATAAAAACAAAAATCACGAAAACCTTTGCAAAGAATACGAAGAGTGTTGTATTCATTCTTGGGATTTCAAGCCAACATCTAAAATTTGGCAAACTCAGAAAAAAATTATCCGCGCCAAAAAAGTTTTCAAAAGCGAAGAAAAATGGATTAACGAACTCAAAAGTTTTAGCAGTCAAAACTATTATCCATGGTCAACTGGCGCAATAGCTATTTGGCATTATTTGAAAACTAGAGATTTTGTAACCATCACTGGCTTTGATTGGTGGGACAGAGAAAAACATCATGCTTTTGACAATGCTCCAAGAGGCAATCTTCACAATCCAAAAGAAGAGAAAATTCTAATAGACAAACTATTTAAGGGCGGCAGAATAAAATTCCTGTGATTAAAATCTCTCAACCACGAAAACTTACTATCGGAATGTGCTGTATTCAGGACTACCAAGGAGCATACTTTACTATTCAAAGTATTCTCTTGTATCACTCAGAAGTTCTCGCAGATATAGAATTTGTTGTGGTGGACAATGATCCAGAATCTATTCAAGGTAAAGCCTTAGCTAACTTTTGTCAAAAATGGGTTAAGAAAGTTCCTATCCGCTACTTCCCTTTTTCGGAATACAGAGCAACCTCTTTGCGTAATTTGGTTTTTGATTATGCAAAAACAGAGTATGTTTTATGTTGCGACTCGCATGTTTTGTTCGCGCCGAAAGCAATTCAGTCTTTGATTGGCTTCTTTGACACAGGATTAGATAAAGGAGGATTAATTCACGGCCCGCTTCTTTATGATGATTTAAAAAACGCGGCAACTCATTTTTCTCAAGATTGGAGTCAAGGAATGTGGGGCCAATGGAAAACCGACGAAAGGCTAGAGAAAGAATCGTATTTTGAGATTCCGTCTCAGGGAATGGGAGCTTTTGCTTGTAGAAAGCAAGCGTGGCTTCGTTTTTGCGATGATAATAGGGGGTTTGGCGGAGAAGAAGGAACGATTCAAGAACTATTTAGAAAAAATAACAGAAAAGTCCTATGCCTCGTATCTTTCAAATGGGTTCATCGCTTTAGATATGAGGGCGAACATATTCCCTATCCTGTATCAATAGAAGACAAATTTAAAAACCACATCAGAGAGTTTAATAGGCTTGAAAGAAACGACCAAGAGATCATCAGTCATTTTACAACTCTTGACGTTGAAGAATCAACTTTGTTTGAATGGAAAAAGCAAACGCTAAATCTTCAAGAAAACGAAGCGTAGAAAGAATCTGGAATGTTTTGAACGGAGGCGGATTCGTATCCAATTTCGTCAATGATTAAGCCCATGAATGCTTTTCCTGACCCTGTAACAGTCCAAGACGAAGGGTTGGAAGGCTCTCTTGCCGAACATAGCTTAAAATGAGGATTAAGAAGACCGCTCCCTAATTTCAAATTTAAAGCATTCGTTGAAAATAACGAAACATTTGATGCTGTGGCGGGTTTAAGAGCAACATAATAATTTTCATTTGCGGAAAGTGGAACCGAAGATGGAAACTCCACATAATGAAGACCAGCATTTGCTGTTGGAGGAATGTTTGTTTTTATCTGACCAGATGACAATAATGTTGCTCCATCTCCGCTGTAAAGGCCAATAATAGCGTCAGAATCAGCATCCAACCATGCCCATGCGCCGATTGTTTTTGAAGGATATGGCAAATTAACAATATTTCCTATTGTGTTCGGATTCGAGCCACTGTTAAATGTATGAGTGGTTGTTGTTGCTATTGGATAACAGCCAATTGGAGTTTCGTAAGCCCCATCGGAGTAAAGTGTAGAAAAAATTGGCGAAGTTGCGGCCAAAACATTATTTAATATAACATATGGGCCAAATAATAAATCGCCATCTGTGAAGGCTGATATACTTAATGTTGATGGCGTCCCAGAAAGGACATCAAGCCTCATTGCCAACCAATCCCCTTTGGATACTGAAGCTGCCCCGCTAAAAGTTATTGGGAAACCTATATTATCATCCGTGTTTTGAATAACAACGCTTGCATTTGAAAAGGGAGACGCAAGTTCTCCAGTTGGAATTCCGCTTGATAAGTCCAGCTTTTCCAATCTTACATCAAGAGTACAGCCAACCGTAACGTTAGAAGTCCTAAAATAAACACCGCTGATTTGCCCATCTTTAGGAGCTTGAAAAACAGCAGAAAACTCTCCTGTTGTTGAAGAAATTGAATGAACGCTAATTGTAGGCGCAATATCTGCTCCAGGTGGAGGAGCAGGCAAAAATAATGGGCTTATTTTATAATAGTTCACAAGTTTTTAATTGTTGATAATGTTATATTAGCAAAAGAAACGCCGCTTGTTGAATTTACGACAAAACTTAGATAATCATTTGCGGATAAACCGCTTGTCCACCCAACAACATTTCCTGTATTTTTTATTTGCCCAGATAAAATAACTGGATTTGTGCCCACAATAGAAGTTAAACCTGGAAACGATGAAAACGTTCCATTGGAGAATCCAATTGACAAATTTCCAGTGGAGTCAGAGACAATAGACCATCCTGTAATTACGCATTCATAAGGAATCTTTGTATAACCCTTTAATCCAGTGGTCATGCCAGTGCCGCCGACAAAAAAGTTAATTGCGCCCGTCTTTAAGAAATCTATCCTATTTGATAAATGTCCAGAAATGCCCGTAACTTCCGAGAAAGTTTGAAAAGAACTAGGGTTTGACGATAAATAAAACCCGCCAGTTCCAGAATTAACAGCGTCAATTTGGCTTTGGAGACTGCCAGAAGCTCCCGTTAATTGAGAGAATGTCTGATAATTATTAGGATTAGAGGATAGGTAAAAATCTCCCGTCGCAGAGTTTATAGAGTTTATTTGCCCCTGCAAATATCCGCTCGAAGAGGATAATTGACCTGTAGTAGCGTATAGCGTTAAATCTATCCCTGTCAAGTATCTACCATCCAAGTTAAAAGTGACAACTCCATTGTCTCCGCTTCTATTTAATGAAAGATTTCCGTTTGATGGATTAAAAGAACCAGAGTAAATAAACCAGTTTTCGCCGCTGCCACCACTGCTTGTTAAGTCTGTGAATTCTGTAGAAACAACAGTTTCGTCACTAAGAAAAACACTTAGAGTTTTAGTTGTCGAGCCCGTTACAGTAACTCCAGTTACACTTGTTCCAGAAGAAGAAACGCCTGAAGAATTCAAAACGTTTTGCCATTGACCAGACTTGACAATATAAAAGTCTTGTCCCGCTCCTGTTTGAAAAAACGTGATGCCGTCAAAATCAGTAACCGTTGGAGATGATAATCCTG
>Ga0075464_10000541_pt1 | contig 16687 bp, 12 predicted proteins | sample DEB19_08_DNA_5_FD_75068 | JGI IMG/M metagenome (GOLD analysis project Ga0075464, IMG submission 75068) | Aqueous microbial communities from the Delaware River and Bay under freshwater to marine salinity gradient to study organic matter... | ecosystem: Environmental > Aquatic > Marine > Coastal ...
AACTAACTCCCACCAGATGCCAGCATCCGGACGCAGTGGTGTACCTTCATACATGATGGTTGCCATACCATTGAGCAATGGCGCATAAATAATATAGCTGTGGCCTACGACCCATCCAATGTCAGAGGTACAGAACATCGTCTCACCTGGGTTGCCACAGAAAATATGCTTCATAGTTGAAGCCAAAGCAACTGCATAGCCGCCAGTATCACGCTGAACGCCCTTCGGCTTGCCAGTAGTACCTGAGGTGTACAAGATATACGAGGTATGGGTTGCATCAACCCACTCAATCGGAACCAAATCATTAAGGTGTTTTTGGCGCTCGGTAGCGTAATCTAAGTCGCGCCCTGCAACCGTTGTGAACTCAGTAAGGCCACGATTCACGATCAAGACTTTTTCTGGCTTATAACTAGCCAGAGTAATCGCCTCGTCTAGCAATGGTTTGTAAGGAACTGCCTTACCACCACGAGCACCTGCCTCAGCAGTCACAATCATTTTTGGTTTTGCATCATCAATCCGTGATGCCAAGCTATGGGATGCAAAGCCGCCAAACACTACAGAGTGAATCGCACCAATGCGCACGCACGCCAGCATTGCAAAGCAAGCCTCAGCAATCATTGGCATATAAATCAATACACGATCGCCCTTTTGAACACCATTGGCTTTGTAAATTGCCGCCATACGATTAACTTCTTCGTAGAGCTCTTTGAATGTGTACGCTTTTTCTAGATTAGTTTCTGTGGAAACAGCAACTAAAGCGATTTGATCGGGCCGATCCTTTAGATGACGATCGACTGCGTTATAACAAAGATTGGTTAAACCACCTTCAAACCATTTAGCAAACGGAGGGTTTGCATAATCCAGAACCTTATTGAATGGTTTTTCCCAATGAATAAGTTTTGCCTGCTCTCCCCAAAAACCATCCGGGTCTTTAATGGAGCGTTCGTGTTCTGTTTTATAGGACATGGTCAACCTAAATAAGTAAATTAAAGTGTCTTTGCTTACTGAATCTTGCTAACCCCTTTGCTATTTGAAGCCTTGGGAGTCGAGATAGATACTTTCGCAGTGCTATTTTTCGCAGATTTTGCAAGCCCTGTCGATGCGGATTTATGCTGAGATGCAGCATTATTTGCAGAAGAATTACCCTTAGTTCCCCCTTTTGAGGACTTCGCAACAGGGCATTTAGCTCCCTTTGCACATTTTTTAGGCGCCGGAGGTGCCGGCTTATCCAAACTGAGGCTGCCATTTTCAGCCATGGCTAGCGAAATATCCCCAGGACGGTGGCTAGTTTTTGGCACCAAAACAGTCGAGCCCGAGCGGATTCTCATTCCTTTTGGAATGCCATTGATTTCCCTCAGAGTGCCTGCATCTACACCCAGAGTCTTTGCAGCCTGATCTACAGACTCTGTTTTGCTGACCTGTACGGCTGCCCAAGATGACAAAGGTTTAGTGTATTTCTTCAGATTTTCTTGGAAGATTTCAGCGTGGCCGAACGGCAACAAAATCTGTTGATTTGCGTTACTCAAAATTACCGGCTTATTAAAAGACGGATTAAGGCTATGAAACTCCTCTGATGGGATTTCTGACAGCTTGATGACCAAGTCCACATCAATATCAGATCCCACATCAACCGCTACAAAGTAAGGATGGTTTTCCAGTTCAGGCAGAACAATGCCGTAGGCCTGAGGATCCAGAACAATCTGTCGATATGCCATTAACTTTGGTACATAGTTCCGAGTCTCATTGGGCATTTTGAGACTGAGGTAATCCGTAGGTAAGCCCGCTGCTAAGTTGCGCTTCTGTGCCTTGGAAACGTTGCCCGCGCCCCAGTTGTAGGCAGCAAGAGCAAGATCCCAGCTACCAAACTGTTTATAAAGGCGCTGCAGGTAATCTAGCGCAGCATCGGTAGATTGCAATACATCTCTGCGCTCATCCCTAAAGACATTTTGCGTTAAACGAAAATCTTTTCCGGTGGCGGGCATAAATTGCCACAAGCCCATGGCCTTTGCACTGGATTTAGCATTCGTAACAAAAGCACTTTCGACAAATGGAAGTAACGCAATCTCAGTCGGCATTTTCCGAGCATTCACCTCTTGCACGATATAGAACAGATAGCGTGAAGAACGGGTCATGGAGCGATTGACGTAATCGGGGCGAGCACTCAACCAGCGAACCTGCTCGATTTCCAGAGGCGTGTTCATGGGCTCCATCTCAAAACCATCCCGAATACGGATCCATAAATTACTCGATGGCGCATACAAATCACTCACAGATTGATTCTGTAAATTTACCCGCTTTGCTTTGGCAGCCCGGGGGTCGTTACGAGTTGGGGTATCAGAAGACCAATCACCGGTACTCGCACATCCTGAGAGTGCGGCAATCAGCAATATCGCCGCATAACGCCACAACATCAAAATTGATCCTTCCAAGCACGAATCACTGCTAAAACATGTGCGGGAGTTGGTAGAGATTTTTCACCGGAGACTTGAAGTGCTGCTTCAATTACTTCTTTTTGATCGCAACGCATAAAAGGGTTGACCTGCAGTTCCTGCCCAATGGTGGTTGGCAAGGTAGGCAAATTTTGATCGCGTAGCGCTTTGGCAGTGTCTGCCCAAGTAATAAGGTTTGCGTTGTTCGGCTCAACTGCTAGTGCAAACCGAATATTGGACAAGGTGTATTCATGGGTGCAATACACCAGGGTGTTTTTTGGCAAGGCCATAAACTTGGCTAGAGATTGGCTCATCTGTGTTGGGGTGCCCTCAAACAAACGACCGCAACCAGAAGCAAACAAGGTATCGCCGCAAAACAACATCGGCTCAACTACATTCGCCTGCATATTCGCAAAATAAGCAATGTGACTTAAGGTATGGCCCGGCACCTCGTACACCTCTAGGCTAATGCGCGGTGCGACTACCTCAATCTTGTCACCCTCCATCATGGCATTGGTGCGACCCGGAATATCAATCATAGCTGGGCCATAAACGGGGATGTCGGAACCAAGGGCCTGCAATAAAGCCAGGATGCCGCCAGTATGGTCTGCATGATGGTGGGTAATTAGAATACCGGTCAGAGTCAGCTTCTTTTCATCGAGGTAGCGCAATACTGGGACAGCATCACCTGGATCCACGATTAAGGCCGATTGGCCATCATGAACACACCAGAGGTAATTGTCATCAAAAGCCGGTATCGGCCAAACCTGCAATAAAGTATTCTTCACCATAGACCCATGATACCAACCCCACCCTCCCCATCCCAGATGCCAGCACCACCATGGAGTTCATGGGAAAAGTGGCTGCAATCCCCTCCAGGGCGCTATGTTCTAGCCTGGGAGCAAAAATGCTTCGACCAAATCGTGGCCGATGTCTTTGGTTTTTATGCGATACAAATTGGATTGCCTCAAATAAATACCTTGGCAGAAAACCGCATGCCTTTGCAGGCTCTGCTGATTGATTCCAATGATCGCCAGAAGCATGCCAATGGGTTTACTTGGCACCAAATAGAAGGCAATGCCAATGAACTACCCCTAGCCTCTGAAACTATTGATTTATTGGTGTTACCGCATGTCTTGGAGTTTGCTGCCGACCCTCATCAAATTCTGCGTGAGGCGGAGCGTGTTCTTCGTCCTGAAGGTCGCCTCATTATTTCAGGATTTAATCCCGCTAGCCTTTGGGGTATGCGCCAATATCTCAGTAGATTGATTGGCAGTCCTTATCTACCGAGAGATGGACAGTTTATTGGTCTTCTCAGAATTAAAGACTGGTTGCAACTGCTGAACTTTTCCCTGGATCGCGGGCACTTTGGCTGCTACAAGCTGCCGCTCAGTGGCGAGTCAGGCATGGCTAGAATGGATTTTATGGAACCTGCGGGCAATCGCTGGTGGCCTATTTTTGGGGCTATTTTCCTAGTTTCCGCTATCAAGCGTCAGCAGGGTATCCGCCTGATCGGTCAGGCCCAGGGCTTGCGCATCCCAGCAATGACACAACTGAGCCCGGCCGCTGAAAGCCGTCAGAATTCGGTCAATCACCAAGACCCAGTACATTAACTCTATGCCCCACACCAAAACACTCCCCCACATTGTCATTTACACCGATGGCGCCTGCAAAGGCAATCCTGGTCCTGGCGGATGGGGTGCCGTTCTCCGCTCTGGCGGCCATGAAAAACACCTGCATGGGGGCGCCGAGCATACTACTAATAACCGCATGGAAATTAGTGCAGTAATTCATGCCCTGCGAGCACTCAAGCAGACCAGCTCAGTAGAGCTCTGGACGGACTCTCAGTATGTGCAGAAAGGTGTGACGGAGTGGCTAGAGGGCTGGAAAAAAAGAGGTTGGAAGACTGCCAGCAAGGATCCAGTCAAAAATGCGGATTTATGGCAAGAATTAGATGCCCTCATCCCCCATCACAAGATATCCTGGCATTGGGTTCGCGGGCACAACGGCCACCCCGGGAATGAGCTAGCTGACCTACTGGCTAACAAAGGCGTAGAGGAATTTCTGCCCTAATTTGAGGCGATGTCGTGCAGCCCATGTATGGCGGTCTTATGAGAGAATGACTGCATTCAAAGCTGGTAAAGAATTCTCCGCTAACCCCATATAAAACTAAGAAAAATTCCGAGACCGTGTCAAAAATTGAATCAGCACTCGATAATGCAATCGCCAGGCTTCCAAAGCTCAAAAACTGGATTAAGGCTCGCTTGTGCAGCCTTTGGGGGAAAGCCTCCCCAACTCTAGATAAGTTCAAAAAATTAGACTACGCCACTACCAAAGCATTCGCCCTGAAATACAAGTGGCGCATTTTGCTTGTATTAGTTATTTTATATGCTGGATCTAAGGCGATTGATTACTTCTTTCCGGCCAGCAACAAGGCGGGTGGCGCACAAACTATTACTAGCGTGGTGGTAGAGAAGAAAGATATCCCTGTAATCATTGAAGCAACCGGCACAATTATCTCCAGCAGTATTGTAGATATCAGACCAATGACCACTAATACTGTGAAAACCATTCACATCAAAGATGGGCAAGAGGTCAAGGAGGGTGAGCTCCTTTTTACCCTCGACGATCGTAACGATCGCGCCAACTATGAAAAACTAAAAGCATTGGCAGACGACGCCCAAAAACAGTACCTACGCGCCAAGGAATTGGTCGCTAAGAACTTTATTTCTACAGCAGGTCTTGAGACCTCTTTGGCCAATGCAAAATCTGCTCAAGCGGCAGCTCGCTCTGCAGAAGTTCAACTCTCCTACGATTCGATCCGTTCACCTATCTCAGGACGAGCCGGCATCATCAACGTCTTCCCGGGATCGCTGGTTCAAGCTAGCAACGTGGTTACCACTGCCACCAGCTCTACGGCAACTTCTAGCGTTGGATCCATGGTCACAATCACGCAACTAAATCCTATTAATGTTCAATTTGTTGTTCCCGAGAAAGAAATCCCATTATTAATGGAGGGTAAGCAGGCTGACGTACCGCTTAAGGTGAAGGTCAGCGTTGGGAATGATGACAAATCTATTTATGCAGGTGAAGTACTCGTAATTGATAACCAAGTTGATCCCAGTATTGCGGCTGTCCGTGTACGCGCTCAAATCCCCAATGAGAAGATGACTTTATTACCCGGACAATTTGCACGCGTCTCTTTAAATGCAAATACTCTGAAAGAGGCTATTGCAGTTCCATCCGAAGCGATTGTTATCAGCCCAAAAGGGCGACTTGTTTACCTTGTAGATAAGGATGACAAAGTCCAGTCCAAGCCAATCAAAGTGATCTATGAATATCAAGGCACTTCGGTGATTACCGGCATTGAGGCGGGCGCCCGTGTCGTTGTTGAAGGCAAGCAAAACTTACGGCCTGGTAGCAAGATCAAGGAAGCAAAAAAACAAACCGCTGCATCCGCTCCAGCTAAAGCAGCGGCTCCCACTCCCGAGAAAAAATGACGCTTTCTGAGTTATGCATTAGGCGGCCCGTCATGACGGTGCTGCTGTCAATTGCAACAGTGATTGCCGGTACTGTTGCCTATTTTAAAATTCCTGTTGCTGCGCTTCCAAGCTTCAATACGCCAATTATTTCCGTAAGCGCCAGCTTGCCTGGGGCTGCCCCAGAAAATATGGCATCTTCTGTTGCGCTCCCACTTGAAAAAGAGTTTTCGACAATTGATGGCATCAAAGTCATCAGCTCAACCAATACGCTAGGCTCAACCAGCATTACGCTTGAATTCACGAATGATCGTGATATTGATAAGGCGGCCGTTGATGTTCAAGCGGCCCTCTTGCGCGCGCAGAGAAGACTTCCAATTGAAATGACGGTACCTCCGTCATACCGCAAGATTAATCCTGCTGATACTGCAGTATTAGTGATTCGCATGAGTTCGCCATCCATGAGTCTCTCTGAGATCAACGCATATGCAGAAAACTTATTGGCGCCATCGCTCTCCACTATCACCGGCGTTTCGCAAGTATTGGTATATGGCGCTAAGCGCTACGCAGTCCGCGTAAGTGTGCGCCCAGATGCCTTAGGCAATCGCAATATCACTATGGAAGAATTGGCCATTGCGATCAATAAAGCCAATACCAATACCCCTGTAGGCACTCTAGATGGCCCACGTCAACTGATCACGATTTATGCCAACCCACAGCTTGTGAAAGCCGAAGAATTTGGCGATTTAGTAATAGCCCAACGTAATGGCCTGCCTGTTTACTTAAGAGATGTTGCTGACGTTCAAGAAAGCTTCGAAGATGTAAAGACCTTCGCTACCTCTGGTGGTGAACGCTCCATTGCTATTGGAATTATGCGACAGCCCAATGCCAATAGTGTTGAGGTTGTCGCTGCAGTTAAAAAATTGCTACCTACTTTCAAGGAGCAGATGCCAGCTTCGATTCAGATGACATTAATCAATGACAGATCCTTGTCGATTATTGAGGCGATTCATGATGTTAATCTGACCTTGGCCTTAACGATTTTATTAGTCGTCTTAGTCATCTTCTTGTTTCTAAAACATGTCTCCGCAACGCTCATCCCATCGGTGAGTCTTCCCATCTCTTTAATTGGCGCCTTCTTCTTACTGTACTTTTTAGGTTACAGCTTAGATAACATTTCCCTATTGGGTATTACTCTTGCCGTTGGTCTTGTGGTGGACGATGCGATCGTTGTGCTTGAAAACATCATGCGCTATATCGAGCAAGGTATGGATCCTCTAAAAGCCGCACTCAAAGGTAGCAAAGAAGTTGGTTTCACCATCATCTCCATCTCCATCTCTTTGGTAGCCGTCTTTATCCCACTTTTCTTTATGGCAGGTCCCATCGGCCTTCTCTTTAGAGAGTTTGCAGTCGTAGTGTCACTTTCTATCTTAGTATCGGCAGTAGTCTCACTGACTGTTGTACCTTTACTGTGTAGCCGTTTTTTACCTAAGCCCGGTGTCCATCCAAAAGAATATGCCATCACAAAACAATTTGATCGCCTCTTTAACTACACTCTAAAAACCTATATTCACTTCCTAGATTTAGCATTAGCTAATCGTAAAAAAGTGTTGTGGGGCGCGGTTGCCTCTTTCTTCATCACTATCGCCCTTTTTGTCTACAGCCCAAAAGGCTTTTTCCCAGAAGAGGATATTGGTCAAATTACAGCAACTACGGAAGCTTCAGAAGATACTTCATTTAAGACCATGCTCGCACTTCAAGATCGTGCGGCTGAGATTGTCAATAGCGATCCCAATGTGGCTAATTCGATTTCCATTCTGGGCGGCGGTCAAAGCGCAGGGAGAAATACAGGGCGCTTTTTCATCATCCTGAAGCCTAAGGGCGATCGCGAGAAGATGGGCAAAGTCATTGAGGGCTTACGTAACAAATTTAAAGAGATCCCAGGGCTGCAGGTCTACATGCGTCCTGTACAAAACTTACAGCTTGGTGGGCGTAGCAGCAAAAGTCGCTACCAATTTACCTTACAGAGCGTTGGCTTTGAGGGCGTGAATGAATGGGCCGATAAGCTAACCCAAAAAATGCGCGCTGATCCTATCTTTCGCGACGTGACAAGTGACTCTCAGCTCAAAGGCCTTAATGTCAGAATTGAAATTAATCGTGAGCAAGCAGCTAGTGCAGGTGTGACGATTGCAGATATACGCGGCGCACTATACAACTCCTTCGGTGAGCGCCAGGTATCAACCATCTACACGCCGGTCAATACCTATTACGTCATCCTTGAAACCGCTGAAAATGACCGTCAATTTGAAACGGATTTAAATAAAGTCTATGTCAGGGGTCGTGCTACGGATAAATTAATTCCACTATCTAGCCTTGCAAGTTTTGTTCGCACGGTTGGACCGACAGCAGTAAACCATCAAGGCCAAATTCCGGCGGTAACAATTTCTTTCAACTTGGCTCCAGATGTTTTCTTAGGTGATGCCACTAAAGCAATTGATGGATTCGTAAAAGACGTTGCTCTACCTTCTTCGATCATCACCAGCTATGGTGGTGATGCTGCCGTGTTTAAAGACAATCAATCCGGTCAAATTATTTTGATCCTAGCAGCCTTAGGGGTTATTTATATCCTGCTCGGCGTTCTCTATGAGAGTTATATCCACCCTCTGACTATTTTGGCCGGCCTACCTTCCGCCGCAATTGGTGCGATCTTGTCCTTGCGTATTTTTGGCTTTGAGTTAACCATTGTTGCGTCAATTGGTATTTTGCTGCTGATCGGTATTGTCAAAAAGAATGCGATTCTGATGATTGATTTCGCGCTGGAGGCTCAACGTAACCAGGGACTATCCCCTGAAAAAGCGATTCGTGAGGCCTGTATATTGCGTTTCCGCCCCATCATGATGACTACCATTGCCGCCTTAATGGGCGCCCTCCCGATCGCTTTGGGTTTGGGTGCTGGTGCAGAGTTACGCCAGCCGCTGGGCATCAGCGTAGCTGGTGGACTCATCTTTTCTCAGTTTGTTACCCTAATCATTACTCCGGTGATTTATCTCTATCTGGATAAGTATGCGGGCACAGGCCCCATGGAAATCCCACCATCTGTGCTAGAAGGTACCTAATGCGTCAAGTTATTCTAGATACTGAAACGACTGGCCTCAATCCCGCAACCGGTGATCGTATTATTGAGATTGGCTGCGTTGAGATGGTCGGCCGTCGCCTTACAGAACGCACCTTTCATTACTACATCAATCCTGAGCGTGACATTGATGCAGGGGCCTTTGCTGTTCACGGACTCTCTCGTGAATTCCTGTCCGATAAACCGGTTTTTGCCAACATTGTTGAAGAGTTGATTGAGTTTGTTGATGGCGCTGAGGTGGTGATTCATAACGCAGCGTTTGACTTGGGGTTTTTAGATACCGAGTTTGCCTTGCTAAAGCGCCCCGCTTTTAGAGGACTTGCTTCAAAAATTACCGATACCCTCTTAGACGCTCGTCAGATGTTCCCGGGTAAGCGCAATTCTCTTGATGCGCTCTGTGAACGTTTTGCGATTAGCAATCAACATCGCACCTTGCACGGCGCTCTACTAGACGCCCAATTATTAGCTGAAGTCTATGTGGCTATGACGCGTGGCCAGGAAGATCTATCCATTGATCTGATTGACTATACAGTTGGCACCGATGCCTCTGGCCAGATGAAAGCCCTGCCGACGAATCTTAAAGCGATCAGTGCTAGCGAGGAAGATTGCCAACTACATGAAAAGATTTTGGCAGACATAGCCAAGGCAAGCAAAAGGGATCCCGTTTGGAGTCCAGTCGGGGTTACTGCAACTTAGCTTTATTGACCAGGTCAATATACAGAGACTCTAAATCCTTAACGTATTGCTTTGTATTAAATAATGGTGAGTGGACTCGATTTGCCTCTAGTTTTTGGCGTATAGACTTCAGCGCCTCTGGATCACTTGCAAATTCCAATGCTTTCGCAATGTACTCAGCCTCAGAATGGGCAATCAACTCATTCAAACCCAATGTACTAACCTGACTTGCAGCCACCCTGCCAGCAAAAGTATTGCCAATCTGCGTAAGTACTGGTAACCCCGCCCATAAGGCATCAGCTGCCGTGGCATGAGCATTGTAGTTGGGCGTATCCAAAAATAAATCTGCTAGCCGTAACCTGCTCAAATGTTCAGGACGCCCCGGTGTTCTAGTAGCAAAAATCAATCTAGTCGAAGCAATACCCCTATTTTCCGCCTCCCTCTGGAGATTAAGAATGGCCTTCTCAGAGGGTTTCGAGAGCCATAAAACGCTACCAGGCACTTCCTTGAGAAGCCTCATCCACACGTCAAAAATATGAGGCGTGATCTTATAGGCATTGTTAAAACAGGCAAATATAAATCCAGTTTCAGGAAGGCCCTGACTAAGTTTTGAAGGCAATACGCCAAAATCCCCAACTGGAATACTTGTATCTACTTGAAAAAATGAATTGGGCAGATATGCAATAGGCTCAGAATAATGAACTTGTTGCTCCCGAGGAATTGCAAGCTCATCGGCAATTAATGCATCATAGAAATTAGTGCCTGATGTTCCTGCATAACCCAGATAATTAACCTGAATAGGGGCAAGTTTTCTTGCAAACAATGCGGTTCTTGCGCCGCTAGTATGCCCATTCAGATCAATCGCTATATCTAGATGCTGGGAAGCAATGAGATCAAAAGCCTCTAGATCGCCAATCCCATTTAAATTCATCGCAAGATTAAAACCCTCAAGAAGGCGCCCCTCAACTGCATCCCCAGTAGGAGAATTTAAAAAGAATCCATAGACCTCAAATTGCTCACGGTCATGCATTTTGAGCAAGTTTTCCATGAGGATGCCAACTGGATGCTCCCTAAAGTCAGATGAAAAATATCCAATCCGAATCTTATCGCCCGGCATTTTTTGAATACTCCTAATTGAGGACTTGTCATGCTTAGGAAATCTATCCTCGGAAAAATTTTTGGCACACAATCTTTGCAACTCTAAACCCGCATCGGTTTGCAATAAAATAAAGGGGATAGTTCGGCGCTCACCTTTGGCAACCAACTCCAACATCGCCTCCTCTGCAGGATTCTGATCCCAAATACATAGGTTTGTTTTGGCCGCAAAATACTGTCCCATTAAATATGGAATTTCCGGTTTAATACTAAAAGCCTTTTCATACGCATCAAAAGACTCATCCCCTAGCTTTAATTCAAGCAACGTATTTCCATAGTTTGACCAAGCCTCGCCAAAATTTGGGTCAAGCCTTAGGGCCTCGCTATGCGCAGCCCTAGCCTCTTCATATTTAGCCAGCCCAAACAGGGCATTTCCATAATTTGTCCATCCCTCGGCATAATGAGGGTTCAGCTCTAGAGCCCTTTGATAGCTTTTAACAGCATCTTCGGATAAGCGCAGATCAGATAAGAGGTTGCCGCGATTAGACCAAGCTAAAAAATTATCTGGCTGAATTCCAATTACTCTATTAAAAAGTTCAGTGGCCTCATCATAGAGTTTCGACTTGGCCAATGCGGTTGCCATATCCGTCAAAATTTGCGGATTATTGGGAATTAATTTATCAAGCTTTTTATAGGTTTGAATCGCATCGCCATATAACTCAGCGCCATGCTGAGCTTTTGCTAAATTAGATAAGAGTTCAGGATTTTTTGGATCCTGTTGGGAGGCTTGATATAGGGGCGCTACGCATTCAGCTACCCGCCCCTGCATTGCCAATGCAAGTCCCCACACCTGTAAAGCAGCTAGATCCTTAGCATTGATCTTCAGGATCATTTTCGCCAACCTCTCGGCAGTCTCCAAGTGCTGACCCTGAAATGCTTGTAGCATTTGCTGAGTCATAGATGCATAGGCTTGAGTCATGCTAGTTAGCTAATTGCGCGGCGGATTTCATCTGCCTTAGGCTTTGTGCCTGTAACGGATTCAGTATCGTACTCAGTGGTATTTTCAATGGTTTCAATAACGGCTTCCTGCATCCGAATATTGTCCTTCGGGCAAATGGGAGCGCCAAAGCTTGCCCACTTCTTTAATAGAGTGACCTCATATCCGCACTGAGCACATTTCGCCTTATTGCGGCTGGCATTACTGGGTCTTGGTGGCGGGAAAACAATGGCCTGGTGTGGATAGGGGCCAATCTCCTGGCTAATCATCATCAAACGTACCATCAACTCTTCCGTGGCATGAGCCATTCTGGCGGGGCCCTCCAAACCCACGGTCTGAGCAATACCCTTGAAATCTTCACCATGACCGCTAAAGCAATCATCTACAGCATGGCAAAGCTCATGTACCAATGTATCTAGAAGCTGGAGGGGATCATCTAACTTGGGGGAGATAAAGATCTCATTGACGCCACCACCGGAGCGCTCGCGCGGCCAGCATTGTCCCAAAGTCGTTCTAGGGCTACTGGAAGCTGGAAAGCCACAGGACACCCTGACTGGTGGAATGGCGTACCCCGCCTTAGAAAATACCGGCTCTAAATGTCTTACGGCGTCTTCCAGCCAGGCTTCTCGAACAGAGTGTTGCTTCATCTACAGTGCATTCAGTGATTGATCAGGGGCTTACTTTACACGCAAGCCCCCTCATGGATTAGTCCAGCTTAATATTGGCTGATTTAATTGCTTTATCCCAGTAAGGCAGTTCTTTTTTGAGTAAAGCATCCATAGCGGTTGGTGTGAGATAGCGCAACTCCACACCAGCGGCATCTGAACGCTCTTTTACCTCAGGCAAAGCTAGACTTTTCTTAACGGACTCAGTGAGTTTGGCAATCACGGGCGCAGGCGTACCTGCTGGCGCATATAAAGCAACCCAAGACTCTAGCTGAAATGAAGGCAACCCTGCCTCAGTAGTAGTTGGCACATTTGGCATTCCGGGATGACGGCTCTTACCCGTCACCGCTAAGCCTTTTAGCTTGCCACTTTGCACATGCTGCATCACCGATGGAGGGGTTGTGATAAACAATTGCACTTGACCTGCCAACACATCCTGCACAGCTGGGCCAGAACCCTTATAAGGGACATGAATAATATCCACGCCTGTATTTTGTTTAAAGATTTCGGTACCAATATGGGAAACAGAGCCATTGCCTTGTGAAGCGTAATTCAATTTACCAGGATTAGCCTTTGCGTAAGCAATCAATTCCTTTAAGTTGTTCACCGGCACGGATGGATGCACTGCGATCACATTAGTGGAAACGGTTAACAATGCCACCGGTGAAAAATCTTTTACCGGATCCCACGGCAACTTATCCATCAGCGAGGGATTGCCCACGTGATATCCAGAATACGAAATGAGCAAGGTATAGCCATCTGGCTTGGCCTTGGCAACGTATTGATAAGCTACGTTACCGCTCGCACCAGGCTTGTTATCGACAATAATAGGCTGGCCAATTACTCTGGTTAGAGGCTCACTTAATAAACGTGCAGATGTATCCACGAGACCCCCGGGAGGGTTCGGAACAACCAAGGTAATCGGATGATCTGGAAATGCTTGGGCATTAACAAAGCTAGACCCTAAAGCAATACTGATGATGGTCAAATACCGGTAAATGACTTTTATTGTTTTCATATTAATCTCCATAGTTTCAATCTAATCGTTGATTATTTAAATTATCGTTGCCCTACTTTGACATCACCAAAAATAGCTTGAGCCTCACGCGGTAAACAGCGCCAGTAACGCTCATTGGATGGCACTGTGCCACCCAAGGCTGCAGCAGCCTCCCATCCCCAACGTGGCTTGTATAAAAAAGCACGGGCTAAAGCAATCAAATCGGCATCACCTGCCTGCAAAATATCTTCAGCCTGCCTAGGCTCAGTAATCAGGCCAACGGTCATCGTAGGAATACCAGACTTTTCTTTAACAATCTTGGCAAATGGAACCTGGTAATTTGGGCCAATTGCAATCTTTTGCAATGGAGAAATTCCACCAGAGGAGATATGCACAAAATCACATCCCAGTGGTTTGAGGCGAGAGGCAAAATCAGCCGTCTCTTCAGGCGTCCAGCCACCCTCAATCCAATCACTCGCAGAAATGCGGATGCCCAAGACGCCTTGATATGCCTCACGCACCGCCTTGAATAACTCCAAAGGAAAGCGAATGCGGTTCTCATAAGAGCCACCATATTCATCAACACGTTGGTTGGCAATCGGCGACAAAAACTGATGCAGAAGATAACCATGCGCACCATGCAACTCAATGCCATCGATAGCAATCCGTTCAGCTCGCTGCGCCGCAGCGACAAATGCTGAAATTAATTCCTTTAACTCTACCCTTGAGAGCTCATGCGGCAATCGCTCATCCTTTAGCTGCGGAATAGCTGATGGGGCAAGCGTTTCCCAGCCGCCCTGCTCTAGAGGAAGCAATTGACCACCAGCCCAGGGGGTAGCACTAGAAGCTTTGCGTCCAGCATGGGCTAGCTGAATAAATACTGGGGTAGCCGGCGCTAGTTGGCGAGCCCTAGTCAGCTTGTCTTTAAGTGCAGCTTCAGTAGCGTCATCCCACAGCCCTAAACAGGCAGGCGTAATGCGACCCCCAGGAGTAACCCCAGTAGCTTCAATAATGAAGAGCCCTGCGCCACTATTAAGTAGATTGCCCCAGTGCATTAAATGCCAATCTTGAGCCTCTCCATTGATTGCAGAGTACTGGCACATCGGCGCAACAACAATACGGTTTGACAGGCTTAGCGGCCCCCTAGGGGAGCTCAAAGCATAACTGGAAAATAGAAGACTCATTTACTGACCTTTAGGGCTAAAAAGCGTAAAACTAGCGAAAGCGATAAAATACAATGAGTAGGATAAACGAGACCATAAAGTTGCGCGGAATATAAACTCAGCATCTTTATTGAACCTAAAACTAGTAAAAAATTATTAAGTAAAATACTATGAATGCACCACAAGCCTTTGATTCAAAAGAAGATGTTGGCCACTTTGTTGGCGGCAAACTTGTCAATCCGCAGGATGGCCGCTTTGCCGATGTATTTAACCCTTCTACGGGAACTGTTGCTAGGCGCGTTGCCTTAGCCAGCCGCAAAGAGGTTGATGAGGTTGTAGCGAATGCCCAGGCTGCATTCCAGACTTGGAGTCAAACCTCCCCACTGCGTCGTGCACGCATCATGTTTAAGTACCTTGAGTTGTTAAATGCCAATCGTGATGAATTGGCGGCCATGATTACTGCCGAGCACGGCAAGGTATTTACTGACGCCCAGGGCGAAGTCACCCGTGGTATTGATATTGTTGAATTTGCCACCGGCATCCCCGAACTCCTCAAAGGCGACTACACCGAGCAAGTGTCTACGGATATCGATAACTGGGTCATGCGCCAGCCTTTAGGTGTAGTTGCTGGTGTAACGCCATTCAACTTCCCAGTCATGGTGCCCATGTGGATGTTCCCAGTCGCCATCGCTTGTGGCAATACCTTCATTCTCAAACCCAGTCCAACCGATCCATCAGCCTCCCTCTTTATGGCCAAGCTCCTAAAAGACGCTGGTCTGCCTGATGGCGTCTTTAACGTTGTTCAGGGTGACAAAGAAGCAGTAGATGCCTTGATTGAGAACCCCGATGTTAAAGCTGTGAGTTTTGTTGGCTCCACCCCGATTGCCAACTATATCTATGAGCGCTGTGCTCACTTTGGTAAACGCTCCCAAGCTTTAGGTGGCGCGAAGAACCACATGGTGGTGATGCCTGATGCTGATATCGATAAAACCATCGATGCTTTAATTGGTGCGGCGTATGGCTCTGCTGGTGAGCGTTGTATGGCGATCTCGGTCGCAGTCTTGGTGGGTGATGTTGCGGAGAAGATCATGCCAAAACTGATTGAGCGTACTAAGACCCTCAAGGTAAAAAATGGCATGGAGCTCGATGCTGAAATGGGTCCAATCGTATCTAAAGCAGCTTTAGAGCGCATCACTGGTTATATCGAAAGTGGCGTTGCTTCAGGTGCCAAGTTATTGGTAGATGGTCGCGGCTTAAAAGTACCGGGCCATGACAATGGCTTCTTTATCGGCGGCACCCTCTTTGATGACGTGACTTCAGACATGAAGATCTACCTAGAGGAAATCTTCGGACCAGTACTGTCTTGCATGCGCGTTGCCAACTTTACCGAGGCCTTAAATTTAGTGAACTCTTGTGAGTTTGGTAATGGCGTTGCCTGCTTTACGAGTGATGGCAACATCGCCCGTGAATTTGCGCGCCGTGTTCAGGTGGGCATGGTAGGCATTAACGTCCCTATCCCAGTTCCAATGGCTTGGCACGGCTTTGGTGGTTGGAAAAAATCCCTCTTTGGCGATATGCATGCCTACGGCAAAGAAGGTGTTCGCTTCTATACCAAGCAAAAGAGTGTGATGCAGCGCTGGCCAGAAAGTATTGCTAAAGGTGCAGAGTTTGTCATGCCGACTTCGAAGTAACTCAAAGTAATATTGCCAGTAGCTATTGGCGATGAATATAGCGGCCTTCGGGTCGCTATTTTTTTTCACCAAAGATTACTTTGCTTAAGCGGGGATCAAGTAGCGCCGTTCAATAGCGCGAGCAAACAAGACAATTACGGACACCAATGCAAGGTAAACCAATGCGGCTAATAGGTAGGCCTTGAAGAATTGGAAGTTGCTTGCCGCTAATTCTTGAACACGAGCAAAGAACTCGGTGTACTGAATCAAGAAAGCCACTGAACTATCCTTCAGATTGGCAATCACCTGATTGGTCAGCGCCGGAATAGAAAGTCGAATCACTTGCGGCAAAGTAATTAACTGAAAAATCTGTAAAGGATTAAA
>Ga0075464_10000545_pt1 | contig 16645 bp, 13 predicted proteins | sample DEB19_08_DNA_5_FD_75068 | JGI IMG/M metagenome (GOLD analysis project Ga0075464, IMG submission 75068) | Aqueous microbial communities from the Delaware River and Bay under freshwater to marine salinity gradient to study organic matter... | ecosystem: Environmental > Aquatic > Marine > Coastal ...
AGATTGACCAAGAAGAGATTGACCAAGAAGAGATTGACCAAGAAGAAACTGCTATTCAGGTAGCAAATGAAGCGATTGACCAAGTAACCGGTGAACTTGATCAAGATGCTGAGGAGAAAGCCCCTCCTATCTCTGAGGCTGACTTGAAGGTGATTCGGCAGTTACAAGAACGATTAGCATTTGAACGTCTTGAACTTGGCAAAAAGCATTTGCAACTACGACAATCTTTTCATCTACAAGAGACTGCTCAAATACAAGATAGGATCGTAGATATTGAAGCGAAACTCATTAACTTACCTATCGTGATAAATGCGGTTACTGAGGGAAAGATTGATAGCAATGATGCTATAGCTATCCTTGGACAACTAAATACTGTAGATAGTGGTAAGCGAGCAATCGCCAAGTTACAATTGCAACTCAATGATCTTGGTACCACTAAAGAGAAAGATTGGCGACGAAAAGAGCTAACTAAAGAGATAGATCGATATCAATCTACAATGAATACTGCTCAATCATTAGTGGATGCTGCACTATCTGGAGGACCCGAAGCATATCAAAATGCTTTACGCAAGCAAGACGTTGCCGGCGATAAGGCTAAGTCTTTGGAAGAGATTACTAATATATCACGACAAATAAGTAGTCTTGAATCACAACGTCTATCAGCTAATGGCGATCAAATATTTCTTATCAATCGACAACTTACCCCCCTCTACAGCAAACGGAAACAACTTAGCTTAGCACATAATGATAAGTATCCCTCATCTACCGGAAAGGGGTTACCGCAGCCGCAGAAGTCAAAGACTATTTCAAACGATATGACCCGACGGTTCAAGATATTGCAAGGCGAAGTACTAGCCGGTAATGATAACCCGATGATTATCAAAGAACTCACACATTTAATTACTAAACTCAAGTCAGCTAATATGCTTGTAAGTGTATAGACATAAAGTATGGCTCACACTTATCGCGCAATTACTGTGGGGAACTTCCCCGCAGCTAAGCTCCGGAAGCTAGCCCAGACGGGTGATCTTAATCTGAGTGCATCGGAGGTTGCTGGATCTACTCATACGCTTTACTTGCACCCTGAATCATATGCCAAGATCCAGAAGGCTAAGAAGACTGGCAAGGGGGTCCGCCTCAAGATGACTAAGGCTGAGATTGAACATAACATCATGCATGGTGGTGGCTTTTGGGACTCCATCAAGAAGTTCTTTGCTACGAATGGTACGAAGATTCTTGATAGCATTGCAGCCGTTGGTAAGGTGGTTGCTCCTGAATTTACTCCTGCAATTAATGCTGGTCGTGAGATCGCTCGTAAGGTTACTGGCGCAGGTGTTCATGAACAGCGTCTTGCCAACCTTGCCAAGGCCCGTGCAGCCAAGCAAAAAAAGAATGCCGCTAAGGGTGGTAGCTTCCTACGAGCCGGACACTGAGTTACTCGGCGCATGATGTGCAAGTATAATCGCTTTCGCAACAACACCATTTGTCTACCATAACTGAAGAGGATTCGGAAAATCCTAGAGAGCTCTTATCATCCTCTTCCGCTTCCTCTGTGATAGTAGTCGGTTCCTCGTGCTGCTCGGACCGAGGGGTCGGTTCCTCCTCTTCCTCTGTGATAAACTGCCGGAACATATCGTACTCAATGAAGTGCGCTAGAGTAGACATAGTGTATCCACACACATCATACGGATCAACCTCTTCAATACTGACATGCCTTCGCCCATCAGATTCAATATGCATAATCATCTTACGTACAGCCTGTCCAACCTTATAATGATCGCATGCTCCAATAATACATTGCTTTACATCCTCATGAGTATTCAAATAGGAATCAATCAACCGATTCTTATGCATTAGCATCGTCTTAACGATCTCTTGGTCAAGAGCTTGGATTAGTGGTTTAGGTTGATTATCGGGGATAGGTTTAGGAGTAGCCTTCGCCTTCGAGGCTCGCTTATGATTAGTCTTTGCCATTGTATGATCTATATGAATATCCATCATAATTCAGGTTTATCCTTACTCGATTAATTTCGATCGAGTAATATAGTACAATGAATATCACCCGAGTACGTGTTCGGGGTGGTCGTATCGTTGGATCCCACAATTTCCATGTGGCAAATTCTCATGGAGGAGCATTGATGCTTGGTGGAGGTACTCGAGGTAGTCCTGATGGTAATGTAGCTAAGCTTCGTCAGGAGCTTGCGCATCTATCCGTTCGTGATGCTCCCAAACCACGCGAAAAAAAGTACATGGCAGTCAAGCTAGGCTACCGTCGTTAGGTACTTATCAAAATAGAGATAAGAGCTCGAAGAGCTCTCTAGGAACCTCCGGTTCCTCTAGTGAGTACAAACGGTCATGAATGGATGGCCCTATGATGCTACCATCTCGCTATCTTTTTTTGACGGCCTACTTAGGTACAAAGTTCTTGATCAGTGCGAACTCTACATTGATATTGGGATCATAGATAGGGATAGCATTAAAGTCTTGATCGTAGAAGGTCAAAGTTACACTATTGAAGGTTCCGTCGAGTACTTTCGAATACCATTGAGCGGAAGGCTGGTAGATAATGTTCTGGCCGTACGTAGTATTAGAAATACCAAAACAAGAGATTACTGTAGGGTTAAGCCCCACTCGATTGGTTACAATAGACAAGCCCATGATAATTGATTGCACTGGACTTACTTGAGGAGCAAATGTACTTTGAACACCCACAACAGCAGCAGTGGCATCATATGATAGAGTAGGATAAGTACCTGCGGCATAACCAATATAGGATGACCAACTGTTAGTAGTAGTGGCAACAGGAACAACCATCTGAGGGGTAAAGTAGCTTGTGTAGCCAGTTAGATTAGTAGGCCAAGAAGCCGGATATGCATAGTTACCTGCTGTGGGTAGAGCAGGTAGAGCGGTAGTAATATTAGCACTGAGTGGAATAGGGTAGAAGTCAAACTCAACCGAATAATACACCGAGTTTGGTTGGCAACTAATGAAATACACGTAGCTACCGGTGGAATCAACTAGATACAAATCGTTATCAATACAATACTGTTGTAGAAAGGCATTGAGTGAGTTATCGCCATCAACACCATAGTTACCATCAGGGATAGTCACTGTGATTGTAGTCATTGAAGTGGTTGTTCCGGTGAGCTGAGCAAGTGGCCATTTGATTTGAAATGTATTGTTACCATAAGCTGCAGTAATGTTCTTCCAACTGTAAGGGATACTCACAGTCTTGACCGCGATACCAGTGTCTTTGAATGTTTGGGCCCCTGGCCAATTGTACTGATATTGATTTTGATCAGAGCTAGGAAGCAGAGTCGCTCGATTGAAAATTAGGGTATCATTAAATGCTTCCATACTTACTCAGGGCTACTATATTACAGTAGCAAAGTTGTGTCGCAACTGTTCTTTATCACAATCGACCAGTAAGAAATCCATTGGCTTCTTGGTAGCTGCGTGATAGCACTCTTGCACTTCCTTACGCGTTTTATCCAAAGGGAAATCACTCAGAATGAGATTCAGATCCTTCATCGATCGTACCTTGAGAATGAATACATAGCTACACTGTGTGCGAAAGGTCTTGTAGTCCTTCTGGGTACTGTAATAACTCTGAGTCAAGTACAAGCAAGAGTAGTTCCAATGGCGGCCACGAATGAAATAGTCCTTGATGCGGCTCTGGTCCTTCAGTGCTAGGCAATCGTCAAAGATGATTAGCTTCTGCTCTTTGTCTTGAACCATTGGTGGGATGTCTTCACCCTCTTCAATCACATGGAACTCAATGTCAGGGTTATTGTCCTCTAGCACTTGATAGAACGGTTGCTCCTTGTTACGGCAGCAAATAATGATTTGATGGAACGTGGGTCCCATGCGATGTAGGAGCTCCATAACCATGTTGTTCTTCCCTGATCCACTTGGACCCACCACAAAGGCTCGCATGGGTAGGTTAAGCCCATGCTTCTTGAAATTGGGATTATGCGCTTTAGGGACATATTTTTTAGGTAGCTTAGTATAGTGATTAACGATAGCTTTCTCCATAGTGGTCTATATTAACTAGAGAAAAATCTGAGGAAAGAATGTCTGTGAATCCTGCCCCCGACCCCTATGTGCCTAATCTGTTCAATCCCAATAATTATACAGTAGGAAACACTACTCTGACTTTATCAAGTGCAGATGCAAGGTACTTGAAACTAGCTGGAGGTATCGAAACTGGACCAGTTCTATTCACTTCGGACACTACTCACACTGGAGAGATTTTCATGACCGGTAATGCCAAGGATCTACATATTAATGGTATTGGAGCTGGTATCAGCATGTCTAGTACGACCTCATCGATTGTAATGAGTTCTACCTTAAGTAACAGTATTCAAACAGCAGGGGGCATCTCAGCCGGAGGTGTTATTGGTTCAACTGTAGCTGCGGGTGGTGATATGATCACTCTCACAAGTTCATCCACTGGTGCCCGCAATGCCATCAAGTTTGTTACAGACACCCAGAGTTGGGAGGTTGGTACGAGAGGTAGTGGATCGCTCTACCCCAACAGCTTCTACATTTACAATGGGGCGTTTGACCTAGTCATTGATTCAACTGGAAGCACATCTTTGTTCAATGCCACGGACTCCTCCTCGGCAACGACTGGCTGTCTGAAGCTATCTGGAGGTCTGGGCGTTGTGAAGAATATCTATACGACTGGATCTCTCACGGTCGATCGTAACGGTTCCCAAATCAATATTGTGAATGGTGGGACAAGCTCTCTCATTGAACAATCAGCATCTCCTAACATTCTACGCCTAGTGAATGGATTCGCTTTCAATGTGGGTAGTCTCGGTTGTCGAATTGGATCGTCTTCTATCACAGCTGCTCGCTACCAGCTTGACTTTGGTAGTTCAACATCTGATCTCCATATCTGTCTTAATCAGGTCACGGCGGGGGTTACAGCTGCCTACGGTTTTGGTGCGAACAACAGTAGTCTAGAGAGTCATAGTGGTGGTGACTTCACGTGGTACACCGGTACTCTAGCTTCGGGTTCTCTAGGTACGAAGCGAATGACTCTGAGTAGCACCGGGAATGTGTCTTGCGTCTCTGGTCACTTCACGGGATTTACGGCAACGGGCCCCACTGGTCCTGGATTGAAGCTACACTATTCATCGGGGCGATCTGAGGGTCAAATCTTTTCATACGACTATACGACGTCTCAGTTCTTAACGACATCATTGGGAGGTCAGAACAACCTAATACTCAGTGCAACCAATGGATTTTGTAACATGAACACCACCAATCAAACATGTAGCTTCCCTCTGAGTATCTTTGGATCTGCCAACACTACTAGGAGCAGTGGTGCATATGGGTTCTTGAACAGTGGAGGAGCCGGTAATGTTGGTTCTGCCAGCTTTACCGATCGTCCATTCTCCCTTTATACAGCTTCTGGTATATTGGTAGCTTCTGGAGAGATCGATTGTTTCTCGGACGTACGATTGAAGCAGAACGTGGTCCCTCTCGATGATAGTGTATGTAGCCGATTTATCGAAAACGTTGAGCCGATCAAATACCAGTACAAGTCTTCTCCGGATGAGACTCATTATGGGTTCAGCGCTCAGCAACTAATGGGACTCAAGCTAGAACAGCTGGTAGGATTCACTGGTTACATTGGAGAAGGGGAAGAGGCCATTGAAAATCAGCGTATTCAATGCTATGACGGGGACTACATTGATATTCCTTCGGATGTGCGTCTAACGGTCAGTATGCTAGATATGATTCCTATTCTGACGAAGTGCTTGCAGACTGAAACGGCTAAGCTACGTACAATGATCGAACTTCAATCTCAGCGGATCGATGAACAGGCGGCAATTATCTCAGAGCTCTCTCAAAAGGTTGATGATCCAGGGGAGAAGGAACCTCGAGTAGTTAAGCCCCGAGCCAAACGAACTATCAAGCGACTGATATAGAGCAACTACGTTGCCATGGGGAGTTGCTATTCGAATCAGATTGTATTCCAGGAAGGCCAAAGGCTGGTTCCGATCTACGACCGCCAAATGGGGGATATGGTTGGCTTAGTGTTAGTCGATGATAAGACTAACAAAAAGAAGAAGCTCAGCTTGCCTAAGTTTGGGGATCCTACGGATACCCGGGATCCTACGGATACCCTCAAATAGGAGACTCCAGAGGGTAGCTACGCTGCTAGAGCGCTTTGCGGTTCGCACTTGGAGAGTTCATAGCTTATTGATTATTTAATTTGTCCTAGACTGGTCTATCTTGTCTCTCGTGTTATATAGTCTTGTCAATATGCGCTGCGCACGTACGATTAAGTTTCGAGCTGGTGGGCGCCACCATGGATTGAGCGGTGGAGCTCTATCTAATATCCAGAAGCTGGAAGAGGACTTCGCGAAGCAAGTAACGTTCGGTAAGGATGCTCCTACCACTAACCCAATCTCTAAGGTAGATGGCCAAAGGCCATCGGGACCCCGATGGGGTACCACAACGTCTGATACGATCAAAAAAAAGTTCAGCATCTAGACTGCATGAAACTGCGATACATAATCGTTCAGAGCTTGTGGTTTATTTTTTTGATTCTGTATCGCAGTAGCGAAGCAGAGTGCCCAAACACCACAGTAGGACTCATCGTATCCTTGAACTTGCCGAGTGTTCCAGTATAATGGTTTATCGCCTGCTAGCTTAATAATATAGTCTTCTGGGCCAACCCCATAGCTATCGGCGTAAGTTATCATATCTGGATCGACCCATAACATTGTCCAGTGCGTACCACCTATACGATTGTTGCCAAGGTTAATTATCGAGAGTCCAATTGGTAGTGCTTTCATATCGTCAGCAAAGCCAATATATTGAATCGGTGGTAATCGTAAGTCAGATGCAATTTGCACTAACTGACTATCCGAAGTGATCCCTAATCCAGTTAGCGAGTTGGCAACATAGTTGCCCGGAGCATTTACAATGCTCTTCCCCATCCCCTTATATGTATGCGAATATATTATTTAGTTGATCATGAAGCTACCACCAGTCTTTCGCTTGGAACGAATGGCTGCCATCTTGGCTTTCATCTCGGGGCTACCCTTCATACCTACACCGGTCGTCTGCTTGAGAAGTGCTCGGGCGGCCGTAGCGCCTGCGGGTCCAACAACTGATGATGCGAAAGGTACGGCAGCATCAGCGAGTGCCGTTCCTACGCCCGAATCTTTGAGCCACTTACCGACAGATGAAGCGGCATTCTTAAGCCAGGACCAAAGCGATCCACCTGCTAGAGCTCCGCCCATCTTGTTGTAATGATTCAAATCAGCCATTGCCTCACCGGTAGAGAAGTTAGTCGTTAGACCAGCGCCCTTCTTCTGGGCCTTCTCAATTGCCTTCTTGTTCAACTTATGCACTACCATCACACGATCACCAATAAGCTCACCCTTAGTCAAACGGACTGCCTTACCCTGTAGAGCCTTCTTAAGCTTGGACGGAGGGATGTTGCCCACCTTTACTTCACCATAGCCTTCAAACTGACTAGCCATTGTATGCACTCTATTATACTCTACAATCTGTTATACTCTACAGAGGAGAGTTACATCTGCAAATTAATTAATTGTACTCTAGTAGTCATGCAGGGCTTTGATCAAATCTTTGGCCTTGGCGGGGTTAATTGCATGCATACGCATCAAACTGCGAAGGATAGCATCCATCTCTTGTCGGACCAAGGATCCATCATTACCAGCGCTAAGTTCTCCAACGAGTACCTCATAGCGCTTCTTGAGTTTCCAAATACCATCAGCATTAGCTAGACGATCAATACCGCTAGGAGCAATAGGCTTGGAGATACTAATGAAATGATTCACATCAGCTGATTCACTCGGCTCGATGGTAGAATAGTCTTGAGGGTCAAATGTATTACGATCAATCGTATCACGCACTATACGTTGAAAGGCAGGGCTAATCTTACTAGCGGACATCACTGCCTTACCGGACTTGCTATAGACACGCAAATCACCCTTGAGTAGGGAAGGTCCCATAACATAAATCATACCCTTAGGAAGCTTTCGACCAGAGTCTCGGCTATTCATCCAAGCGATACGACTACTGCTAATCTTGGTAGGATCAGATTCGTTGAAGCCAAGGCCATTTACACTAGCTGTAGCAGCTTTAGCATTGTAGCCACCATCACTTACCTTACTTAGTGCTCTCCTTAGCGAACCAGGAATATCGATACCTTGATCATTCTTAGTTAGAGCCTTAGCCTCATAGCTCGTAGATTGGGGGGTTACTTGAAATCGATAAGTATCATCCCCCTTCTTGGTTTCCTTCCTTACTATAAACCTAGCCCCAGTATCGGAACCATCATAAGCATAGGCTGTTATAGTAACTTGTTTGTTAGACTCTATGCCCTCACGCTCACGAATCTCATTAACTCGCTCTAGTAGGCCCTTAGCTAGACCTTCTGTCTCTGGGTGATTAGCAGAGGCTGTAATAGTAGGAGCAGCTGATGGAATCATTGGACTTACTTCACCAATATCACTTTGACTAGCTACTGTGCTTGTTTGCGGAATCGCATTAATACCTACTGAAGGCTTACGAGAGTCAATAGGCTTAAGGTTCGCTTTTTGAGTCTTTGCCATAGCTTCTAGCTCTTGTTGTTTAGTTAATATTGGAGCCCTAGCAATCATATCTTGATTCTTCTTCAACTTAGCTAACTGCTCTTGAATAATCTTAGCATCAATACCTCCTAGTTTGTATTGTCGTTCATAATTTCCTAGCTTCTCATTACTAGGCTGAGATCCACTTTGAGAGCTACCAATACTAGGAAGTCCAACTGGAGCGGAGGGTACATTAGGGGCTCCGGGGGTCGAAGGTGGGATAGGTGCGTTACCTATAGTTGATAGAGCGCTTTGTTGCTTAATAACTGCTCCATAGAGAATCGAATCTCGCCTCTTGGCTTTTAGTTTGGATTTGAGTGCCTTAGCACTTTCAGCTGGGTCTCGTCGATATCCCGCTTGCATGATATTGCTTCGTATATAACATACACTAGAACCTTTGTCGTACCAAAAAAACAATTAATTAAGGAGCCTGGCTCAAGCTGCGAGCTTGGGTCAGGAGACCCTTGCGCTCACGCAAACACGTAGGGGTCTAAACTCTTAGGCAGTGACCGTGAGAGTACCATTGGCAAGGTTGCGCTCAGCGTTACGACCATACACTAGGTAGCACTGCAACTCAATAGCAACTGCTGAATTGTTAGTAGCTTCGAATGAAATCATCTGAGGTAGGTTCTTCATTGCATCGGGATAACGCGAGAGATCAAAGGCATAATAACGATGGTTAGCATCCCACATCTTCTTCGTGATCGACCCACTAGTTTGAGAGGACTGGTTACCGTTCAAAGCAAAGATGGAACTAATATGATCAATGAACGTTGCCCAACCATAGTTAAGACGATCAGGAAGCACATACTCAGAACCCATCTTAATTTGAAGGTTAGTGAGCGATAGAAGACCATCCGTAGAACCAGGAACTGTTGATACCGGAGACACATCACTAAAGAAGCCCTGACCACCGTTACCAGTAGCGGTCTGACTCCAGCGAGGCACAACAATAAGTGCTCGGGGGTTAGTAGCGCTCGTAGAAACCTGAACGTTAATAGCGCCCCCAGGAGCTGCGTAAGTCTGAGTAGATTGGGTCATGAAGTCAGTAAAGTCGTTACTGATAACAGGCTTCGAAAGGAGCTTCTCTTGATGCGAGGGATCAAGCTCATAACTAGGGATATACATACGGACTCCGTTGATACGAGCATCCGAAGTCGTATCAATAGCATGCGTGATAACAAGGGTAGCCTTAGTGGTGGTGTTAAGAACAAGGTTAGCAGCGGCCGTTCCGGGACCAGCGCAAAGCATAGCAGGCTGCTTTGAACCAGACGTAATAGTAGTATCAACCGTTGCCGGAAGCGAGTTAAAGGGAGAAGTACCAGTTGCGAACGTTAGGGTTGATACGGCCTGGTTGAACTTAAACGTGAAACGATAACCAACGCCACGCGAGAGACCGTGCTTATCAAAGTAATCAAGAACATCCTTGTGGCGAATGATACGCACATAATGTAGGTCTTGCACAGTGACAGCCGATGACGTAGCGTTAGAGAAAGCGCCCGTACCAATATCAACACATCCACCCTCAAGCTTTACAGCAGCTGCTGTGAGAAAGCTAGTTTGAGCCGTAGGGAGAAGGTTCTGCTGACGCTCAATCAAGCCACGGTTAGCACCAATTACATTAGTAGTAGCCGTAGCCGTAAGTGCATTAGCAGCATTGTAACTAGTGGCAGAAACGCCGACCTGACCAACATCATCAGGCCAGAAATTAATAACAGCACCATCCTTAGCCAAACTGTCCTGAGTCGAGGTACAAAGCATCTTGAACGTGCAAAGGGCTTCAAGACCCTGAGTGGCCGTGATAATAGTCTTACCGTTAGCCTCCACCTTCACAGACTCAAGATCGCAAAAGTTCTTGGAGCCGACTAGAAAGCGAGCGTTACCGGCACCAGACGTAACCGTACCAGTTGAAGCGAACGTACAAGTAACCGTATCACGCATAGGGACAGCCGTGTAGGAGTTACGCCAATCATTTAGGTTGCCACTCGAGGCAGCGCTTGAACTATCAACAATTACTTCACCTGAGGTGTAAGTACCATTACCAGCCTGCTGATCAGAAACATAAATGAGGTTCTTCTTGAGGAAGGGCGTGGAGTTACTTAGGGACTCCCGGGGGTCCATCGATTCATCAAAGATGAAATTATCAGCGGTCTTGGTCTCGTAGGTACTCATAGTATTGATCGCAGCTATACATTACCAACGATGAAACTACTCACAAAAAAATAAATAACCCTTACTTAGCTACTCAGTAGCGATCGCTTGGACCTTTTGATTTGCGTCCTCGATAGAACTCTGACGGGCTCGCTGCCGCCGAACTCGTTGCTGCTCAAGGATCTTCTCCTTGTTAGCTTGTTGGTATTCTCGGTTAGCCTTGAGGCGAGCCTCTTTGTTTGCGTAGTAGTATTCAAGTGCCCTTTGCTTAGTAGCATCCTTATACCGTAGGTAGTGGGCCGAAAGAGGTTTAGTTTGAACTTGAGATTGAACTTCCATGAGTAACTTGCTTGTGTGTGTATATACTACACCATATAAATCTATCAAGATAGGAGCCAATTAATTCCAGTACGTGGGGGAGCCCCCACGAGTGCATACGGCACCGAAGCGATCAGCCTTAGTAATAAACACTCGGAGAGTATTATCTTGAGTATGGGTACCACCGCAGCAACCGCAGCGTCCTGCAGCCTTGCGAGCAATAAGCCCAACGTTACCATCGGCTGAAGTCCAGGATAGTTCCTTGTACATTTGAGCCGGGGAAAAGTACTCACACTGATCAATACTAGCTAGCAAGTCAGCCATAGCAACTGACTTAGTCTTAGGCTTGGGCTTGTAGCTCATCACGTATTCATCATCATCTGAGTCAAGGAAGGTTTCGTCATCGGACAGACCATTATACGTCTCATCCGAATCACACTCATCATCAGACTCACACTCAACGTCATCCTGCATGGTACGCTCGATGGGAGCACACACGCTCAACAAAGGAGAGTACGACCCAAGGAGCATCTTGGACTTGATGCCATTCTTGTAGCCACCCGGCATAGCTAGAGAGCCATTAAGATGGTACGGAGCATAATCAATACCCGCAAGCATATCCGCAGCCCAACTAAACTTATCAGTAGCCAGGCGCTTAATAGTAGTAGTCATAAGCTGACATTCGCTAAACGTTGATTCAAGGTTCGTGTAGATATGCAGCGAGATTTTAGTGTATTCCAAATCGAGCTGGCGAGATCGTTCCGATACGCACAATTGGAGACCACTGGCCCATCCAAGTTCATGCGCAGCTTCATCGATGGAGGAGTTGAGCAACAGGGCAACTTGCTTGTTAGCCGCTTCGATGGATCCAAAGTTCTGAGACAGATCGGCATTGGACAGCTTGTAGTCAAGATCGATGAAGTAACCGCACGAACGTTCAACAATGATCTCATGGCACTCGATGTTATTATATTTGGTGGTATATTGTTTGTTGAACATCAACAAATCATCTGATCCAACAAACCAGTAGAATGCGCGAAGACCATTGTGCTCAACGCGTACGCAAAAGTCGAACGTTATCACATCATGACCAATGGAAACCTTGCTAGGACGCTGCATATTGAAATGAGGTCCAGAGCATATGCGAGGGAAGCTTTGCTTCAAACCATTGAACCAGTAGGTATCCGCTTGAGACCACTGCTTAGTTTCAACATCAGCGCTGCTACTACTATCATCAACATGGATAGTAGTGTGGAGTTCAGCGAACATCTTGAGCGTATCAGCCCACCACTCACTAGTATGCATAGGAGGCTCTTCGTCGGTAGTATATTCAGCATGAACATGATCATGATAACGATAACGACGATCAGCACGAGTGGAAAGATTAGAATCAATGAACTCATTGACAATCTGAGCAGCACCTTGGAACCACTCACGACTTGCTGGCGCGTATTGACTATCAATCGTATCAATCAATTGAAACCAATCAACATTAGTCCAATTGTAACGCAGAGCATCTAGCTTGTAATGATTAGTCGTAGAGAGGAGAGTAGGTTGATTGGTAGGGATGAAACCCAATTGCTTACCCCACTTAGTTTGGCACCGACTGTTGATAGACTTACGCTTACGCTCGAAGCATAGTTCTTTAGGATCATAGATGAATCGAAGCTGAGACATACGTTGAGCACGCGATACAGCCACATATAGCATCTCACATGAGTAGTAACGGCAATCGATATAGATCAATCCATCGCCCATAGTACGACCCTGAGCGCGGTAGGAAGTGATCGCATACAGGGGGTCGATGTTAGCAACCTTGATCTTATCTTGAGGCGTAGGATTCTCATCGGTAGGCTTTGATTCGACAATACTAGCGTACGTGATAGGGAAGCTCTTGTAGCCATCCCAGTAGATAAGGAAGTTGCGGATGATACCCCGATCACCGTTGTAGATGACCATCTTGGTACCATCGGCACTCACGAAGCGCATAGTCTTACGAGCCACGATAGCGATATCCACATCAACATAAGCGTACGGCATTTGAGCATTGGCAAACTCTTGCTGAGTCTCAGTACCATGCTCAATCATACGTGTGAGTTCGGCTTGAAGCGTTTCACTCTTCTTACGATCAGATAGATCAAGTAGAGTCTCTCGGAAACGTTCATTGTAATCATTCACCTCACAGTTACGATAAGCAATCACCGTGTTAGTAATATCACTAGTAATTTCGGCACTACCAGGATAGACTAAGTAACTAGGATTCTCGGAACAGAGCTGATATACAGCATTCATTGAATCATTGCGCACAGCATTACTAAACTCAGCAAGAGCCTTTCCATCGGCAGTGTGATCTACACGCTTGATGTCCTCAAGGAAAAGACCACCCGAGTACGTATCAAACGCAGGAACATCCTTATCAAGGGTGTAATCGAATACAACACTAAGGACACTGCGGAGACGACCAACGAGAGCACTCTTCATAGTCTTGTAATCGAATCGAAGAAGCTCGGTACGATCGTTGAAGTCAGTAATGTCCTCAAACTGATCACTATCAATATCGTCGATCTCAGGAGCAACAAAGTCGCAATCGTATGTGATCTTGTTCAGCATTTGATTACGATCCCAGTCAGACCCTTTGTTGTAGATATTAGCCAACTCTTCATTCGATTGAATGTAAGTCTTGAACACTAGATATTTAGCCTCGAGATGGAAAGGAGCAAAAGTGATAGGACTATGTTGAGCAGGATCACCCACAAGGATAATTAGCTTACGTCCAGCAACCTCAGCCAATCGATTAAGATCACTTGCGAGTAGCATACCAGCCTCATCGATGATAATCATCTGGTAATCATTTAGGATGCCAGGACGCTGGATAACTGACTGAAACGTACGGCAAGGAACTGATTGCAAATCACTTTCCTCTAGGTACTTACGAATAGAGTGCTTGCTCATATCCTCACGAGTTGAATGCGTAGGAGTGAGCACAATAGCATGGCTCTGCTCTAGGAGCTTACGGATGTTCCAGGACTTGCCAGAACCGGCGTAGCCTTGGATGGAATGAATCCAACCCTCCCGAGCCAATTGAGCAAACGAGATGCCAGTGAAGTTGTAATTACTATCGATGAGCGATTCAAATTTAGGCTGGAGCTCAATCGGGTAATCAATAGTAATCAAATCATCCGCAATGATAGTAGCGTGCGGAACGATCTGAACCCAATCACATTGAGAACTACTGTTAGTTGCCTTGAGAGGCTTGCGGACCCAACGCTCAGCATCAGACTTGAATGTACTAAGATCAAATCCATTCTTGGACACACGGAAGCCATCGACAAGTGAGGTGACCACCTGAGCACGTGGGTTCAAAGTGCGGATCTCAACCCACTTACGCCAAACCTCAAGCGTGATGTAGTCCTGAATGGATGCACCAACGTGGCTGATGCGGTCCTCAGTGGAAGGGTACGACACATTGATCATAGAGTATTGTTCGGCCATAGTTACGAGAGCCGGGTAATTGTCAGCAAGGTGCTTAGGCAACTTGAACGAACTAGTGAAGTGGCATGACAGTTCAATGAAGTCCTTCGAGATGAATGTACGCTTAGAGGTAGTCAAGGTACTCAACCCAATAATCTTGTGGGGAACACGCTTGCCAATCACACCTGGCTGAATGAATGCACTGGTATCAAGCTCAAACGTATTATGAGCATACGCTGCTTCATGAAGCTCACGGATAAGACCAATCGAGTGAAGGAACTCTACAGCAGGGCAAGAGATCCACTGCGTGATCTCAATACCCTTGATTGGGTCAAGGAACGTAGTGAGTACAAAGCCAGTCTTCCGCTTGATCGTATTGATAGTAACACTCTTGGTCCAAAAGGTAATATCTTGAGGCAACCCACGATAAGCAGGCATCTTATCGTAGCTACTATACGCATTGGCAATATCAAAGTCATAGTCATTATCCTTCTCCTTACCATTGGACCAATGAATACCATGCTTCACGAATGAATCGTAAGCAGCAATGTTAGGACTGTTGTATCCAAACGGAACGATTTGACTAGCGTACTCATCGAACAACTGAATCTGAGGGCTAGTCACTCCAAGGTCAAGCGGAACGCCATCAACCTCAGCAAGCTGAAGCACCTCAATCGATCCATCAAGATCCGATCGGAATGCCGTATGGTTATCACCAATTTGATAGATCGAATCGAACCGAGTAGTGATTGCATCGACCATCTCAACCTCCGTTGCGTACTTGTAGGTCTTGGGGGAAGTATCAGCCATAGCAGTAGCATGGTTGTTCCAATGGTGGATACTGATTGTCTTCTTCTTGGCACAGCCGTAGGACTTATAGATATCATCGCTGGATTTACTACCAGATTCAACCCACTGCCTAGCGATACTAGTGCAAGGAGCATAGGTAGTTTTGATTTGGCACCCAAGCATCGTGGCGATGATCGAATAATCATCAGGCCAAACGCCTTCATGCTTGAACTGCTTACGCAAAGCATTGAGCTTCTTAGCGGTCTTGTCATCCACCGTACCAAGGGCCTTAGCGATCACCTCTATCGCACAGTTAGACGTAGGGTGGTCGTAAGCAGGGCCAGCCACGGGGGCATTCTTGGGAATGATAAACGCCTTGGTAGCGTTCGTATCAACATACCAACGCTGGCGAGTACTAGAGTCAGCCATCCACTTGGTCAGCGTACGGACCCAGCCCTTGATCGATTCGATAGTACTCGCACGCTTGAATGCATTATCGGGACTCAAGCTCTCCTTAGTGAGAGTCATCAAGCGATCAAGTTTGACTTGATCAGACAAGCTACGAATAGGAAGAGTAAGCTTATTCACACCGTCCGACCCATCCGTATCATTCGTACGGATCACCACAAAGACCCGCATATAATCCCCTTCCTTGAGGAGACTCTTAGCCTCCTTGATGGACATAGGGCGGTTGATGGCCTTGATAATTTCGGCTCGCAAGTTCGATTGAATTGCCTTACGCATAGCAATCGGCTTACCGATCGACCAATGGAAGTCCGTGCTCTTGGCCTTGGAGTTCCACTTGTTGCCATACTTAGCCACAAGTTCGGTCTTGAACTGGCTGATTTGTTTCTTCCAATCTTTGGGAATTGAGTTGGACATTACCTTGAAATCTCGATGGGGGTATATGAGGGTGAAGATAGATTTATATATTAATCGTAAATGTATCAGGATGAAGCAGTTACGTGAATCATGTGCGGAACCCAACGGCCATGAAGCAAACTCTCTGAGCTTGCTAGAAACTTCCTTATCCCTCAGAGCTCGCCTAGGGCGGCAACGTTCATGTTAAATCATGTAACAAAAGTGCTCTGAGAGGCGTAGAAAGTACTATCAACTTCGGAAGTAACTTCCACGCGAGCATTTATGAAATTCATCAGCGGACCCCACGGATGGACACCAAGCGCATCTCTCAGTGAATACGATTAACTTCGGAAGTAACTTCCACGCGAGCATTTATGAAATTCATCAGCGGACCCCACGGATGGACACCAAGCGCATCTCTCAGTGAATAC
>Ga0075464_10000546_pt1 | contig 16641 bp, 13 predicted proteins | sample DEB19_08_DNA_5_FD_75068 | JGI IMG/M metagenome (GOLD analysis project Ga0075464, IMG submission 75068) | Aqueous microbial communities from the Delaware River and Bay under freshwater to marine salinity gradient to study organic matter... | ecosystem: Environmental > Aquatic > Marine > Coastal ...
AGAAGAAATGCTTTATGTAAAAAGTCTACCTGAGTCATTTATAATTTATCTTTGCAGTTCAAAATTACTTACTTACTAGCATATGTTTACAGGAATAGTTGGAGCTGCAAAAATAAATACAATCAATCCAGGTTCAACTGGATGGGAATTAGTTGTCGAATCTAGTGAAGTTGCAGCTAAAGTAAAACTTGGCGATAGTGTTGCAATTGACGGCGCTTGCCTGTCTGTGACAAAGATTAATGGGAATTTGTTACATTTTTTTGTTTCACTTGAAAGCATTGATAAGACCATAATCAAGAACTACAAAACAGGTACAAGTATAAATATCGAATTGCCAATGCAGCCATCCGGTTATTTAGGAGGACATTATGTTTTAGGCCATGTTGACGCCAATGCAGTTGTTTCAAATATTAAACAGGGAGAACAAGCTTGGTTTTTGGAAATTGAAGTACCAAGTATATTTGAAAAATATGTGGTCTATAAAGGATCTATTGCTATAAATGGGGTTAGTTTAACTATTAATGAAGTAAAAGGGAATCATATTGAATTATGTATTATTCCAGTAACGCTTACCAAAACAAATTTAGGCACTCTAGTAATTGGCGACGCTGTGAATATAGAGTTTGATATTCTTGCTAAATACACAGAAAAATTATTAATTAAAAGGGATATAAAACATGTTTAATATAATGGAGGATGCATTAGCATCTTTTAAGAAAGGGAATCCAATCGTGGTGGTAGACGACGAGAGTAGAGAAAATGAGGGCGATATAATTTTTCCAGCAGACATGGCAACACAAGAAAAACTAAATTTTTGTGCTGTGGAGGCAAGGGGTTTAGTCTGTATTGCAATTAATCAAAATATAGCAAATAGATTGAATCTGCGTCCAATGAATACAAATCACAAAGACAATTTTCATACTGCCTTTTACGACTCGGTCGACGCTACACCAGAATTTGGAATAACCACTGGAATTTCTGCTAAAGAAAGAGCAATTACTGCGAAGCATATATCGTCTAAAAATAGCAAGCCTTCAGACTTTATAAAACCAGGTCATTTATTTCCTATTGTAGCTAAAGAGAATGGAGTTTTAATTAGAACTGGCCATACTGAGGCTGCTGTGGACTTATGCCTTTTAACGAGTCATGAACCAGCTGCAATTATTTGCGAAATAATGAACCCGGACGGTGACATGATGCGTAGAGAAGGTTTATTTGAGTTTGCTAAAAAACACGAACTATGTATAATCACTATTCAGCAAATTATTGATTATCGTAACTTAACAGAAAATCATATTGAGTTAGTTTCAACTGCAGCACTGCCTACTCAATTTGGCGATTTCATAATTAAGGCTTTTCGTAATACGATTACAAAATTAGAACATGTAGTAATTTTAAAAAATACAATACCAACAGTAAAGCCATTTGTTAGAATTCATAGTGAATGCTTAACAGGGGATATTTTTGGAAGTCAAAGATGTGATTGTCAACATCAATTACATACTGCATTGTCTAAAATTGCAGAGATAGGCCATGGTTATGTTATATATTTAAGAGGACAAGAAGGAAGAGGAATTGGTATTGCTAACAAAATAGCGGCATACCAATTACAAGAAAATGGATTTGATACCTACCAAGCTAATGCCAATTTAGGACTTCCTAAGGACAGTCGTCAATATCAGGATGCTATATGGATATTGAAAAATTTAGCAATTGACAATTTTGATTTGATGACAAATAATCCAGAAAAAGTAGAAGCATTGCGTGTAGCGAAATTCAATTTTGATGTAGTTTCATTACCATCAACTCCCACGAAACATAATTTAAAATATTTACAGGATAAAATTTCCATTGCCCATCATTCAATTAATATAATATCATGATTGCTATAGTAAAAGCCAAGTTCAACAACCATATTACAGATTTATTAGAAATTAGTTGTGTTGACTATTTGACAGAAAAAAATTATGAATTTCAAGTTTTTGAATGTCCTGGTGCAGTAGAAACAGTTGTTTATAGTAAGAATATTTTAATGACTAATAAGTTTAAATCTATTATTGTAATAGGCGCAATCATTAAAGGAGACACAGATCATTATGAGTATGTGTGCCAGTATGTTACTCAAGGGATTAGTTATTTATCTGCTACAAATACGACTCCCATAATTTTTGGGATACTTACAACACAAAATGAAGAATTAGCTTATGAGAGAGCGGCTATTGACAGAATGAATAAAGGGAAGGAATTTGCAGAGACTGCTATTTTCATGATAGATGCTATAAGTAAATTATAAACTTATTTTAGTACTTAAAAAGAAAGATTGACCCATTCCATAAATACCAGACCCGTGTGTTTTATATTTTTCATTTAAAATATTAAACATGCCTACATTTAATTTTATTTTTTTGTAATAATAACTACTCATTAAATTAAATACGTTCCATTCTGGAGTTCCTAATTTCCCAATTCTATTGTCATCCTTATCTCCTTGGCTTAACCTGTCTTGTTGACCTGCGAATTGATGTGATAACATAATTTCATAACCCTTTTTAGACCATACTATATTAGACTGTCCAAATAAAGGAGGTATTCTTCTCATGGGCTCTTGTTTGGTAAGATTTTGCCCATAAGTATAAGTTGCATTTGATTGGAATAAAATAGCAGCATTTATTGCGTAGCTAAAAGAAAATTCTGCCCCCTTAATATAGGCGGCTTCAATATTTTGCTTATTATAAACCGCATATCCATCAATAGGTTGCCCCTCAGATTTTACTCTTGTTATAATATCTTTTAAAGAGATATAGAAAGCTGCAATATTTAGGTTCCATCGCTTACTAATATACTTATAACCTAATTCTGTATTAATAGACTTTTCAGGTTTTAAATTACTAGTAGGTAATTCGTATCTAAAGTCTACAATTCCTAAGGTTCCTAAATCGTCTATATTAGGAGCCCTATAACCGGAAGAAAGAGAACTATACAAGTAATGTTTATTCCCCATTGCATAGTTGACACCTAAGTTTGCTACTAAAGCGGCAGGTTTAATATTTACATTACCTAACATTTCCTCTTTTATTTGAATAGCCAAATAGTTATATCTAATACCTGTTTCTAATTCAAACTGATTTATCTTAATTCTATGAATTTGGAATAAGGAACTATTCTTGTTGATAGCGCCATTGGGATATAATCCTCTTTTTGCTGCAATACTATTCCATGCGGGGTTCGTTTCATTTGAAATACTGTTTACTTTGTCTATATAGTAATCAAATCCAGTATTTATATCCCAATTTTTAAATGGTCTTGAAATTATTTCTGCACTAAAACCTGAAGTATTCACAGTATCAGCCTCTCTTCTGAAGGTATTACTATTATTTTTTTGACTTGATCTCTGTTCTATAGCTTTTTGTAAAGACGCGGTCACGATTAATTGAGATAGCAAATTATTTTTAAAGACGCTTTTATATCTAAAATAGTGCAAACCCTTTTCTTGCAAATCAACTTGATTTATTTTATAATTTTCTAAGACAATTTTATGATAAATTGGCACATCAACTTGTTTTAATTGCTGACTAAAAATGGTTAAACTACTATTTTCACTTGTTTTTAATTTAATTTTAAAATCATAACTTTTTTCATGGTATCCCGACGGTGATTGTTTCTCTACTCCGTTTCCCCCAATCAGATCGCCAAAATTTCTAAAACTAAGGCCTCCATTTATCGCCACATTTTTATCTGAGTAATATATTTCAGAACGATTGCTTTGTTCCATACCTCCCGAAATAAGTCTTATTTCCGAGTTAAAATTCAGCTTTTTATTATTACTAAACTGGTTCTCCTTAGTTAATAAATTTATTACCCCACCAATAGCATCCGACCCATGTTCTACAGACCCTATACCTTTTGCAACTTCAATTTTGTCAATACTGAAAATATCAATGGTATTAAGGTATTGATTTGGACCGTATCTAAATGTGGAATTATTAAATCGAATTCCGTCAACTAGTATCAATGTTTCGTTACCTGTCAAACCTCTAATAAAGGCAGACCCGCCGCCATGATTCGTTTTTTGTATAAAAACGCCACTAGCACCCATTAAAGCTTCAGGAGTAGTTCTGAATTTATTTAATTCAATATCATTTTTTTTTATATTAGTTAAAGAATAGGGGGTTGCGTTATTGCTTGAACTAATATTCCTACTAATCACAGTAATAGATTCAAGTGTTTTAAAGCTCGAATCTATTTTTTGCGATAGTAATTTATTACTTATGCATAATGATGCAGTAATTGTTATTAATATTTTTATGCTAAAAAGTGGCCTCATTGTAAATAGTAGTTATTTCCCTTTGTTCTTGTAGTGTTTCTTTTTTTGATCTTCCTCGTCATCCATCTTTGGACCTTGCTTTACTTTCCTCCAGTCAATATTATAATTATATTTTTTCATTGACTTGTCCCAATCATAAACTGATTTGTCTGGAAATTCAAAATCGTATTTAGAAAAGTCTGGTTTATTGGTAAAGAAGTCTGTCAATAAAGAAGCTGTCTGATCATATTGATTCACATATGGTATGCCTAAAATATTATACATTACTTTAAGAATAGAACCAAAATTGGCATGTGTATTGGATACATAATTCTTTTTTACATAAGGCCCTGCCATTAATAGAATACTTCTGTGCGCGTCTATATGGTCTACTCCTCCTTGTGGATCGTCTTCTGTAACAATGACTAACATATCCTTCCAATAAGGAGTCCTACTTAAAAAATGTAACATTCTTCCAAGTGCTAAATCATTGTCAGCCATAAAAGAATGCGGGAAAGGGTAACCATCTTCTGGTCTTGTGTCTGCTCCGTGATCATTAGGAAGCATAACTGTTAATAATTGTGGTAAGCTGTCTTTCCCATTCAACCATTTTTTAGTGAATTCTTGTTCAAACTGTTTCATTCTAAATTGATCTGGAATATTGGTATTGAAACCTGCAAAATTATGAGAGGTTTTAGACCAGGCTGCTTTTTGCATAGGGACCATTACAATATGACCTGCTCCGGTTGCAGTATCCATCCATTCTTCTCTTACATGTGCTGTTTCATTTGCTTGTCCAAAATTGTAAAATGAAATATTATTTCTTTCTAATGCTTCCCAAAGTCCTCCTGTTTCTGCATAATCTTCAGGATCCATACTGCCGGTTGATCCAGGAAATCTTCTTCCCGATGCAGTTGAAAAATAATCTGCAGTTTTTCCTACACTAGAATTTGCTTCAACCCATTCGTTTGGTATTACGCCCATCATCCAATGGTGCCCATGAATTGACGCATCACTATCGCAATAGAAATTATCACTTAATGAAAATTGCTTCGCAATTTTATGATGATTTGGACTTACATTCACATTCGTTAATGAAGTCGTTTTATTGGAGACATTTACTCCTACACCATATCTAGCTAAACCAGAATCTCCTTTAAGGTTTTTCATTTGACCAAATACTTCATCAAAGGTTCTATTTTCTTTAGAAATGAATACAATGTGTTTAATAGGAGTACTTATACTGTTTGGTAAAATTGGCAAAGGCAAACTATCTTGATCTTTGATTGCTATTTTAGTATAAGTATTTTGAATTGATTTATTTGTATAATCAAGTAATTCAGAACTTGTCGGCATTTTTACTTTCTGAAAAGTAGCTAATTGAATATCTCCAATATAAGTGCCTTGAATTGGAATTCTGAAGTTTTTTCCTCCGTTAGGTCCAGCACCATAACCTCTGCAAGAGGTTATGTAAATTTCTGTTTCGTCTTTTGATAATGCAACTCTTGTTGGTCCCCATCCTGCAGGTAAAAGTCCTATTGTCTTGTCAGTAGCTAGATCAACAATAGCAACCGCATTAAAACCAAGTAATGCAACATATAATTTTTTCTCGTCCTTGCTCAATGTAATACCAAATGGAAGCAAGCCTCTTAATTTGTCTAAAGTACTATCTACTTTAATTGGGATATTTTTAATAATTTTTCCAGCTTTATAATCTATTACTGAAATATTGTCATTTGTAGCGTTTGTTACGTAGGCATATGCAGAACCTATTGCAATTGAATTTGGACTAGAACCTCCAACCACTTCCATATCCTCAATCATCTCTCCTAGTTGTAAGCCAGTTTTTAGTCTACTCGTTACGTTATTTGTAGCTAAATCAATAGTATATACACTCATAGATTCAGGTGCATTAGGGCTTCCAAGTCCTGGTATTTTTTTTCCTTCTACAATTGTGCCATTTATTGACTCTTTGGTATTATTTCCAAAAGGATGCCATGGAATATATTGCGATTGTATATTTTCTTTAGTTGTTCCTGAAACTAATTGATAATCATACATACCAACATTTGCAACGAGTACTGTTTTATGGTCGGGTGATATGGCTAATCCAAATGGCTGACGGCCTGTTGGAATAGATGCTTTTATTTTTTTTGTTTCTAAATCAATTCTTACTAATCTAAAATTACCCCTATCTAACACTAGTAATTCGTTTTCGGCTTCATTAAATAATAAGTCACTAGTAAAACTACCTTCGAATTTTTCATTATTAAACTTTACGTCTAATGAAATTTTTTCAACAGTTTTTAAATTCTCATAATCATAAACTATTACGGAACCTTCATCGCCACCACTTAAATAAACATAATTTAATGTTGGGTGAAATGCTACTCCCAAGAATGAGCCATTTTTTAATGGAGAGCTAATTTTCTTTTTATAGTCAGGTACACGAACGGTACTTAAATCATTTAAATGTATTATAGTAAATACGCCGTCATGCAATGTGATCGCAATTTTTCCGTTAGGTGAAATGGCAAGCCCAAAAGGGTCATTGGTAATTTTTACAGTTTGTCCAGCTGGGGTAATATAACGTCCACTCGGTAATATGGAAATGCCTTCGGTATTTATAGTAGCATATTTGTCGTATCCTGGTACTGACAAATAATTTCTGGTTTCTTGTGAAATTAATGGGCTACTTAAAGTGACAAGAATTGTTGTAAATAACAAAGCGCACTTTTTTAATAATATATTTCTCATATTGATTGAAATTGAAGTACAAACGTATCATTCCGATTCTATATAGTACTACTTGCAAAATTATCTAAATGTTAATTAATACAATATAGTAGCATTTTTGAATTATTTAAAATAGTTTTCTTTAAATAAACAATATGAAATACCGCTACTTTTTTAGTGTATTTATTAGCATCTTAAGTATAGATGCCCTAAACGCGCAATCTACACTATTAGATAGGTTTAATAATAAATTTGTGGTAATTGCACATAGAGGGGATCATACAAATGCTCCCGAAAACACCTTAGCATCCTATAGAAATGCAATACAAAGTGAGGTTGATTTTATTGAAGTTGATCTAAGAACTACTAAAGACAGCCAATTAGTAATCATGCATGACGCATCTTTGAATAGAATGACTGGTGTAAATGCAAAAGTGACAGACCTTAATTATGATAGCATACAAAAGTGTAAAATTACAGCAAACACGCATCCAGAATGGGGGAATCATTCAATTCCCACATTTAACGAAGTACTTTCTTTATGTAAGAATAAAATCAATATTTATTTAGATTTTAAAAATGCTTCAGTAAAACAGGCATACGAGGCTATTGTAGCCTATGGCATGGAAGACAATGTAGTAGTTTATATTAATGCCCCTCAACAGCTTACAGAATGGAGAAAGGTGGCACCTAATATGCCTCTAATGGTTAGCCTTCCAAAAAAAATTACAACAAGTAAGGAATTAGAAGCATTAGTTTCTCAATTTAAAATGGATATTCTAGACGGGGATTATAGTGACTATAATATAGAAATTGTTACTGCAGCAAAAAAAATGAAAATCCCAATTTGGGCAGATATCCAAAGTGAACAAGAAGGACCCATTCAATGGGAGAAAGCAATTGAGATTGGGTTACGTGGATTACAGACAGACCATCCCAATGCAATTATTTCTTATTTAAAGTTACATGGACTAAAATAATCATATATTTTTTTAGTCTTTGTTAACAATTAGGAAACAATTACATAATACATTGTTCACTGTGTTAAAAACAGTCTGCGCATTTTAACAAATAGATTTGCGGCTTAAATAAACATCTATGTTGTTAAAACAAATTTTAAACAAAAGTTTACTTGTTGTTTTGGTGTTAGGCTTAACTTTCGTTCAAGCCAATGCGCAAAATATTCAAGTAAAAGGAAAAGTGGTCGATGCAGAGACAAAATTAGGTCTAGAATCTGCAACAGTTTTAGTGAAAGGTACTTCAAGTGCTACTAAAACAAACAAAGAAGGTGAGTTTACATTATCTATTGCTAAAGCAGGTAATGTGCAAATTTCTTATGTAGGATTTACTACAAAGGTTGTTGCAATAAACTCAAGTGTAAATGATTTATTTGTAATCTTACAAAAACAAGAACAGTCTTTAAGTGAAGTAGTAGTAACTGGATTGGGTGTAAAAAAAGAAACAAAAAAATTAGGGTACTCGGTTCAAGAAGTGAAAGGAAGTGATTTAGTGAAAGCTAGAGAGCCTAATCCTATTAACGGATTAGTAGGTAAAATAGCAGGTTTGGATGTTGCTATTAATCGTGAAATGTTGTCTTCTCCAAACGTATCTTTACGTGGAGGTAATATCTCATTGTATGTTGTTGACGGTATTCCAGTAACTTCAGATACTTGGAATCTAAGTCCAGACGACATAGATACTTATACTGTATTGAAAGGATTAGCTGCAACTGCTATTTATGGTAGTCGTGCTCAAAATGGAGCAATTTTAATCACTACTAAAAAAGCAAAGAAAAATGATAAAGGGTATACTATTGAATTCAACTCTTCTACACAAGTAGATAAAGGATTTATTGCATTACCTAAAACACAAGCTTTATATGGCGGTGGTGATTATTCTCAATACTCATTCGGTGATGGTAAAGGCGGTGGAATAAATGACGGTGATTATGATGTTTGGGGTCCAGCTTTAAATGGTCAATTAATTCCTCAATGGAATAGTCCAATTGATCCATTAACTGGAAAACGTCAAGCAACTCCATACTTACCAGTTGGTGTTGACAACTTAAAGCGTTTTATAAGAGCGGGTGTATTAACCACAAACAACTTAAGTTTCTCTTCTGCGACAGATCGTTCAAGTGTTCGTATGTCTTTAAGTCATACTAATCAACAAGGTATTATACCGAATACAAAGTTGAACACTATTAACTTTAATATGAATGCTAGTTATAAATTAAGTAGCAAATTTACTATTGACGGTAATTTGAATTACAATCGTCAATTTTCTCCAAATATTCCTGACGTTTCTTACGGACCAAATAGTGTTATTTATTCAATGACAATTTGGACTGGTGCAGACTGGAATGTGGACGATATGAAAAATTACTGGCAAGCAGGTAAAGAAGGTGTTCAATCAAAATTTGCTGAATACCAACGTTACCACAACCCTTATTTCATGAGTTATGAGTGGTTACGTGGTCATACGAAAAATGATATCACAGCTAATGCATCACTTAGTTACAAACCAGGTACTGACTTTGAAGCTATTTTAAGAACTAATATTAGTACGAATGACGTATTAAGAACTGAAAAAATGCCATATTCTGCTCACCCTTATGGAAGAGAATTGAATCGTGGTGATTATAGAGAGGACAGCCGTTCTTTATTTGACAATAACGTAGAAGCATTGTTAAAATACAACCATAAGTTGAAAAATGGTATTGCATTTGATGCGATTGGAGGATTGAATGCTAGAAATTTCTCATACAGATCTAGCTTTACAACAACCGATTACTTAAACGTACCAGGTTTGTATTCTTTCTCTAACTCTTTAAACCCGACACGTGCATATAGTTACAATGCGAATATGTTAGTATTGTCTGCATATTATACAGCAGGTGTGGAGTTTGGAAAATATTTAAATTTAACTACAACAGGTAGAGTAGATAAAAGTTCAACATTGTTAATTAACAACAATACTTACTTCTATCCTTCAGTTTCAGCTGCTTCAGTTATTTCTGATTACGTTAAATTACCAAGCGTAATTAGCTTCTTAAAAGTAAGAGCTAGTTATGCAGAAGCAAAGTCTCCAAATACATCTTCTTATATTGGACCAGCAGGATATCCAATTGGATATGGCGACCCTTATGTAACTGCATATGGTGGACCAAGTTATTCTTTATCTAGTCCAGCCTATTCTATTGGGACAGTATACAATGGTCAAACAGGTTCAAGCGCTCCTTTAAATGCAATTGATTCTAATATTAAGTCATCAGTATTGACAAGTTCTGAATTAGGCTTAGACGTTAAGTTTTTACGTAATCGTTTAGGTTTTTCTGCAACTGTCTTCAATAATATCAATGGTCCTGGTATTCGTAATTTTCCAATTTCTCAAACAACAGGAATTACTGGTTTCACAACGAATGCGATCAAGACACAAATTAGAGGTGCTGAATTATCATTAACTGGTTCTCCTATCAGAAATGAAAAAGGATTAAACTGGGATGTAATGGTTAACTGGTCTACTTTTAAAGAGACATATAAGGAATTGCCTTCTAACTTTGAAAGTTATCAGTTTCACCAAGGTGATCGCGTAGATAAAATTTATGCAGGTGTAACAGCTAAAACTGCAGAAGGTCAAGTAATAAACAATAGCGCAGGTTACCCAGTATATTTACCAAAAGCACAATATGTAGGTAATTCAGATGCTGATTGGAGTTGGTCTATCTATAACAAGTTTAACTACAAAGCATTTAGTTTCTCTTTCCAATTTGACGGTAAAGTGGGTGGAAAAATCCAAGACCGTGTAATGAGAAAAGGTATTGAAGGTGGATCTAATATTTTCACTGCAACTGGTGCCGTAGGCGCTGCTAGAGCTTTTGAAGCTGCACATTATAATGATGCTAATTTCAAAGGTACTTATGTAGGTGAAGGAGTTCAAATTACAAACGGAAAGGCAATTCAATATGATCCAACTACAGGCGTAATTACAAATTTAAAAGATTTACAATTTGCAACTAATACAGGTGTTGCAAAGTATATCCAAGACTATGTGAGTAGTTTCTTTAACGACTTTGAGCATACGTCAGTATCAAAAACTTATGGAAAATTACGTGAAGTAGTTCTTACCTATTCTTTACCTAAGGAATTGATTGGTAAAAAATCATTTATTTCTAAAGTTGATATTTCATTAGTGGGTCGTAACTTATTATACTTCTTCCCAGAGCGTTTCAAGGATATGGATATTGACCAATATTCAGGCCGTGACTACAACAGTTCTAACAGCAAGGAGTATAACCTACAAACGCCTACTACTCGTAGCTATGGATTTAACTTAAACATTGTTTTTTAAATTATAAACACAATAATTTAAAACATTAAATAAAAGAAAATGAAAACAAATAAAATTTTAGGACTACTTATGTTAGTGATGGCTATCACTGCAAGTAGTTGTACTAAGACTTTCGAAAAATATACCGAAAATCCAAATAAGCCAACATCGGTACCTGCCTATTTATTATTAAGACAAATTGAAAATAACTTAATGGTATTTCCTGGTGGAGATGAAGATAAATTTGGTCAATATACTTTGTCTACATATACCTATTATGGAACGAACGAGTATTGGTCAGGTAGTGCCAACTTAGATTATAACACATTGCAAAATATAGCAGCAATGGAAAAGGAAGCTGCAAAAGCTTCCGCTAATGCAACAGATCTAAATCCTTATGGAGCTTTAGCAAAATTCTTTAAAGCTTATATATTCATTAACATGAGTATGAAAGTGGGAGATATACCAATGACTGATGCAATGAAAGGGTTGGCAAATCCAAAACCTAAGTATGATACTCAAAAACAAGTATTTATACAGTCATTACAGTTATTGGAAGAGGCTAATACACAATTGACTTCTATTATTGCAGCTTCTAATACTTCATTATTAGGTGATTTTTACTTTCAAGAAAAAATTTCTGGAGGTGTTGATGCATTATCTGCATTGAAAAAATGGCAAAAAGTGGTAAACACTTATAAATTACGCGTCTTAATTAACTTAAGTAAAAAAGATACGGATGCTGAATTAAATATCAAGCAAAAATTTGCTGATGTATTTAATAACCCAACAAAGTATCCTACTATGTTAGATATGTCTGACAACTGGGAGTATGTTTACAATGATGCGTATAACCAATATCCAAATAACAAGGGTAACTATGGTAATGATGCATTACGTTTATGTGTAGCTTCTACTTGGTTAAATACTTTAAGTTCTTTAAAAGACTTAAGAGCTATGAAAGTAGCAGACCCGGCTCGTGGATTAGGTTTTTCTGACACTTCTTACAAATCTTTTGTAGGTGGCGGAGCAGGTGACGACATGAGTTTATTGGGTGGGAATATTGTTGCATTGAAAATTTCACCAATTGGACGTAAGCGTTATTACGATACTTACAAAGGTGAAAATACATTCTTAGTTGGTTATCCTGAAATGTGTTTAAATATAGCAGAAGCAATTAATAGAGGATGGGTAAGTGGTTCTGCTGATGCTTGGTATCAAAAAGGAACAAAAGCTATGTTAGGATTTTATGGTATAGTAGACGGAGCAAATACTGTTTCATTCCTAAAAGGAACAGCTCCTGGCGACTATATAAACTATAATGTAAACTTTAGTTTTGCAGACTACTTTAATCAATCAGCAGTTAAGTATGCTGGAGATAACGCGACTGGATTGAATCAAATTTTGACTCAACGTTATTTATCGCTTGCTCGTAACTCCGGTTATGAAGGTTATTACCAATGGAGAAGAACTGGTGTTCCTGCATTTAGTGCAGGCGCTGGAACTGGAAATAGCGGAATTATACCATTACGTTTCCAATATCCTTCTTCTGAATTATCAACCAATAAAGATAATTACAATGCAGCTGTAACATCACAGTATGCTGGTAAGGATGACATTAATGCAAAAATGTGGATCATTAAATAAAGGGTTGAATTGTGATTAGTTTTAGCTAAAAGAGCCCCGATTTATCGGGGCTCTTTTCATTTTGAAATAATACAAACCGTATTATGCATTATAAGCTTCTGACACACCCTTGTGTAAAATTTTTCCTGCTCTAATATTTAATCCTTTAGCTAATGCTGGATTTTCTGCACAAGCTATTTCCCATCCTTTATTGGCAATCGCAATTGCATATGGGATGGTTGCTTGTGTTAAGGCACGCGTTGAAGTTTGAGGAACTGCTCCTGGCATATTAGCTACGCAATAATGAATTACATTGTCTATAGTGTATACTGGGTTTTCGTGTGTTGTTGGTTTACATGTTTCAATACAACCACCTTGGTCAACAGCAACGTCTACTACTACAGAACCTGGTTCCATTGTTGCCAAGTCTGCCTTCATAACTAAATGCGGCGCTTTTGCTCCATGTAATAATACTGCTCCAATTACTAAGTCGGCAGTGGGAAGTTTTTCTTTGATAGCAAGAATAGTAGAATATTGGGTAACTACATTTGCAGGCATCACGTCGCTTAAATATCTTAATCTTGCAAGGTTAGTGTCCATAATAGTTACGTTGGCACCTAGTCCTGCAGCCATTTTAGCTGCTTGTGTACCCACAATTCCTCCACCTATTACTAATACCTCTGCTGGTTTTACTCCAGGAACGCCACCTAATAATTTTCCTTTTCCGCCAAATGGTTTTCCTAAATAATAAGCTCCCACATTTACTGCCATTCTTCCAGCTACTTCCGACATTGGAACTAGCAAAGGCAAAGTTCCGTCTGCTAATTCAACAGTTTCATAAGCAATACAAACTGCATGCGTTTTCATCATAGCTTCCGTTAATTCTTTAGAAGCTGCAAAGTGGAAATAGGTAAATAATATTTGACCTGATTTGATTAAAGGAAATTCAGCAGCTAATGGCTCTTTTACTTTAACAATCATCTCCGCAATTTCATACACTTCTTTAGCACTGCTTAAAATTTCAGCACCTACTTTAGTATAAGCTTCGTCATTAAAACCAGACCCAGCGCCCGCATTGGTTTCTATATATACTTTATGACCCTGTCTTACCAAACTATCTGCACCTTCTGGAGTCAAGCCTACTCTGTATTCTTGAATCTTAATTTCTTTAGGACAACCTATTATCATGATTTTGAATTTATTTCTGTACGAAGGTCTTATAAAAGAAAATATTTTCTAATGAATGGTTAAATACAGTAAATATTACTTTTATAAGTAAAATAACAGTAAAATATAGTAAATTAGTGTTCAAATAAAGCATTAGACAGAAATTCTTCCTCTTTCAAATTTTCCAACTATGAGTTTAGACAAAATTGACCTTTCCATTTTACGCATTCTACAAAAAAATGCGTTGGCCAAATTAAAAGACATTAGCAATACAATTAATCTTTCTGTAAGCCCTACCCATGACAGAATTAAAAGATTAGAAGAGCTTGGGGTAATTCAAAATTATGTTGCTTTAATTGACCGTAAAAAAATTGAACTAGGATTGGTAGTTTTTTGTCATGTCACTTTAGACAAACAAACAAAAAATAATTTTGCAGAATTTGAACAAATTATTCTTCAATTCGACGAAGTAATTTCTTGTAGCTTAGTGTCAGGTAGTTTTGATTATTATTTAAAATTAGTTTCAAAAGACGTTGAAACTTATAATAAATTTTACCAAGAAAAACTAGCAGTATTGCCCATGGTGGCTCATATTAATAGTTTGTTTGTAATGGATGAAATAAAAACCACCACTGCATTACCTTTGTAATTTTTTATTATTTAATAATAGGGCTATCTAAATTAATATTTTTTTAAAACGCTAATTTTTTAAAACCATGTACGATATTTCTTATTTCAAAGCTAAAGACAACCAAGAAGTTATTGACTTTATGCATGCGTATCCTTTTGTAACTATTTGTGGTGTGGACGCAGACGGATTTCCAGTAGCTACTCATATCCCTGTTCTTATAAAAATTGAAAATGACAATATTATAATTAGTGGTCATATGATGCGTAAGCAGGATCATTCCAATGCATTTGAAATAAATAAAAATGTATTAGTTATTTTTTCTGCGCCTTCTGCTTTTGTTAGTGCAGGATGGTATACCGAAAAAAATATGGGAAGCACCTGGAACTATCAAACAGTGCATGTAAAAGGCCAACTTGAAATAAAAGACGACGCGCATTTATTTAAATTACTTACCGACTTGACATTACATTTTGAAAAAGATCCAGAATCGCCAACACAAGTAAAAAATTTATCTGAAGAATATATGCAACAAAACATGAAAGCTATTTTCTCTTTCGATATGGTGGTGGAAGACTTACAACATGTATTTAAACTAAGTCAAAACAGAGACGAAGTGTCTCATGCCAATATTCAAAAAGAATTAAACAAAGGAGACGCTGCTTGTAAATATATGGCGGCAGCTATGAAGCGTTAAATTATTTCTTTGACGGTTCAATTAAGTCCCATAAGTTTCCATAAAGGTCCTTAAATACTGCAACGGTGCCATATTCCTCCACATGTGGTGGAATGGTGAATTCAATTCCCTTAGCAGTATAATTTTCGTAATCTCTGTAAAAATTGTCGGTGTGTAAAAATAAAAACACACGGCCTCCAGTTTGATATCCAATAAATTTTTCCTGCTCTGGTGTAGCCGCTTTTGCTAATAATAACATGCATCCATTTTCGGAACCTGCTGGTTGCACCATAACCCATCTTTTGGTTTCAGATAAAATAGTGTCTTCGATTAATTTAAAACCTAATGTATTTGTATAGTATGCTATGGCTTCGTCATAATCTCTTACTACGACTGCAATATGTGCTAGACTTTGTTTCATGAATCAAATGTACAAATAATTAAAAGGTTTATATATCTTCATAAAAGTTAAAACCTCATTTATGGCAGCTACTAAAAACTTAATATTTGACTTAGGCAATGTTCTGTACGATATTGATTTTAAAAAAATGTATGGTGCTTTTGAAGCATTAGGCATCCCTAATTTTGAAAATCATTTCACGCTAAACAAGTCAGATCAAATATTCTTTGATTTAGAAAAAGGCTTTATTACAGAGGACCAATTTTGCATTGGTTTCAATAAATTATACCAATTAAATTTGAGTAAGGTTCAAATCATAGACGCTTGGAATTCATTGTTGGTGGGTTTTAGAAAAGAGAGCATTGACTGGGTTAAGGAGCACAATAGCCAATTTGATACTTTTTTATACTCCAATACCAATCAAATCCATTACGATTATTTTATTCCGCAGTTTACGAAGGAAGTGGGCGGAAATTTCGAGGATTTATTCAAAACGCCCTATTATTCACATGAAATGGGTCAACGTAAGCCCGACCCGGCGTCTTTTAAGTATATTTTGGACAAGGAAGGCTTAGTTGCTGCGGAAACTTTATTTATTGACGACAATGAACCCAATGTGGTTGCAGCTGCCTCGGTTGGTCTTAAAGTGTTATTTCTTGAGCCTGGAATGCGGGTAGAAAAGGACCTTATTTTTTCTTAACTTCTTCAAAATCAATGTATTCTGCCTCAACTGGGGCAGCTGTAGCAGCTGTTTGTTGGGCTTTTTTCTGAGCCGC
>Ga0075464_10000548_pt1 | contig 16618 bp, 13 predicted proteins | sample DEB19_08_DNA_5_FD_75068 | JGI IMG/M metagenome (GOLD analysis project Ga0075464, IMG submission 75068) | Aqueous microbial communities from the Delaware River and Bay under freshwater to marine salinity gradient to study organic matter... | ecosystem: Environmental > Aquatic > Marine > Coastal ...
CTTCAGTGCAGTTGGGTTGAAGCCGCAACGGGCATCTGCTCGGAGACCAGTTCTTGCAGCGACAAAAACTCGTCACGCAAAATGTCGTCTTCGGGGTAGGCCGCAATGGCTTTTTTGGCCATCAGCAGCGCTTTGCCGGGTTCGCACTGGCAGCGCAGTACGCGAATCAGGTGGCGCCAAGTAAAGGGCGTGGTGTGTTGACCTTGTTGGGTCATCAACTGGGTTAGCAGCTGTTCGGCTGTGGTCCAGTCACGTTTGATTTCGGCCAGCAGGGCGCTAATGGCCAAAATGTCTTCGCTCTCGGGATAGAGGCTCAAGCCCGCCGCAGACAAAGCGTCGGCCAACTCAATGTGGTTGCTGCCGACCAAATCGGCCATGGTCTGGCGAATTTCTGCCGCTGAGAATCGGGACACTTCGCGCATGGTCAAAAATTGGCCAGACACGGACTGCGACAACATGGCTTGCAAGAGTGTGGACATCACGGGCTCCAATGAAGGTGTCAAAAAAGTTTCGGTGACAAGGGGTCAAAACCGAAGATGCAATCATTCAAGCAATCCCTGTGCCAGCTTTTCTTTAGCCCTGAACGCGCTTTTTTTGCTAAATATTTGAAAAAAACCCGCGGGAATCTGGTTTTTTAAAGGTGAAGGTGTCGAAATCCCGTGCCACTGTTGGATTCGGCAAGCTTTGAGCCATCCCGTGTGGCAAAGCTTTGCCGATATTGGTTTAAATGGTGTTTCAGCATCCTGTGCACTTGCAGGCGTAAAAAAGCGGCCAAGCCCTGATGGGTTTGGCCGCCGAAGGATGCTGTCTTTAGGCCCTAAGAGCCTGCGATGATCAGGCGCGCTTCAAGCCACCTTGAGCGCTGGCGCGATGCCCACGCGTTGCAATGCGCTGAACTCTTCTTGTAGCTCGGGGTGTTTGGGGTGTGTGGCCAAGCCTTGAGCTGCGGCTGTCATGGCGCGGGCATCGTCGCCCATACAGCGCAGCACGCGCACCCACTGGCCCCAAGTTACAGCCTGAGCGGCGTGGCCTTGCAGGGCTATCAACTTTTCCAGTGCCGTGCTGGCGGCCGGCCAGTCTTGTCGCACTTGGGTGACCAAAGCGCGAATGACCAAAATGTCTTCACTTTGCGGAAACCGTTGCATGGCCTCATGCGAGAGCGCATCGGCCTCGGTCAAGCGGTTTTGGCCCACCAGGTCGGCAATGGATTGCCGGATTTTGGTCGGGCTCAGCTCTTGGGTCGCACTTGTCAGCAGGGCGGAATAAGAAGTTTTGGCCAAAAAGGCGGGGGCGGCGTGCAGCATAGGGCTCCTTTGGTATGGACCGCACGGCAATGGATTGCCGACGGACGTTTCTTATTCAACATAGCAAAGCCTGTGCCATTGTGCGGAGTGCGACAGTTACCCAACGACCTGCTGGAATTGAGTCAAGTCGCAGCAGACTTGGACAATTTGTTCAATTTGCTGGATGGTGGTTGCAAAGCAGTTGTCGACTCGCCGGTCATTAAATGAGCAAGGCCAGAACGTAATAAGGCTGCTGATTGGCCTGTGACAACATTGCTGCTCCTGCCTGATCCAGAATCATGCTGCGCGCCAGCTCTGAGGTGGCTTTAGCGTAATCGGTGTCCATAATCCGGCCATAAGATTTCCCCAGATTTTGTGATGCCTGTATGGCGTTGTCGCCTGCATGCATCAATCGGTTCATGGCCGCGCCCCAAGTAGCACGTGCCGTACTTATCTGGTTGATGGCCCCGTCAATTGAGGTTAATGCAGTGTTTGCATTGGCACCGGTGTCAATGGTTCGTGATGTAGTCAGGGGTTTTGTTGTCAGATCTAGGTCTGCAAAGGTCACTGCAACCATGTCATCCGCAGAAGCGCCCACCTGGTACTTTGCCAAGCTGCTGCTGTTGCCCAATGAGCCGTCCAGTAGTTTCATACTGTTCCACGTGGTGTTGGCCACGGTGTCGCGAATTTGAGATTCCAGGTGTTGAAACTCACTGTTCAGTACTGTGCGTTCATCTGAACTGTAAGTGTCGTTGATGGACTGAACTGCCAGTTCTTTCATGCGGTGAAGCATGTCCTGAATGCCACCTGCAGCGCCATCGGCTGTTTGCATCATTGAAATGCCGTCATTGGTATTTCGAACGGCCATGTTCAAGCTACGGGCTTGGGTGGCCAATTTTGTACTGATAGCGCTGCCTGCCGAATCATCAGACGCAGAATTGATGCGCTTACCTGTAGACAATCCTGCCATGGTGTGATCGAGATGGCGGGTGTTTTGCGCCAGTGCGCTTTGAACCTGGCGGGCTTGGATATTGGTGTTGACGGCAGACATGGGGAACTCCTCGTTCTTACAAACGTACTGTGTGTGTATCGGCACGAGTTGGGAGAACTTGAGGAGCTCTTTCGTCAAGACAATCTATTTTCTTGAAAATATGATTTTAAGGGTTTAATTAATTAAATAGTCCAACTATGAAGGTGTAAAAAACAGCTTATAAAGTATTTTTGTGGTAATTAAAGTTGTTTATTAATTTACTTGAAAGAATTTTTGATATTCGGCTGCTTGCTGAATAGATTTATCTAAGTTGGTCCAAACCGAACAGCCGATTTGACGAGCGCGTGTTGTGCTTGGGACATAATTAGATGTGTGAGAGAGATTGGTGCTTCCGTTGTTTAATATTCGAATGGTTTTTCCGGGGGCTAAAAGATCACGAACTTTGAAAGCCAAATCACGTATCGTAATAGGTTGATCGCTTCCAACGTTGTAAGATTCACCGGATTGGCCATTGATCATCAAATTAAGAAGCCAGACTGACAAATCTGCACCATGCATATAAGATCTGATTGCTAAACCATCACCTTTGATCGTTATTTTTTCCAAATACAAGGCATCTCTGATAAAGTTCCCAATTGCAAAATGTTTGTCGATAGGTAAGCCTGGGCCGGAAAAGGAAAAGCATCTTGCACTGATGGTATCGATTCCGTATTGCTGTTGAAAAATGGCACCCATCAGCTCCATAAGGCGCTTGCCTTCTCCATAAGCGTTATATGGCATCAAGGTGTTACACGCCTGTTTTGAGTCATCCATTCGCAGAGGTTCTGCAGAAGATTGTTCCCCGTAAACGGCACCTGAACTGATAAGTAATGTACGATGGACTTGGCAGCTTCGAGCGAATTCTAATATTTTTTGTGTTCCTATAAAAATGTCATCAAGCATTTTCTGAGGATTAGCGTGCGCTGTCATCGATGTTTCTGTTGCGCCATGTAACAAAAAATCAAATCGGGCAGATATTACAGGTAAAAATTTTATATCACCTTGAATATAACTTAACCATGGTTGATCTAAAAACTGTGGGTGCACATGTTGAAAGAGAGTCGGATTTCTTGAAAGGACACAAACGCTGACATTTGTTCCATTTTTGTTGAGTTCTCGAATGGCACTCAGCAACCAAATACCAAAAAATCCAGTTGCACCTGTCATGAATATGCTTTTGCCATTGAGTTTGGCTAAGTCTATTTTTGGTAAAACATATTTTATATTTGAATCTAGAATATCAATCTGTGCCTGCAATAATGATTTCAAGAGGATGCTCCCAAATTATTTGGCAAATAGCGTCCGACACATTCTGAAAGTTCAGAAGAAAGCTTGGGAAGCATATCGTACAGTGGACTCGACCGCATCTGTCCATCATGGCTAATAACGGTTGAGACTGCTGGCCAATTCGGTTGAAGAGGGTCTACACTGATAATCCATGCTTCAGGGCCTACGCAGTTTTCCATTAATAATTTTAGATCATCTTTATTGTTTTCTTCGCTTTTCATGTACCGACAAGGAATATCATAGGCATTAAATAACTTGACCCAATCAGGAAATCCTAGACCAGTTTCTGGATCGCAACCTAGATAATCTCCATTGAAAAATTTTTTTTGTGTTGCTCGAATAGATGCATATCCATTATTATCAAAAATGAATATTTTCAAAGGTAATTTGAAGCGACTGACAACCGCGAGTTCTTGTAGGTTTTGTGAGAAACCGCCTTCCCCTTCGGTCAAGATGACACGCTTAGATCTGTCCGAAAAGGCGGCTCCAATAGCGGTTGCTAATCCGTACCCCATGCTTGCATGTGCAGCACTTGTTGTGGCCAATTGCCCAGGCGCAATTTCAAAATTTTGTAACGCCCCCGTAAACGTTCCCCCACTAGAGCACATGGCTAAAATGTCGGATTTTCGCGTCGCCAAAGATAAATTTTTTAACATCAAAAAAGAATTGATGAACTCTTCTCTATGGGTGTTCGATGGCTCTATGGTTGGCACGCTTGAACGGATGTCTTGCACATATTTCCCCCATTCATCCGTGTCTTTCCATCTTATCAATGGCGCTAAAATTTCCAGAAATCTGTCCGGCGAGCATTTCAATTTTAAAAATGCTTCAGGTCCAACGCGATCTAGCTCGGCTTGTGATGGGAAAATATGGACTATTTTTGCATTGGGAGCATATTCTTGATAATTAAATCCTGTTTGTTGTAAGTCCAGCTGAGCACCGATGACCAGTAAAAAGTCAGCTTGCGCAACAATCAAATTACCAGCTCTTTGTCCACCCCATGTTCCTGGTCTACCAGCAAAAATAGGCGAATTGGTCGGTATTCTGTCAATGGCACTTGTCGTTGTACAAATTGGCACTCCTATTTTCTCAATATGATTCAGTGCGTGCCATGCTGCATCTCTGGATAAAAGCCCACCAAAAATGATCAAAGGGCGTTTGGCATCCTTGATTTTTTCGATGATACGTTGAACTTCTTCTGCTTGAATGGTATGCCCTTTGTCGACTGGATTCAGATCAATGGTGGCTAACTCTTCACGGTTCACATCTGCACCTTGGACATCGAGGCATACTTCGATGACCACTGGACCTGGATGAGGTGATCTGGCAAGCTCGGCCATTTCTTTGAATTTAGAGCGGGACATTGGTGTTCGCATGCAAAAGCTTTGAACAGAAATAGGGGTACATATTGATTTACCATCAATTTCTTGTACACCTCGTTGTCTTTCTGGATGTTTCAGCAAGTCTGTAGATTTCACTTGTCCAGAAATGACCAAAAGCTCTCTGTGTTCAACGTAACAGCCCGCAATCGCGGTCACTATATTGGTAAGTCCAGGGCCTGTTGTTACCAACGCGAAAGCACGATTTTTATTTTGGGCGCATTGGTTGAAATGCTCAGCAGCAATACCAGCTGTCATTTCATGAACAACAGGAATGCATTCGAATTTTTTTCTAAATCCATCTAGCAAATGCATGATGCCACCTCCTGCAACAAAGAAGCAGTGGGTGTACCCTAATTCAGTGAGCCATTCACCTAATAAATCGGAATATTTCATATATTTAAATATTTCTATTTGTTTTGTTTTGATGTGTCGCTGTCCGAAGAGTTGGTGCTAAATACCGAAAAATTCCTCGAGTTTCTCGGCAATGTAGTCCATTTGAACAGCTCCCAATCCCGGAAATGTACCCAGCCAAAAAGTCTGGTTCATCACCACATCGGTGTATCTCAAATCGCCACTGACGCGAAATTTCCGATTGGCCATGTACGGTTGTTTGGTCAAGTTGCCTGCAAACAAAAGACGAGTCGCGATCTTGTTTTGTTCTAAAAAGTTAATCAAGTCGGCTCGTTTAAATTGCGAGCTTTCTTTGACAACCAGTGGAAAGCCAAACCACGATGGGTTGGCGTGTGGTGTTGCCTCCGGGAGGAGCATGAACTGTGTCAGTCCGGCTAGGCGTTTTTTCAAATAGTCAAAGTTGGCCCGACGTTTCGCAATAAATTCTTCTAATCGATCCATCTGTGCCAGTGCACAGGCTGCTTGCATGTCGGTGATTTTGAGGTTGTAGCCCAAGTGGCTGTACGTGTACTTGTGGTCGTAGCCATCGGGCAAGTCGCCGCCCAACTTGTTGCTTGTCCAGCAGAAGCGGTTGTTACAGGTGTTGTCCTCGCCTGGCGGGCAGTAGCAGTCTCGGCCCCAATCGCGAAAAGACTCAGCAATTTTTTTGAGCTTGGCATTATTGGTAAAAACAGCGCCACCTTCGCCCATGGTGATGTGGTGGGCAGGATAAAAACTCAACGTGGCAATGTCTCCGAATGTGCCCACCATCTGGCCGTTGTATGTCGCGCCTAATGCATCACAGCAGTCTTCCACTAGCCAAAGTTCGTACTTTTGGCAAAGTGCCGTTACAACCTCCAAATTGAAAGGATTGCCAAGGCTATGCGCCAGCATGATGGCCTTCGTTTTGGGTGTGATCGCTTCCTCGATTCTGCTGGCGTCGATGTTGTGAGTAGCCAGGTCGATGTCTACAAAAACAGGCACGGCACCAAACTGAAGGATCGGGTTGACCGTGGTTGGGAAACCTGCCGCCACCCCAATGACTTCATCTCCTGGTTTGATCGCGCGGTCGCCCAGCTTCGGACTGGTCAACGTCGAGAATGCCACCAGGTTGGCGGAGGAGCCTGAGTTGACTGTGATGAGGTGCTTGACGCCCAGAAACTCTGCCAGACGTTGTTCAAACATCGCGTTGAAGCGACCTGTCGTTAACCAGCCGTCTAAAGAGGCGTCTACCATCATCTTCAGTTCTCCCGCGCCAATGACCTTGCCAGACACTGGAACAGCTGTCTGGCCTGGCACAAAAGGTTTCGGCGCATACGCAATTGCCGCATATTGCTCTACCAGATCACTGATTTGGCTGCGCAGCTTGTCGAGTCGTGGCTGGAAGTTGACAGGCGTATCGGTCATCGATTTGCTCCGTATTGGCATATTTGTTGGAGGCAGACAGTTCGCATATCCTGGCCTTCCAGCCAGGCTTGATGCCAATCACTGGTGTGTTTAAGCGCAGTATCGATTGACCAGCGTGGAGTCCAATTCAATCGCTGCTGTGCCTTGGTGATATCCAGCTTCAAAAGATTGGCCTCATGTGGATGCGGCCCCTCTTGTATGCGCCAACCGGCGCTGTCGCGCCATGATGCGCAAAGACGCTCGACGATCCATTGCACGGGTCGGGCATCTTCATCGTTTGGGCCAAAGTTCCAACCCTCGGCATCAACTTGACCATGGGTGAAAAGGCGTTCAGCCAAAAGAAGGTACCCTGAAAGTGGCTCCAGTACGTGCTGCCAAGGTCGTATGGCCTGGGGGTTCCGAATCAATACGGAATCCTTGTTTTCGAGTGATCGCAGAATGTCCGGAACCAATCGCTCGAACGCCCAGTCTCCGCCACCTATGACGTTTCCTGCACGTGCCGTTGCTATCGCAATGTTGGCTTCTTTCAAGAATGATTTTCGGTAGGCGGCACTGACCAATTCTGCGCAGGCCTTGCTGCTGGAATAGGGGTCATGTCCACCCATGGGCGCGTCTTCCCGATAGCCCTTCACCCATTCACGGTTTTCGTAGCACTTGTCGGTGGTGATGTTGACAAGAGCCTTCACCGAACCAGAATAACGCGCGGCTTCCAAGACGTGTACCGTGCCCATCACATTTGTTGAGTAGGTCTCGACGGGTTGTTGATAGGATAAACGGACCAGGGGCTGAGCGGCCATGTGGAACACTATCTCGGGCTTGAACGACTGCATTTGCATCAAGACTGTCGCATAGTCCCGGATATCGCCTGTAGCATGCGTCATGCCCTGGGCGACCTTGGAAACTTCAAAGAGTGAGGGTTCTGTTGGTGGACACAAAGAAAGTCCACACACGTCAGCTCCGAGGTTTTGAAGCCATAAGCTCATCCAGCTACCTTTGAAGCCAGTGTGTCCGGTCAAAAGCACACGCTTTCCACGCCAGAAGGCGGAGTCAGGTTGAATGAAGTCGGTCATTGCCAAGTTTTCCAAGGCGCATTGCCTGTCGCCCAAAGTTCTTCAAGATAAGTCTTGTCGCGCAAAGTGTCCATGGGCTGCCAAAAGCCATCATGTGTGAATGCCATTAGCTGGTTATCTGTCGCCAATCTTTGCAATGGTTGTTGTTCCCAAACTGTGGCGTTACTGTCCAAGTAATCCAATACTCTTGGCGACAAAACAAAGAAACCACCATTGATCAATGCACCATCGCCTTTTGGTTTTTCCATGAATTGCTTGACTTGTTGACCTTCTATATTCAGTGCACCGAACCGTCCCGGTGGGTACGTGGCTGTTAGCGTGGCGGCCTTGCCATGGGTTTTGTGAAACTCTATGGCGGCAGTGATGTCCACGTTGCTTACGCCGTCTCCGTATGTCATGCAAAACGACTCATCATTTCGAACGTATTCTGCGACTTGACGAAGGCGCCCGCCTGTCATTGCCTCATCACCAGTGTCCACAACCGTGACGTTCCAAGGTTCAGCGCGCTTGTGGTGAACTTCCATTCGATTACTGCGCATGTCGAAGGTGACATCTGACATGTGTAGGAAATAATTGGCAAAGTATTCTTTAATAAGATAACCTTTATAGCCACAGCAAATGACAAAATCATTAACGCCATGATGTGAATACATTTTTAGAATATGCCATAATATAGGCTTCCCACCAATTTCGACCATGGGTTTGGGTCGCAGGGATGTTTCTTCGCTGAGGCGAGTTCCTAAACCACCAGCAAGAATGACTGCTTTCATGATTTTAACCTTAATATTTTCTTGATTTAAATCGTGGAATTTTTCGATTTATATAAAAATTCATGCTGATCCAGTTTGTATTTTCTAGGATCTTTGCCCCAATTGGTGGGATTTCTAAAAAGTAACTGAAATTTATCAAAGTCAATAGGGAAGTTGTCGGCGCTGACTTCCCAGTGCACATGATTTAAATGATAGATGTAGTCACGTGTGATTTTTGAAATTATTTTTATGTATTGTTCTATTGTGTCTTTGCCCATTTCGGCTAAGCTGTATGAGTTGAATGAAAGATCGACAGAGTTTTCATCCATTGACTCAATAGCATAATTGGGTATTACTAAAATATCGAAATTATTTTTTTCAAATTTTTCGCCAAAGAGCCGTATATTTTTTTCTGGAAATAGGCTTTTTAGATAGTATGCTTGCAAGGCCGCATTTTCTGGTAAATCGACGCAAATATATTTTGCATTTGGAATTTCTCGCATGCAGTAATAGGCCATGCCGCCAAAGCCGCCACCCAGCTCTAAAATAACAGGATTGGATTTCTGTTTAAGTAAAATTGAAATTTTTTCTGAAAAAGTGTAGTGATAATCTGCACACGGAAAAATAGAGTGACCTTCAATGGTATAGCTGTAGGGATTACCGATGGCTGGCCGGACCAGCTTGCTGACCTTTGTGCCGGGGCAGGTGAGCAGGAAATTTCGAGCGCCAATGGCACAGCTTTCTAAATAAAGTGTGATCGCTTCTTGGCTTGCTGGTACCTCGGGATTCATGTAGGTCTCAACCATGTCAAAGTGCAGCCCATGTAGGCCTGTACTTAGCGGGTGTCTGAAGAATCCTTCATACATTTTCTTCAGCTTTTCGATTTGATTTTCTCGAAGTGCCTGCATAACCTCGTGCATGTATTTTTCATAAATGGGAAGCCATTCACGAGAGACCTGATACACAGGATCTGCACGTTCTTGCCCTGCTTTCCATTGGCGGTAATTGAGGGCTATTTTTTCTATCTCTGCCAGTGATGCGCCAGGGGTAGTTCGGTCTTCAAAAGCGTTAACTATACTGAGCATCATGATGGAATTTCCTCGTCAGAAAGTTGGATGAGTTGTGCTAACACCGCTGAAAAATCTGGCGTTTCGTGGGTTTTATAAAGAATCAATCCAAGCTCAGACATGTGTTTGGGTGTGATACGGGCGTAATTGATTTTCAGAAGTTCTTGGATGATTACTTCTGGAAACCGATATTTGACTACACGGGCTGGATTTCCGGCCACAATGGCATAAGGTGGAACATCTCGTGTCACGACAGCACCAGCGGCTATGACGGCACCTTGCGAAATAGTGACGCCCGACATAACCATGGCGTTGTGACCTAGCCAAACGTCATCACCTACAGTGACGGCGCCTTTCGTTTGTGCTTCTTTTGAATGTCCCAAAAACTTTACTTTTACTGGGAAGGTGGTAATTCCTTGGTGGGGGTGGTTGCCCCCCAATAAAAATGTTACCCCTTCAGAAATGGAGACATAGTGACCGATTGTCAATTGCTCATCAGGGTGTCCCCATTCCTGAATGTTCAGGGGGCCGTAGGTTGCTTGTCCCACACGAACTTTGTCGAAGTCAAACAGATTCCGGATCACTGTTTGGTTGTGCGGATTACGTTGCCTCCAGATTTGAGGCGCATTTTGTTGAAATTTCTTGAGATCTTCTCTTTCCTTTTGGGCTTTGGCGCTGGCCAGTAAGGAGGAAAAATAGGGCTCGTTCACAAAGTCAGGCAAGTGTTTTTCAATGTCGATTTGACCAAAATCATGAATATCACTGTAATAAAAAGGCAGGATATGTTTTACCAAAACCTCTTTTTTCAGTGCATTCATTGTTGCCTCTGAAATTTGATTTTGAAATTGTCGCAAAATTTTCAAATAGTTTGTACCGAAAATCTCAGCAATGTTGTATCCGCCTTTGGGGCCTGTTGGCAATATCTGAAACATTGGCAAATTGCAGATGTAAGCGTTCTGGCTGATATTCACAAGTCGCAACAGGGCATCCACTTGGATTAATTTTAATTCCGCATGCCGAGCGAAGTCGGGCATAAGACTGAGTTGGCTTTTCCAAACGCCGAATCCACCGATCCAAGTAATGTGATAAGAGACGATGCGCAAAAGGGCGTCGATGTCGTTGATCTGTGTAAAAGCTTCCTCAGTCGGCCTAGATTGGTTTAAAAAGAACAAAGCTGGCTTGACTGGTGATGTCATTTCCACCAGCTTGATCATATTTTCAAGGCTTCCAGGGAGCCAACTCAGACTGTCATTGGCTAACTTTAAAAAATCGCCTTGACCGTGCCTCAGTGCTTTTTCGAAGTTGGCATCTGCTATGTCGACGGAGTTTCGGTGATACCGGATTTTCCCCTTGAAATGATCCACGAATTCCTGAGTGACCGCTTCAGTGTTGTCATCCGAGGCGTTGTCGCAAACCACAATCTCTATGTCATCGCGCTCCTTAAAGAGGTCTTGTGCGACGATGCTTTGCAATGACTTTTGCAAAACCGCAGCGCGGTTTTTGGTCGGAATGCAGATGGATAGAAGCATGGGGTCATCGGTTTAAAGTTCAGTTTTTACTGAAAAGCAAAAAACAGGCCAGTCGCTCCTATGTTGTTTGCTGCAAAAAAAGAGGTCTAAGGGGCTCAAAATGTGTCGGTTTTCCTTGGCTTGCTTATTGCTTGCGTGTCAAAAAACCAATTAATTTATCGCATGCACATTCATCTGGTCATCGTTCAGCCCGACCATTACGTCCACTCTTTGGGCTTTCTGGACACCGCGGATTACCTGAAGTACTGGCTTCAACAGCAAGGACTCCACGTCACTGTGGCCAAGAACCGTTTACGCCATGACGCGGTTAACTTGGTGTTTGGCGCTCATTTGGGGTTCCACCCGCAATGGCTGGAAGCGTCTTATTGCACTTTCTTTTTTAATTTGGAGCAAATCGGTCAAGGTGGAGCACAGCTTCCTGAAGCCTATAAAGACCTGCTGAAGTCCGGTCTTGTGATCGATTACCATCCGGAAAACGTAGCGTCCTATAGAGATGTTCCCGAATCGGTCCCTTTGATTCCGTTTTTGAACGCGCCTTACCTCAATCCTGCAGAATCACAGATCAAAATTGCTGATCGTCCCATTGATTTACTGTTCTTTGGCAGCATCAATGCGGAGCGAAAGGCTTTTTTAAAGCGCATTGAGAAAGCGGGGCTGGATGTCGCAGTTTTCGATGCCCCGACTTATTACCAAGAACGTGATGCTTACGTCCGGCAGGCCAAGGCGGTGATCAACACGTCTTTTTACGCCAGCGCGCGCTTTGAGCAAGTTCGTGCTTTCAATGTGTTGTCGCAAGGCACTGCTTTCATATCCTTTTTGCAAGCAGGGCAAAAAATGGACGTCGATTTTCGAGATCATGTATTTTGGGTTGAAGATAAAAATTTCGATCTCTTTTTTAAAGAGCAGTTCGCCAAAGAGGCATGGTGTTTAGCTGCAGAGCAAAAATTCAACCAATGGCGACTGACCAATCCGCACCATGCAATGACTGATTTAATCCAAGTGCTTCAAACGCGCTGGCAAAACCATGTTGGCAATCAGCAGCCAGCAGGCCAACACCGAAGGTTGGTGCAAGGCGCAGATGGTCGCTATTTTCATGATGCTGTCAATCTCTCTCCAAATGTATTTGATCAAGCTGATTTGGATCTAGATCTATGCGAAAAGCAAAATTGGCCATGGGCAGGCACAAGCCGTTGGGGGCAAAATTTGCAAATCTATCCAGGGCAGATCCAATTGATGGTCTTCCGAGTATGGCCTTGTGACGCTCGTCAATGGCGTGGGTTGTTCAAAAATGCGATAGCGCTTTTGAGTCTTGGTGGTGAATTGCGTGTCGAAATTTCTACAGCCGATTATGATTTTTCATCAGATGAATCATTAGATTTAAGAAGTGCAGAAAGGACTTGGACCGAATTTTCAGATCAATTTTGGAAATCTGGCTTGTTTACAGAGAAATTTTCATCGCAAGGTGCTCAGTTTTTTAATCAAGAAAATAAATCCGTGGAAAAAAATATGGCTTCCAAGATTATTATTGTTTTTAAAAAGATTAAAACAAGTATGAGTGAGAGAACAAAAGCGAGAGTGCAGTCCCCCAATTTTTGTACAGGTCAATAATTTATAACTTTAATTTAATGTCAATAAAAACAAAAAAATCTGTGAGTGGCCATCAAGAGTTGTCTCGCATTGTTCAATTGATTCAAGCTAAAAGTTTCAAGCAAGCTCAACACGCTTGCTTGAACTATCAAAAATTGCATGGCCTGGACTTTAATGTTTTAACCTGCCTGTCCACTTTGGCCGTGCAAGAGAACAATCTGCTCAAGTCCCGTGAATATCTGATTCAGGCCTTGGAGTTCAACCCAGAACACATTTTGACTCTGAACAAGTGCGGCGTTTACAGTCGAAAACTGGGATTTGAGTCAGATGCGGGGCCGTTTTTCAAGCGTGCGATAGCCGCAGCACCACAACAACCGGAAGCCTATTACAACCTAGCCAATTTATTGATGACCCAGGGTAAGGTCATGGATGCCATTCAGAATTTCAGCAGTGCTATTGAGTGCAAGCCGGATTTTCTCGAGGCGTACAACAACCTGGCTATTGCGCTAACAGAGTTTGGGCGTCCCGATGAGGCGGTCAAGGTTTTGGACACCGCCATTGGCAGTCTTGCGCCATCGCCCATGCTTTACGTCAACAAAGCAAAGGCATTGCAAGCGATGTCTTTGCGCAAAGCCGCCATTGTATTTTTGCGCTCATCCAGCGCCAAGCTGGGGGATCCTTTTGAACTGCTCACCGTGTTGGCAGACATGGAGACCTTGGACAATGATTTTCAGCAGGCAGAAGCGCATTACTTGGCTGCGATGGCCCTGCAACCTCGATCTGGCGTGGTGTGCAACAACTACGCCAATATGCTTCATTCGGTCGGTCGTTTGGATGAAGCGATGGCCAACTACAAGTTGGCAGCCGACTTGGAACCCCAACTGTACCAAGCGCTGCAAAACGTTTGCAACATCCTGAACATCAAAAAAGATTATGACCAAACCTTGGTGTATCTGGATCGCGTGCGTGCCATCGAGCCCAACAGCCCATACCTCACGGGAATGCAAATGAATGCCCGAATGCACACTTGTACTTGGGATGATTGGGACCAACATTGCAGCCATGTCGAAGAGGCCGTTAAGGCTCGCCGCAAGGCCACAAATCCATTTCCGCCGTTGGCCTTTTTTACCAATGTGGCGTTGATGACACAAGCCGCAGCTTTGTGGGTAGAGCAGCAGGTGCCACCAGCCAATATTCTGCCGTCAATTGACATGTCCGCCAGGGCTGTTTCAAGCAAGATCCGAGTAGGGTATTTTTCGGCTGATTTGCACTCGCATGCCACGGCCTTGTTGATGGCCGGTGTCTTTGAAGCCCATGATCGAGAGCACTTTGAATGGGTTGCTTTTTCGTTTGGCCCGGACGATCTCAGTTCCATATCGCAAAGGGTTCGGCATGCATTTGACCGTTTTGTGGATGTCCGAACATATGGTGACAGGTTGGTTGCGCAATTGGCCAGAGAACTCGAGATTGATATTGCGATAGATTTGAAAGGGTTTACGCAAGATGGGCGAGCGGGCATTTTTGCAGAAAGGGCCGCTCCGATTCAGGTGAATTATTTAGGTTACCCAGGCTCCATGGGGGCACCCTACATGGATTACTTGATTGCAGACCATGTGATCATTCCCGATCATTTGCGGCAGTTTTACACCGAATCTGTCGTTCGATTGCCGCACTGTTATCAGGCCAATGACAGTAAAAGACCGATTGCCGACGAGACACCCACTCGATTGAGTGTGGGCTTGCCCGAGGCTGGTCGTGTGTTGTGCTCATTCAATAACAATTACAAAATCACGCCGACCGTGTTTGGTATCTGGATGCGTGTGTTAAAGCGTTTTCCTGATTGCGTGTTGTGGTTGCTCGAGGACAATGAACGCGCGGTTAAGAATTTGCGCAAAGAAGCTGAGAAAGCAGGAATCGACCCAGACCGCCTGGTTTTTGCACCACGCTTGCGCAACGATTTGCATTTGGCCCGCCACAGGTTGGCCGATTTGTTTGTCGACACCTATCCTTGCAATGCACACACCACCGCCAGCGATGCTTTGTGGGCCGGCTTACCCTTGGTGACTTGTGCGGGGGAGACTTTTGCTAGCCGAGTGGCCGCCAGTTTACTGACCAGTATGGATTTACAAGACTGCATCACCGACAACTTAATCGACTATGAGGCAAAAATCTATCAGTTGTTGGAGTCCCCTGTTGCGTTGTATGAATTACGTAAAAAGACAATCCAATCCTGCGCGAGCAGTCCTGTTTTCGATACCCAGGCCATCGCCAGACAGTTGGAGATGGCTTATCGGACCATGTATCTTCGGCATCGAGAAGGGCTTGTGCCTGAAGCGTTCGACGTGCCAGCATGAAAAAGGCCCCGCAACGCGGGGCCTTGTTTTGAGTCTTACTCAATTTATCGCAAGAGTGACAACACACCTTGTGGTTGTTGGTTAGCTTGAGCCAGCATGGCTGTAGCCGCTTGTTGAATGATCTGGGTACGCGCCAGTTCAGTCGTCGTTTTGGCGTAGTCCGTGTCTAGGATCCGACTGCGTGAGGCTTCGGCATTTTGCGACACGTTTGTCAGGTTGTCAGCTGCGTAGGTTAAACGATTGACCACTGCACCGATTTCTGCCCGGGATTTGTTCACCGATGAAAGTGCTGCGTCAATTGTGCTCACTGCCGTATTGGACGTGGACTGAGTCAAAATGCTCAATGATTCAATGTCATCCCATTCGCCATCAGTTGCTGAGGCTGAAAGTGTGAATGAATTGCCTGTTGTTGTTCCTGCACTCGAATCCAGGGTGATTTTCACGGTTCCTGCACCACTGACAGATGCTTCGTAACCATCATCAAAACGCAAATCCAAAGCTGAGGCAAGACTTGTTGCCAAAGTGGTTGAACCACCGGTCGCGTCGGCTTCCGTTACTGTGTATTGAAATACCGACTGATTCAAATTAACTGTAATTTTGTCACCAGCAGCATACGTGCCTGCGATCGCCAATGTGCTGACTTCCAACGTTGAAGCCGTGGCAGCAGTTACTTCTGCTGCAGTCACCGATGTACCCCCGTCAGCCGTTCCGAGACCGAAAACGTCAATGGTATGTGAGATTGTCTGGTTGGCGTTAGCACCAACTTGAAAGACAAATTTGCCAGCAGTGGTGTTGTTCGTAAACGATTTATCCAACACGTTGACCCCGTTCCACTGGGTGTTGGTGATGATCCGGTCAGTTTCTGACTTGAGCTGTTGGAATTCCAGATCCAAATATGAACGGTCATCTGCAGTGTTGGTGTCGTTGGCAGACTGAACGCTCAACTCACGCATCCGCTGGAGCATATTGGTCACTTCGACCATGGCACCTTCAGCAGTTTGCAACAAAGAAATGCCGTCATTGGCGTTACGAACTGCTTGGTCCAATCCGCGGATTTGTGCTGTTGCACGGCTGGAAATGGCCAGGCCAGCTGCATCGTCGGCGGCTGTATTGATTCGCTTACCTGTGGACAGTTGTTCCATGGCCTTGCCCATGGAACGACCGGCAACTGTTGCAGCGTTTTGTGCAATCAGCGAATTGACGTTGGTATTGATAACAGACATGGTCTTACTCCTTGAAGAGATATTTCAAATGGTTGGCAGGAACCCGAAGGGAGTAGGACCTGCCTGGTTTCACAGAAAATCGGATTTGAATCTCTGTTACTTGATGAATCGGTTGCTGGTCAACAAGCTTTAGTGTTTGCTTGAAATTTTTTGCAGACCTCAAGACTTGCCGTCTTGCAGCAGGCCCTTCACGTTGTCCAGGTTGTGGGCCACGCGCAGGGCGGCTTCATTAGGGATCTGGCGCACCACTTCACCTTCGC
>Ga0075464_10000550_pt1 | contig 16588 bp, 15 predicted proteins | sample DEB19_08_DNA_5_FD_75068 | JGI IMG/M metagenome (GOLD analysis project Ga0075464, IMG submission 75068) | Aqueous microbial communities from the Delaware River and Bay under freshwater to marine salinity gradient to study organic matter... | ecosystem: Environmental > Aquatic > Marine > Coastal ...
ATAGGCGATTTGATCTTCATTAGCAATAGAAGCGCTCACAATTGGAGCTGGTAATTTTGGATTTTGAAGAGCCGTTCTATCAATTTTAAAAGTTTTTACTTTATTGGCTATTTTTTCTTCATCAACTAATTTTACCAATTCATCGATACCAATTTTATTCACCAAAAATTTTAATCGAGCTTTGTTTCGGTTGTTTCTTTCTCCATTTCGATCAAAAACACGTAACACCGCTTCGGTATATGGGATAATTAAATCCTCGTGTAAAAACTCGTGAACTACATGCGCAAGAGAAGGTTGTGCGCCTAATCCGCCGCCCAACATCACTTTAAAACCTCTTATTTCTTGGCCATTTTCTATTTTCAATTTTGGTATAAATCCTAAATCGTGGATAAAAGAAAAAGCCGTATCCGCATCGCTAGAAGAAAAAGACATTTTAATTTTACGCCCCATTTCTTGGCAAATTGGGTTTCTTAAAAAATATTCGAAAAATGCTTGCGCATAAGGCGAAACATCAAAAGGTTCTGCAGGGTCTATTCCCGCAGTTGGCGATGCTGTAACATTTCTAACCGTGTTACCACAAGCCTCGCGAAGCGTAATATCATCTTCTTCGAGTTTAGCCCATAATTCTGGCGTACGATCTAAACTCACATAATGAATTTGCACGTCCTGACGCGTAGTAAAATGCAAATTACTAGAAGCATATTCATCAGAAATATCAGCAATTTTAAGCATTTGCTTAAAGGTAATTTTACCAAATGGCAACTTAATACGCACCATTTGCACACCAGATTGGCGCTGTCCGTAAACTCCCCTTGCCAAACGCAAACTCCTAAATTTTTCATCATGAATTTCACCAGCGTGAAAAGCCTTGATTTTGGCCTCCAGATCTATAATATCTTGGGCAACTAATGGATTTTCTAATTCTGTTCTAAAACTTTGCATATCATTTTCAATAACCGAGTACGTTTTTCACATACTCCTCATTTTCTGTTTCAATTTTTTATTCCTCAATAATTTAATCTTGATTTAAAAAAAATCGCAAAACATGAAGGACAAATATATAAAATATATAGATTTAGTAGACTTTATTTTAAATAAAAAAATATTTGATTAGGAAAGCAATTTCAAAAGCATCAATGCTAGGATAGTCGGGTTTTACGCTAAATTTTTTACATGCCCCTTACAAAACCCAAAGGTGTAAAAAGATACCACTGCAACCCCGTTTATTTTACTTCGGTCGTTCGAACTATTTAAGAAAAAAAGACAAAAAAACCCGCTAATGCAAACCCAATTCGGTAATAGTTGATTCTTTGGCAATCAAATCGGCTATGGTTGTTTCAGATAATATCTTTAATGTTGCATCTCTTACACTCATAAAAGTGGCTCTAATTCCGCAAGTTTCTTCATCCTTGCATTCCTCACATTTTTGGTAGAAGTTGATACTTACACAAGGAAGCTGCGCAATTGGGCCACCCGTTAAACGCATCACTTGTACCAAATTGATTTCTTTCGGGTCTTTTAACAAAGAATAGCCCCCACCAGCGCCTTTTATGCTGTATAAAAAACCCGCATTTCGCATCTCTAAAAGTATTTGCTCTAAAAACTTTTTAGGAATTTTCTCATTTTGCGAGATAGAAAGAATATTCATAGAATCTCCCTCAAATTGCTTTCCTAATGCAATAAGGGCTCTAATGGCGTACTTTGTTTTCTTAGATAACAAATTAATTCTCGAATTATGAATTACAAATTACGATTATTAAATCGCAATTTGTAAAGCTAAAATAAATTTAATTGATTTTAACCTCGTAGGTGATTTCTACACCAGCGGCTACCAACATATCATATACCGAACAGTATTTTTTAACTGCTAATTCGGCAGCTTTAGTCACTTTTAGCTCGTCTAAATCACCAGACAATTTAATGGTCATGTGAATTTTACTAAAAACCGCAGGCACTTGATCTGTTCTTTCTCCATCAACACCAACAGAAAAATCTAATACTTCTTGTCTTTGTTTTTTTAAGATGCTCAATAAATCTAAAGAACTGCAAGAACCTAAAGCCATTAATACCAATTCCATTGGGCGTACACCCAAACCTTGTCCGCCAATTTCTGGAGAACCATCTATATGTACTTTTACATGGCTGCTTCCGGTAGCTTCAAAATGTACGGCATCATTTATTCTGTTAAGTCCTATTTTCATATTTTATGATTGAGTTGATCTATAAAACAAAATTTTATTTTGATTTTTCTAATGCATTGCTAATATCGGCAATAATATCTGCTATGTTTTCTAAACCAATTGATAACCGAATGCTTCCTGGGAAAATTCCTATTTGCGCTCTTTCTTCTTCTGTTAATTTAGAATGAGTGGTAGAAGCTGGATGTGTGGCAATTGATCTGCTATCGCCTAAATTTGAAGATATCAATATCATTTCTAAAGCATCTAAAAAGCGTTTGGCTCTTTCGAATCCTCCTTTAATTACAAATGTTACAATACCGCCACCTTGTTTCATCTGTCTTTTAGCCAAATCATATTGAGGGTGAGATTTTAAATGCGGGTAACGCACTACTTCTACTTCTGCATTTTTTTCTAACACCTCGGCAACAGCCAAAGCATTACTACAATGCCTATCCATACGCAAAGGCAATGTCTCTAAGCTTTTAGACAATAACCAAGCGTTAAAAGCCGACATTGCCGGACCAGTATGGCGGATAAAAAACATCATTTCTTTCATCAAATCTGCTCTTCCAACAACTATACCGCCCAAAACACGACCTTGCCCGTCCATGTATTTTGTTGCCGAATGACTCACAATATCCACGCCATATTGAATTGGTTTTTGCAAATAAGGGGTCGCAAAACAATTATCTACATTAATAATGATTTGTGGATATTTCTCTTTTATTTTACACAGCCACTCCAAATCAACCAATTCTAAACCGGGATTAGACGGAGTTTCTAAAAAAATCATTTTGGTATTTGGCTGAATTGCTTTCTCTAAATCCTCTGGATTTGCAGCATCAACATAGGTGGAAGTAATCCCCCAACGAGGGAAAAGCGTAGTTAATAATTGATGCGTAGAACCAAATATCGAACGAAAAGCAACAATGTGATCTCCAGATTTTAACAAGCCCGCAAAAGATGCGAAAACTCCTGCCATACCAGAAGCAAAAGCCAAACCTGCATCGGCACCTTCTAGCTCACAAACTTTATCAATAAATTCTGTGGTATTTGGATTTGAATATCTCGAGTAAATATTTCCTTCTTGCTCATCTGCAAATATGGCCCGCCCTTGCTCCGCATCGTCAAAAATAAAACTTGATGTAAGGTATAATGGCGTAGAATGTTCTCTATTAGCGGATCTTGGTGTTTGCGTTCTGATGAGTTTTGATTCTTCTTTCATTTTATGATATTGTTGGTTAACAGTGATGAATAAATAGATTACCCTTTTGGCTATCGATAAATCACTTAAATCGTTCTTTTAAATATTGTCCTGTGTATGATGTTTGATCGAGAATTAAATCTTCGGGAGTTCCTTCAAAAATTAATTCACCACCATCATCGCCGCCTTCTCTTCCGATATCAATTACCCAATCGGCACATTTTACCACATCCATATTGTGTTCGATCACGATAATGGTATTTCCTTGCTCAATTAAAGCGTCAAAAGACTTCATCAACTTTTTAATATCATGAAAATGAAGTCCCGTTGTTGGCTCGTCAAAAATAAATAATGTTTTGTGACTATTGTTTCCTTTAATCAAAAAAGAAGCGAGTTTTATACGTTGCGCTTCGCCGCCCGACAAAGTATTCGAAGATTGCCCTAAATGCACATATCCTAAACCTACTTCGGCCAAAGGATTAATTTTACTAAGGATTTTTGGTTCACCAGCAAAGAAAACAATGGCTTCGTCAATCGTCATTTCCAGAATTTCGGCGACATTTTTATCATGATAAGTAACATCTAAAACATGTTGCTTAAAGCGTTTTCCATCGCAAGATTCGCAAGGCAAATAAATATCTGCCATAAATTGCATTTCTATTTTAACTTCGCCTTCGCCCTGGCAAACATCACATCGCCCGCCTTCTACGTTAAAAGAAAAAGCAGCAGGTTTTAATCCAGTAGCTTTTGCCGCTGCTTGGTTTGCGAGTAATGCTCTAATTTCGTCCCAAGCTTTTACATAAGTTACCGGATTAGATCGGGAAGACCTACCAATAGGGTTTTGATCCACCATTTCTACCTGAGAAATGCCGCCTAATGCGCCTTCTATACTATCATAAGCACCAGTTTGTTCGCCAGAATAATTGCCTATAACTTTTTGTAAAGCAGGAAATAATATTCTTTTTACCAAAGATGTTTTGCCAGATCCAGAAACGCCGGTTACCGCCGTTAAAACATTTAGCGGAAATTTAACATCAATATTTTTAAGGTTATTTTCTCGGGCACCTTTAATTTCTATAAAATCTGTTGCTTTTCTTCTCCTTGTTGGGATATCAATTTTTGCTCTTCCGCTTAAATATTTCCCGGTAAGGCTAAATTCATCCTTTAAAATCTCTTCGTAATTACCTGCAAAAATTAATTCGCCGCCCAATAAACCTGCTTCCGGACCGATATCAATTAAATAATCGGCGGCTTGCATCATTTCTTCTTCGTGTTCTACCACTAAAACGGTGTTTCCTACATCTCTTAATGATTTTAAAACCCCAATTAAACGATTGGTATCTTTTGGATGTAATCCGATACTTGGTTCGTCTAATACATAAATAGAACCCACCAAAGAACTGCCTAAGGAAGTCGCTAAGTTAATTCTTTGAGACTCGCCGCCAGATAAAGTATTAGAAAGTCGGTTTAAAGTGAGGTAGCCTAAACCCACCTCATTTAAGAATAATATTCTGTTATTGATTTCTTGGATTAAACGCTTTGCAATGATTTGCTGTTGCTCATCAAGTTTAAGATCATCAAAAAAAGTGAGGGTTTTCTTTAAGGGCATCAAAACAATATCGGTAATCGAATAACCGTCTATTTTAACGTAAGTAGCGTCTTTTCTAAGTCTACTTCCCAAACAATCTGGACAATTTGTTTTTCCGCGATAGCGAGATAACATCACCCGATATTGGATTTTATAAGTTTGTTCTTCTAAAAATTTAAAAAAATCATCGAGGCCTTTAAAATATTTATTGCCTTTCCAAAGGAGTTTCATTTCTGCCTTTGTGAGTTGATTGACCGCCCGGTGAATTGGGAAATCAAATTTAATAGAACTGGCCACCAAAGCGTCTAACCAATCCTTCATTTTTTCGCCTCTCCATGGAGCAATAGCGCCATCGTACACGGATTTTGATTTATCTGGGATCACTAAATCTTCATCAATGCCCATTACTTTTCCAAAACCTTCGCAAGTTGGACAGGCGCCAAAAGGATTATTGAAACTGAAGAAATTTGGATTTGGTTCCTCAAATTTGATTCCATCTAACTCAAATCTATCCGAAAAAAGTTTCCGATCATCATCAAAATCCACATAACAATCGCCTTTCCCTTCAAAAAAAGCAGTTTGTATAGAATCTGCCACACGACTTAAAGTTTCCTCTTCTTCGTTGGTTACAATTCGATCGATAAGGATTAAAAGTTTATGATTTTCGTCGAGAATAATATTCTCTACCGATGAATCCTCTAATAATTCCTCTACCTTTTTAATCTCATTCTTAATAGATACCCTAGAAAATCCCTTTTGTAATAATACCGCCAATTCTTCTTTTAAGGTTCTTTCGTTATGTGGATGCAAGGGACATAAAACCGTTACGGTACTATCTAAAGGCAGCGAGGCTATATAATTTACAACATCAGTAACCGAATCTTTTTTAACAATCTGGCCAGAAATTGGCGAAATGGTTTTGCCAATTCGGCTAAAAAGTAATTTTAGATAATCGTAAATTTCTGTGGATGTTCCAACAGTAGAACGAGGATTTGAAGTAATTACTTTTTGTTCGATAGCAATTGCTGGGGCTATTCCTTGGATATAATCTACTTCTGGTTTGTTCATCCGCCCCAGAAACTGACGAGCGTAGGAAGACAAACTTTCTACATATCTTCTTTGCCCTTCGGCATATAAAGTATCAAAAGCAAGCGAAGATTTACCAGACCCCGACATCCCAGTAATGACTACTAACTTATTTTTTGGGATAACAACATCAATATTTTTTAAATTATGTACGCTTGCGCCCTTGATGATAATATATTTTTTGGGATCTTTTTCTTCTGCTATCATTGATCAACTCATCATGCCGAGCAACTTTGCCGGCTTTAGTTTTAAAGATGTAAAAATAGTGCTAAAATCTATCATTTCTTCAATTAGAAGTAAATTGAGTTTATTTAATATTCAATTAATTTTTATAATTATCTATAAATAATTTATCAAAATAATATATAACAACTAATTAGAATGAAATAAGATTATCACAGAAATGTTACATTAAGACCTAAAATATCCTCCTGTACAATAAAACGAATTTAAAATTTTGTTTTGATGAAAATTATCTGTTCATTTGATTTAAATCAATTGGTAATTCATAAATAAACTTAACGAAACGCTTATAGAGAAAACTTTACTCACAAATTTTTATCACTGTAACAAGCAAAATAAAAGGAGTAAATATGAGCTTTCAAGAAATGAACGACCAAGAATTAGTGCACCTTTACATTAAAGGACAAGAAAACGCTTTGGCAATTCTTATCGCACGACACAAATCAAGAATTTATACTTCTATCTATTTAATGGTTAAAGACGATTATTTAGCCGAGGATATTTTTCAGGATACTTTTATTAAAGTGATTAAAACACTTAGAGCAGGGAAGTATAATGAAGAAGGAAAGTTTCTACCTTGGGTATTAAGAATTGGCCATAATTTAGTGATTGACCATTTTAGAAAAGAAAAACGCAGCCCAGTGATTACCAATGTAGATGGCTTCGATATTTTTGATGTTTTGGGTATTCACGATGAAAGTATGGAGGATAAAATGATCAAAGAACAAAATTTTAATGATCTTAAAACCTTAATTCACTTATTACCTTCGGAACAAAAAGAAGTGTTAATTATGCGCCATTATGGCGACTTGAGTTTCAAAGAAATCGCGGATTTAACAGATGTAAGTATCAATACTGCATTAGGTAGAATGAGGTATGCATTAAGTAATTTACGAAAGATGATTACATCTAAAGAATTAGTTTTAAAGAGTTAAAATAATAAGTGAGAGTTTACGTTTTTATTGTAAATTAAACAATAACAAGCGTATGATAATAATCTCTACACCAAATTTAGATTCCCTTCGTAATAGCGAAAAACTGCCTTCTGAATTGTTTTTAGGCATTGATAAATCAGAAGACGAGTTTTATGAAAGTATAAAACCAACTTTAGATGAATTAAAAAAAGAACCTTCTGACGAAGTTGTTCAAAAGATTTTAGATTTTTCAAAATCTTTGTAATCTATAATAAGAGGGAGTTTCAGAAATGATGCTCCCTTTTTTATTGAGATTTTTCTCTTTGCTTTTTGTAGGCTTTAACAGCCAACATGATAAAGATTGCAAATAGCGCTAAACCTAATAAGCCATAAATCCAATCCACCGCACTTTTTAGAATCACGGTAAATACTATTGCTACCAAAAATATGGTTGCTAATTCATTCCAGAATCTTAGTTGGGTACTTGTCATCCAAAATTTTCCTCTTTTTAATTGATCAATAATATTCTGACAAATCACGTGGTAGATTAATAAACCCGCTACAAAAGAAAGTTTTACCGACATCCAATCCGTTTGTAATAAAAGTGGATTGAGATAAAGCATCAATAAACCTGCCGATACAGAAAGCAACATGGCGGGCTGCGTAATGATATACCAAAGTTTATGCTCCATCAGTATAAATTGTTTTTGTAAAATAGCTTTTTCTGCTTCGGGCTTTTGGTTGGCTTCGGTATGATATATAAATAACCTAACAATGTAGAATAGGCCGGCCATCCAACTGACTACAAAAATAATATGAATGGCTAAAACGTATGGATACATTTTTATTTAAATTAAAATATTAATAGCGAAACCCTTTTACCACATCAATAGCGTATTTTACATTATCAAAAGGAATATCGGGCATAATACCATGTCCTAAATTAAAAATAAAACCATCTTCGCCACGCATTCTTTCGAATAATTTATGAATTCTATCTTTGATTACATGCTGATCTGCATATAAAATATGGGGATCTAAATTTCCTTGAACCGCCATACCAGCTGGCAAAATCTGTTTGATGTTTTTTAAATCAGCATTCCAATCTACAGAAATTACATCTGGATTTGCTTTTGCCATTAAAGGCGCAAAAACTGAACTTCCTTTACAAAAAGAAATCACAGGAACATCTTTTCTATTTAGTTTGGATATTATTTCTACATTATATTGATGAGAAAACTCGGTATAATCATCCCAACTTAAAGCCAAAGCCCAACTATCAAAAAGTTGCACCGCATTTACGCCAGCTTCAATTTGAAGGTTTAAATAATCAATGGTAACAGAAGCTATTTTACGCAATAATTGATGCGCCAAAGCAGGCTCATTATGGATAAATAACTTGGTGAGTTTAAAATCTTTAGACGACCCGCCTTCTATTAAATAACTCATTACCGTAAAAGGAGCTCCGGCAAATCCAATTAATGGAATAGATCCATTTAGGCGTTGTTGTATCACTTTAATGGCATCGGCAACATATTGTAATTTATCATTTACATCAACTTGTAAATTATCTATGTCTTTAGCATTTCTTACCGGATTAGAAAATCTTGGCCCAACGCCTTGCGTAAAGCTTAAATCTCCGCCCATAGCTTCTGCTGTTACCAAAATATCACAGAATAAAATAGCGGCATCAACACCTAACAAATCTACTGGAAGCATGGTAACATCAGCGGCTATTTCTGGTGTTTTACACATCTCTAAAAAGGAATATTTGTTCTTAATTTCCCAGTACTGAGGCATAAATCTGCCGGCTTGTCTCATCATCCAAACTGGTGGACGTTCAGTTTGCTTAGAAAATGCTGATTTGATAAATAGGGAATCCTTCATTTAATTTTTTGTAATTCTGTTGCGATATGATTAATAATATTTTTGTTTTTTGCCGTTAATGGCAATTGATCTGCTTGTTTAATCCAAACCAAACCCTTTTCTTGATCTTTATTGCGTAAGCTAATATTTGCCAAATGCATCAATGCCACACCCAAATCATTGGCCCTTAAACCCAGTATTGCGGCTTTTCCTAAATGTAATTCGGCATTCACATAATCTAATTGATTTACGGCGATATTTCCGAGCAAAAATTCGTAATAAGGTTTACGTCTTTTGTTTAGATAATTTGGATTTTTGATTGATAATAATAATTCTTTGGCTTGTTCGTAATTTTTTAATCGATATTGTTTTGCGGCTAAAACTACAGTTCCTTCTTTAAAATATCCCCACAAAACCAAACCAACCAACAACAAAGTAAATGCAGCGATTTCATAAACTTTAAAAAAAGCAGCGAAAAAGACTACCAGACTTAATAATATGGCTACTACAATTCGGGCTTGATTGGTAAACATCTTTAAGAATGACCGTCGGTAAATTTATAACCTACTCCACGTATAGAATGAAAATAGATTGGATTTTTTTGATCCGGCTCAAAATATTTCCTAAAAGTTAGAATAAAATTATCAATGGTTCTGGTTGATGGATAAACATCATAATTCCAAACAGTTTCTAATATTTGCTCTCTAGAAACCGCTTCGTTTTTCCGTTCGATTAACAACTTCAACAACATGGTTTCCTTTTTTGTTAATGGCGTAATGGTTCCGTCGTCATTTTTTAATTCAAAAGAATTAAAATAAATGGTTTTATCCCCAATTTTATAGGAATTCATTTCTTTTAAATCGTCGCCTTTTAGGCTTCTTTTAATCAAATTATGAACTCTTAAAATCAATTCTTCTAGGTTAAAAGGCTTTGTTAAATAATCATCGGCGCCTTTTTTCAATCCCATAATGCGATCTTCGGAAGTGTTTTTTGCCGTTAAAAACATAATTGGCACTTCGCTATTTTCTAACCTAATGGTTTCTGCAACCTGAAATCCATCAATTTCGGGAACCATCACATCTAAAATAATGAGGTTAAATTTCTCTTCTTTATAAACTTTTAGTGCTTTTTTACCATCGGTAACAGCTCTTACAAAATAGCCTTCCAGCTCTAGATTTAACTTAATGGCTTCGAGCAAATGCTCTTCATCTTCCATCAATAAAATTCTTTGTTTTACAGACATTTCTTTATTATTTAGTTAAACTGAACTTCAAATATCGTTCCTTTTGGTTGGTTATTTTTAACCTTAATTTGAGCTTGATGATGATCTAAAACCTGTTTAACAATAAATAAGCCCAAACCCGTTCCTTTTGTTTTACGAATATCTTCATTTCCGACCCTATAAAATTTATTAAATATCTTAGGCTTTTCTTCATCGGCGATGCCAATTCCCATGTCGGCTACTCTAAAACAAACTTTACCATTTGATTTCTGAAATACATCAATATGAACTGGCATACAATCTGGAGAATATTTTACTGCATTCTCTATCAAATTGGTAATTACAGATGCCATTGCGAATTTATCAGCTACAATATAGGTATCTGGTTCTATCTCGGTAACAATTGCTTCTTTACTACAAACATGAATTTGTAATCGAGATACAATTTGGTACACTAAATCAGAAAAATTAATCTCTTCTTTTGGAAAGCTGTAAGAATTATTCTCTATTTTGGTGGCCAACAACATATTTTCTACTAAATCATTCAATCGATCAATATCTAATAACGATTTACTGATGAAATTTTTCTGCTGTTCTTTATCTAATTCTCTTTTATGAATGGTTTGTAAATAAAGTTTAATAGATGCCAATGGCGATTTCAATTCGTGTGTAACAGAAAGCAAAAAGTTCTTTTGTTGGTTACTGATTTTCTTTTCAGCATTAATTGCTTTATGTAATCTAAAAATCCCAAAACTCATTAAAGAAATAAAAACAAAACCCTCGCCCATTACCATTCCTCTTCTTGTTGGCTCTAGTTCTATCAAAAGCGTTGCCCACCAAAAAAGTTGAGCAAAAACATAAAATACTAGTGAATAAAATATGGTAATTGGCTTTGCAAACATTACTTACTATTACTGATTAAAGACAATTGTTAAAGATTCAAATATAGCGCTTTTTGTTTTCTCTAAATCTGATGCACTGTGCGCTGCAGAAATGAAGCCAACTTCGTAACCAGATGGACCTAAATATATTCCTCTATTTAACAATTCTCTGTGCATGATTTTAAATTTATCCATGCTAGAGGCATCTATATCATCTGATGTCTGTATTTTTTCTTTATCCGTAAAGGCAAACCAAAAAATAGATCCAATCTGAAATACTTTAAAAGGATATTGATTTGCAAGCGCAAACTCTTGAATATCGCGGGTAAAAGCTTCGGTTTTAGCTGCCAAATCAGTATAAAAATTTGGCTTAATCAATTCTGATAATTGTGCAATTCCGGCTGCCATGGCTACTGGATTACCGGATAAAGTACCCGCTTGATATACGCCTCCTTCTGGCGAAATATAAGACATAATCCCCGATGATGCCCCATAAGCCCCAACCGGCAAGCCTCCACCAATAATTTTACCATAGGTTACAATATCAGGTTTGATATCATAAAGACCTGCAGCGCCTTCAAAACCAACTCTAAATCCAGAAATCACTTCATCAAAAATAAGTAATGTGCAATTTTGGTCGCATATATCGCGTAAAAACGCTAGAAAATCTTTGTCTTGCAGCAATAATCCATTATTAGCCGGGATAGGCTCAATAATTACAGCCGCAATTTGGCCTTTAAATTGGGTAAAAGCAGAAGAAACTGCTTCCTTATCATTTAAGGAAACAACAATAGTTTCATCAGCGTAAGCTTTTGGAATTCCTTCGGAAGATGTTTCGCCAAAAGTAACCAAGCCCGAACCAGCCTTTACGAGTAAAGCGTCGGTATGGCCATGGTAACAACCTTCAAATTTGATGATTTTATCTTTTTTGGTAACGCCTCTTGCCAAACGAATGGCAGACATTACCGCTTCGGTACCAGAACTTGTAAATCTTATTCTTTCGATAAATTTATTATTGCTGATAATCAATTCGGCCAGTTCGTTTTCTAAGGCTGTTGGAGCACCGAAAGACATTCCATTTTGCATGACCTCGATTACTTTTTCTCTGACAGAAGGATGGTTATGACCCAAGATTAAAGGTCCCCAAGAACAGCAAAAATCAATAAATTCATTGCCATCTGCATCCCATAATTTTGATCCGTCTCCTTTTTCAATAAATAGTGGCGTTCCGTAAACAGATTTAAAAGCCCTTACCGGGGAATTGACTCCACCTGGGAAATAATGTTTGGCCTTTTCGTATAAAGCTGCTGATTTTACTCTAGAAATATCTTCAACTTGGTTAGGATTTGATTCGCGATTTTTGGCTGTATCGCCTACAAATATCTTCTTTAAAGCGTTTAACATATGCTGATATGATTGATTAAATCCAATTATTTTGGAGCACTTCTTTGGCATGATACGTTAAAATCACATCGGCCCCTGCCCTTTTAATACCCATTAGCGTTTCTACAGTAGCTTTTTGTTCGTCGAGCCAACCATTTTGCGATGCGGCCTTGATCATCGCATACTCGCCACTTACATTATATGCAGCAATAGGCAAATCAAAGTTGTCTTTTAGGGTTTTAATGACATCCAAATAAGCCAAGGCTGGTTTCACCATTAAAAAATCTGCCCCTTCCTGAACATCCAAAGCCGCTTCAATTAAAGCTTCTCTTTGGTTTGCGGGATTCATTTGATAGGATTTTTTATCCCCAAATTTAGGTGCAGAATTTAGCGCATCTCTAAAAGGTCCATAGAAAGCACTCGCATATTTTGCGGTGTACGACATGATAGAAACATCTTGAAATCCTTCTTGATCCAACGCTTCTCTGATAAATTGAACGCGACCATCCATCATATCAGAAGGCGCAATAATATCAGCTCCGGCTTTTGCTTGAGCAATGGCCATATTGGCAAGAATTTGCAAGGTTTTATCATTTACAATCTCGCCATTTTCTACCAAACCATCGTGCCCATCAGAACTGTAAGGATCCATGGCAACATCTGTTACGACGCAAGCTTCTGGGAAACGACTTTTGATAGCGTGAATGGCTTGAAGGTATAATCCTTTTTCGTTTACACTTTCGGTTGCAAATTTATCTTTTAAGGATTCCTCTAGGTTCGGAAATAAATCAAAAGACTTTAATCCTAATTTTAAACAAGCTTCAACTTCTTTTAAAACCTGATCAATAGAATATCTAAAAATTCCGGGCATTGCCGAAACTTCAGTTTTTTGATTTGTGCCTTCGATTAAAAATAAAGGAAAAATAAAATCTGATGCACGAAGGTGGTTTTCTTGCACCATATCTCTAATCGCCTGTGATTTTCTATTTCTTCTGGGTCTGATTAACATGTTCAAATTATTTGATCCTTAAATTTTTATGCCTTAATCCTAAATATCAATACCAAAAACCACCTCCGCTAATCCAATTTCATCTGGCGATGCAGGTAAAATATAAGGAACATTCATTTCTTGTAATTTATTTCCTGTGGATTTTCCAATAGCAACTAATTTTTGCCCTGGTTCTAATAGATTATCTACAAAATAAGCTTCTACATTAGATGGACTTGTAAACACCAAGATATCGGCAAAACTTTGTGCAATATTTTCTTCTAAAATGGTCTCGTAAACCGAAAGATCAATGATTTTAGTTTCTGGAGACAAAGCTTGTTGAACGGTTCTGAGCGATTCTTTGGCTGATGGAAATAAAATAGTGCTGCCATTAGCTATTGCAGCAAATTCTTGTGCTATTTCTAAAGTATCGCCGCTTTCGCCGACAAAAGAAACTGTTTTTCCTAAAAGTTTTAAAGCATCTTCTGAGCCTCTACCTACCACACCAAATTTAGTGTCTTTTGGTAGCTTTGGGTGTAGAGAGAAAAAATACTCAATCCCATTCTTACTACTAAAAAACACCCAATCAATATGTTTAAAAATAAAGGAGTCTAATTTATGAATGGCAGGTACGGTTCTAATTAAAGAGCGGGCATCTACTTCTATATTATGCTTTAACAGTGATTTTTTAAAGTAGCTATGTTCCGAAAGTTCCCGAGAAACAAATACCTTTCTTGGCATTTTTCTATTTTCGATATCAAATTTAGCGACAATCTTTTCTGCCAAACCGTCTGTCGTTGACGCTGTTAGGTATAATCGATCTGGAAATTCTTCGGCGTCTTTAGATTTTGTTGTCCAAACATGAAAATGATCTGCGATTTTTTCGCAATAGCATCCTAATGGCATGTGGCAGCCTCCATCAAATAGATTCAATACTTTTCGTTCTACCGCAATTTGTTCGGCAACTTCAGAATTGTTTATATATTGCAAAATATCAAATAGTTCTTGATCTATTGCTCTGATCTGAATAGCTAAAACACCTTGTGCTGGCGCAGGAACTAATTCTGCAGTTGGCCCAATTTCTTCTACAAAAAATTCAGATAAATCTAATTTCAATCTACTTAATCCTGCCTTTGCAATAATAATGGCATCATAATCCTCGTCTCTTAATTTTTGAATCCTAGTTAAAACATTACCTCTCAAATTTTCAAATTCGAGATCTGGCCTTACGGCTAATAATTGTGATTGTCTTCTATTTGATGATGTACCAACCGTCGCATTATGTTTGATAGATAGTTTTTTGGATGAATCAACGCAATCCTTCAAAATTAAAATCAATTCAGATGGATCTTCTCTTTCAGAAACTGCGGCAATAATTAATCCTTCGGGGTTTTTAGTGGGTAAATCTTTATGCGAATGAACAGCCAAATCAATAGAGCCATCCATCAAACATTCTTCTAATTCTTTGGTAAAAAAACCCTTGCCTTCTAATTTATCTAAGCGTAAATTAAGGATATGATCTCCCTGAGTTTTAATAATCTTTAACTCTGCCTTTACATTTATTTCTGCTAATCTATCTTTCACATAATTAGCTTGCCATAAAGCGAGGTCGCTACCTCTAGTTCCTATTGTAAATATTCTGTCCAATATGCAAATGATTTAATTTGTAAAAATAAACTTTACAAAATGTATTATTTAAAGAAATATTATTTTTTATATAAAATGATAATCAGGGGATGATTAGTCATTATTTACCAAAATATCTTTGGCCATAACCATAGGAACGCTGATGTATTTTTTTTCCATGTAATTCATCACCATTTCTAAGACTTTCCTCGAATCCTCATCTAAACCATTTACTTCAGCAGCAAAAACTTCATTTAATGCCGTTTCTTTAATTTGCTTAATTTTTTGAGGCACATCTTTCATCGCAAGCTCTACCCTTCTTTGTTTAAGCACAGGCCTAAATTCCTTGATATTCTTTTCGATAATTGCTTCTCCATTAATCAATTCTTGGTAACGCTCTTGTAAATTTCTTTCGGCGGTATCTTTTAAAGAGTTGATCTGAATATACTGAATATTATTATTTTGGATTACTTCTGGGGCAACATCATTTGGAATAGCCAAATCAACAATTACTTTTGGAGATAAATCTCCATTTAATAACTTCTTGTAAAGCGCCTCGCTAATAATTGGCTCGGTTGCACTTGTACAAGTAATGATCACATCAAAACCTAAACCACAATTTTCCAATTCTTCTAATTGGTAGGCTTTTCCACCTAATTCTTTAGCCAAATATTGGGCCTTACTAAATGTTCTATTAAAAACAGAGAAGTTAGTAAACGTATGTTTTTTAAGATATTTAGCGATATTTTGGTTGGTTTCTCCGGCACCAATCAACAATATCCGAGAATGATAACACATTTTTAGATCTCGCAACTGACGATAAGCCAATGAAACAATAGAAACTGGATGTTTAGAAATATTGGTATACGTATAAATTTCTTTTGCAGTTTTAACCACACAATTCATCACCAATCTTAAAAAGTCTCCTGTATATTTTTTTGCCTTAAAATCTTCGTAGGCCTTTCTCACCTGAGCTAAAATCTCCTTCTCACCCACTACCAAACTTTCTAAAGAACTAGCTACACGCATCAAGTGGTTTAAAGCATCCTCATGCTCATACACACAGCAATTTTCTACTATAGAAAGGATTTGTTCATTCCTTAAATCATCACCATGTACGGTTTCTAGAAAATCTTTTACGAAAGCTTTATCTAAGGAATGATCTGCCGTAAAAACAAATTCTACCCTATTACAAGTACCTAAATAGAACAATTCAGGAATATCAAATTTAGCTTTCACCAATTCAAGCCTGTCATCGACAAATTCATTACGCAAAACCAAACAACCCAATTCTTTCAAATCGATTTGTTTATGAGTAAATGCAATAACCTTTAAATACTTCAATTAGCTAAAATTTAGACCTCTACAAAAGTATCATTGCAATACTTAGAATGTGTCAATCATTTG
>Ga0075464_10000551_pt1 | contig 16584 bp, 15 predicted proteins | sample DEB19_08_DNA_5_FD_75068 | JGI IMG/M metagenome (GOLD analysis project Ga0075464, IMG submission 75068) | Aqueous microbial communities from the Delaware River and Bay under freshwater to marine salinity gradient to study organic matter... | ecosystem: Environmental > Aquatic > Marine > Coastal ...
ACGCCAACAACCTGGGCGGCATGGTGAGCTTGTTGCAAGCCATGGACGCCGCTGATTGCCGGACCTTGCTTTTCTCCAGCAGCGCCACCGTGTATGGTGACCCGGCGACGGTGCCGATCACCGAACAATTCCCACGCAGCCACACCAACCCGTATGGTCACACCAAGCTGGTGTGTGAAGACATGCTGAGCGCGCTGTGTGCCTCCAACCCGGCTTGGCGTGTTGGCGTGCTGCGTTACTTCAACCCGGTGGGCGCGCACACCAGTGGCTTGATGGGCGAAGACCCGAGTGGCCTACCCAACAACTTGATGCCCTACGTGGCGCAAGTGGCCGTGGGCAAGCGGCCGTTTTTGAATGTCTACGGCCGCGACTACGCCACGCCTGACGGCACTGGCGTGCGCGACTACATTCATGTGGAAGATTTGGCGGCGGGCCATGTGGCCGCGCTGCAAAAGCTGCTGGGCGCAGGTGACAACTTCACCGTGAACTTGGGGACTGGTCAGGGCTATAGCGTGCTGGAAGTGGTACGGGCTTTTGAGCAAGCCAGCGGCCAACCCGTGCCCTGCCAGTTTGCCCCGCGCCGTGCTGGCGATGTGGCGCAGTGCTATGCCGATGCTTCACTTGCAAGCAGCCTGCTCAATTGGCGCGCAACGCGTTCGCTGGCCGACATGTGCGCGGACGCTTGGCGCTGGCAAAGCAGTAATCCGGATGGTTATCGCTGAAATGGGGATATTAGGAATGCCGTGTCTTTCTGTTCGCAGAGCTTCCGTCAACGGCCAGCTTAGCCCTGATCTGAGGGCCCAATACCTTTTGAACGCAATCTGAGATGTGTTTCTTGCCTTGCCTTAGCGAGTCGATTTCTGATCTCGTCAGCTGTTCTGAACCCGACAAGATAGCTGGCTTCGTTGGCGGTAAGGGCTGCGGGATCGATTCCGAAGATTTCTGTGATTTCATGGCCGTACCTCTTTTCCAATAGTCGAATTGTTTTGGCTTCAGGCTTGAATTTGGATGACCTGCCGGCATTAACCAGTACAAAAATTTGCGCGATCTGGCCGCCATTCAACTGTATGTAATTTGCTAATTCTGCCAGTGTGCCGCCAAGGCTGCAAACATCATCGACGAGAACATATTGGCCCAATGGAACAACATGGCCTTCAAACTGGGCGCGCAGCCCCATGCGTTCCATAGGGTCTGCCCCGGTGTGAAAGACCCTAGTGGTTTGCACAATGTCAGTGTCTGCCTTAGCTCCGGCCACCAGCGCGCAAATTTCCGCCAAAACTTGCGGTATGGCGTTATCGCCACTGGCCTCACGGGCATGTGGCGCTACAAATATGTGGCTTTTTGAAAACAGATTCCGATGATCATAAATAAAGCTCAGTGCCAAGTCGGAAATGAGTTGCATGGCGGCTGTGATGTCGCCAGCCTTGGCTGCTGTGTAAGCATCGTGTTGCTTGATGTCTGCGTCTTTTGTGAACAGGGAAAGTGGCACGTCTTCGAGCATGCCGAAGCCATATCGACGCACCTCCAAGTTGCTAGAAATCAAAACCTTTGACATCGACGCAGGATACCCCGGTTCATTAGCTTGGCGCTGGCAAAGCAATACTCCGGAGGGTTATCACTGAGGGACAAACGGTTTGCCGCGATACCAAGCCTGTTGCGCCATGCGCAGCATGGGTTTGTCGCCCGATGTATCGCCATACGCGTAGAGCGTCATGCAGGCCAATGCGGTTGCGGAGTAACGCTCGGCCAACCAGGCTTGCAAGCGAATGACTTTTTGTTGACCGTAGCAGTTGGGTGTTTTCATGCGGCCAGTGAGCGCTTCCCCCAAACCCGGCACTGAGACGTCGACTTCCATCTGCGTGCAGACCAAGCCATCAAAGCCTAAAAGTTCTGCCGCGCGCTCAAGGTAAATATCTGGCGAGGCGCTGACCATGACGCAGCAGTGCCCCGCCGCCCGGTGCCAAGCGAGCCGGGCCATCGTCGGGTCTTGCGCGTCCCGCAAATGCCCAGGCAATTGTTCGCTGGCCCAGCGTTTGGCCCAGCGCTGCACATCGGCCGTGGGCACGCCCTGCAACGCCGCCTTGAACAAGCGCGCCTTGGCGATGTCGTTGCGCACCAGCCGCAGCGCATGGCCGACCAACCACGGACTGCTGCGCAGCAGCGCCCACGCAAAACGCGGCCAACCCAGCGCGGTGGCCAGAAAAGGCAACAGGGTGTCGCCGCGTGTCAGCGTGCCATCGAAGTCAAACGCCGCCACGCAAAGATCGTGCGGGCCGTGCTGGCTTGGCTTGTCTAGCGCGGGCATCGCACCTGGCCGCAATAGCGTTCGCAAAACGGGCAACCGGTCATCGGCAGCCAGCTGGGAATGTTGTAGTAGCGCTTGAAAATCGTCGCCAGAACGCCATCGCGGTATGCCGGGAAGTTGAAGCCCCGCCCTTCGACCACGTAAAACGTCACGCCGCTTTGCTCGATGGGCTTCACATCGACCGAGTCAAAGTAAGGCCGGTAGTTGGCCAGATTGGGCTGTGCGCCGTGGATGATGCGGACGGTCTTGCCTTGGTACAGCGAGAAGTCCACCAGCATGTCGTCTTGCCGCGCATGGAAGCGGCCCGGGCCAAACACCGGCACATAGCGGCGCAGCTCAAACCCATAAATCGACGCCGGCGTGTAGGCGTCGGCCATGATCACAACGCCCGGCGCATCGACTTGTTTCAAAATCGCTTGGGCGTCAAAGCTGCGCACGATGCTCGGGTACAGCTTGGTTTTTTTCCAATCGGCGGGCGAGCTCATGCCGATACCGGCCACCACCAACACATGCAGACCGGCAAACGCCGCCAAGCCGAGGGCACAGGCTTTGAGACGCTCCGCAGGCAGGGCCAGCGCCAGCAGCGCAAAACCGAAGGGGTAAAACGACAGCACCCAGTGCAGGCCGATGACTTTCTTGAACGACAGCAGCGCAAAAAAGGCCAGCGGCACCAGCACCAAACACGCCAGCAGCCGGTGCTGCACGGCGGTGTTGCGCAGCGCCTGCCGGTGCTTCCAGCCGAGCCAGACCGCCGCCGGGCTGGCGAGGTACAGCATCATGCCGAGGTACATGAAGGGTTTTCGCAGCTCAAAGTGGTCGTCTTCGTTGCGGTTGAAAATGTTGAACATGATGTTCGACCAGCCGTGGTCCATGTTCCAGGCGATGTTGATGGCGGGCCCGGGCAAGGCGCACAGCACCACCAGCGCCAAGCCCTGCCAGCGCTCGCGCCGATAGAGCGCGAAGTAGACCAAATACGCCAGCCCGAGCACCACGGAAAAGTACTTGGACAAAAACGCACACCCCAGAAAAACACCCGACAGTGCGTAGAGGCCGCGCGCTGCAGCGTCCAGCCTTGGCCGGAGTTCGGCGCGCAGCATGACCGCGACCGACAACATCGACCAGAACATCAAAGGCGTGTCGGTGGTGATGAGCACGTTGAGCCAGTTGACGGGGGCCAGCCAAAAGAACAGCACGGCCCAGTCGGCGCGTGGCCCGGCCACCGGCTGCAGCGCCCAACCCAAGGCAGCGCCCAAAACCAGCGGCAACACCACCGCTGGCAATCGAATGGCCCAGAGCGAGTCACCGAACACATCGCGCATCAAGCCGATCAGCCAGCCGACCATCGGCGGGTGGTCGTAGTAACCCCAGTCTTTGTAGACGCCCCACCAATAGAAAAAAGCCTCGTCTCCTGTGACGGGGAAAACAATCGAGATCCACAGTCGCAAGGCCAGCGAGGCCAGCCCGACGGCGAGCAGCCAGCGCATCAAGCCGCCTTGCAAATCTGAAGGGTCTGAAAGTGGAAGGCCGGACGGCGCGGCAGCAGAAGTGGAGTTCATGACTGGGTATTGAGAACTTAAAAACGGATGTCTTTGCGAATGGCCACACTGTAAAGCAGCGCCAACAAGCCGAGCGCCACGGCCAGCCAAAGCGTCAGCAAGCGCACCGTCACCGTCACCGCCACGGCCGTGCCGACGGCTGCGCCCTGCCCGACCAGCAACGCCACCAACACGGCTTCGGTGCCGCCCAGCCCGGCGGGCAAGGCTGACAGCGCTCCACCGACCATGGCCAGCGCATAAAAACCGGCGGCCAGCCACGCCGAGATGTCCAGACCAGCAGCACGGCACAGCAGCGCCACCGCCAAGCCTTGAGCGGCCCAAGCCGCCAACGTCAGCGCCAGCCAGCGCCACGGCTGATGGATGAGGCAAGTCCAAACCTCTTGCAGCCAAACCAGACGCGCAGCCCAGCGCGGCTGAAGGATGATGCGGCGCGCAATGACAAAAACGACCAATACACCCATGACACAGGCGGCCAGCAAGCCCGCGCTCCAGCCCCAAAAGCCAAGGCCCCAAGCGGTGAATCCCTGATCGCTGTGCCACTTGAGCCAAGCCAGCCAGCCGAGCGCCGGCAAAGCCATCAGCAAGAGGCAGAGTAAATCGGCCAAGCGCTCAGCGCCAAAAATCGCCAGACTTTGCGCTGTGCTCAAAGGCTGGCGCACCAGCCACAAACCGCGCACGGCCTCGCCCACGTTGCCGGGTGTGGGTGTGAGCGAATAACCGGCTAGATACAAACGCAAGCCCTCCAGCACGCCAAGTGGGCGCTGGTAATGCGTCATCCAGCCGCGCCAGCGCAAGCCGCGCAGCAGGTAGTTCAGCAAACACAGCGCTACCGCCGCCAACCCAGTGGGCGAGAACAAACTTGTCAGCGCAGCGGCTGGCGACGCCTCGCCGAAAAAAGCCAGCGCAACGGCATAAGCTGTGGCCACCAACCCCAACACCAGCAAGAGTTTTTTGATGGACAGACGCGGTGCCTGCCGATCAGCCTGCGACAGGTTCACCAGATAAATCCAAAAAATACCAGCAACCACGCTACGCCGGCAGCCACAGTCCACGGGTCGCGCATCAGATCACGCGCCACGTCTTCGCCTTTGCCGCGGTGCACTTGGTAGGCATAGCGCAACAAGCCAAAGATGACGAAGGGCACGGTGTAAATCAGGCGTTCACCGTGCAAGCCCTGCGCCTCGGGGCTGGTGGCAAACAAACTGTAGGTGATGATGGTGGCGGTCATGGTCACGGCCATGAAACTGTCTAACAGCGCCGGCGGGTAATCGGCCAAGACGGCGCGCTGGCTGGCCAAGTCATGAAAAGTCTCGGCCTTGCGTTTGGAAAAGCCCAAAAACAGCGCCACAAACAAACCCGTGAGCAGCAACCAGCGCGACGGCGCAATGCCCACCGCCAGCGTGCCGGCGAGCAGGCGGATCATGAAACCCGAAGCGATGACGCCGACGTCGACCACCGGCACCCGTTTGAGCCGCAGCGAATAAGCCACATTGAGCGCGATGTACAGGGCCAGCAATGTCAACAGCACCTTGTTGCCCGTCGCCAGCCAGACGCCCGCGGCCAGTAAGGCCAACCCCAAGATGGCGGCCTGCGGCAGCGTCACCTGCCCACTGGCGAGCGGGCGAAAGCGTTTGCTGGGATGCTCGGCGTCGGCATGACGGTCCAGCCCGTCATTGACGACATAGACCATGCTGGACACACAGCAAAACGCTGCGAAGGCAAGCAGCACTTGGTGAATGAGCGCAGGGTCGCTCCAGTTTTCACTGAACAACAGGCCGGCAAAAACAAAAACGTTTTTGAGCCACTGGTGCGGGCGCATTAACTTGAAAAGGCCGGACATGGGCAACATAGATGAGAAGCTGAGAGGGGGTCAGAGGTAATCTTAGAGAGCATAACTGACCGGCTCAGGCCAGAGCTTGGCCAAGAATCGCCGAGAGGGCTCGGCTCCTACACGACACGACACGAAGCAACGCAACCGTTATATTTGTAGGAGGCCAGCCCCCTGGCTGATTCTCCAACCGTCACAGACTCTCCAATAGCAACCGACTCTGTGCCCTCCAAGATAGAAGACAACACACCATGATTGACCACCTTGACCACTTGGTGCTGACCACCCACAACGAAGCCGCCTGCATCGACTTTTACACGCGGGTACTGGGCATGACACTGGAAAGCTTTGTCGGCGGAACGCCGCCGGTGACGCGCCAGGCCTTCAAGTTCGGGCAGCAAAAAATCAACCTGCACGTCAAAGGTTCGGAGTTTGAGCCGAAGGCGCACTTGCCGGTGCCGGGTGCGCTGGACTTGTGCTTTATCGCCAGCGTGCCGCTGCAGCAGGTCATCGACACATTGCAGCGCGCCAACTGGCCGATCATCGAAGGGCCGGTCTTGCGCACGGGCGCTACCAGCAAAATACGCTCGGTGTACGTGCGTGACCCCGATCTGAACCTGATCGAAATTTCTGAGCGGGTCTGACAAAATACCGAATTCGCCCGCACGCCGCGCCCCCAAAATACAGACCGAGCGACAGGAAAAGACATCCATGGCAGAGATTCATATTGAGCGCGAACACCGCATGGTGTTGGCCGACGCGCGCAAGACCGCCGCACTGTGGGTGAAGCAGGCCGAAGAAAAATTCGACATGCGTTGTACTCATGTTGATGGTTTGGAGAGTGATCAAATCAGCTTCACGCGTTCGGGCGTGAGTGGCACGCTGACGGTGAGCCAAGATAAGTTTGAAATTGACGCGCATCTGGGCTTTTTGCTGGGCGCGTTCAAGGATCGCATTGAAAGCGAGATACAAAAGAACCTGGACAAACTGCTGGCACAGCCGGCTGAATCGGTGCCTTTAAGCGGTGGCGAAACGCTGTGAGGCGATCTCCAGCAGGCCGTCAAAAATAAGGCTGTCGACCAACTCAAAATGCCCCGTCATGCTGGGGGCCATTTTCCAGCCTGCGCCACCGGTCATCATACAAACCGGCGCTTCACCGCAATGCCGGGTTAAGTTGTCCACCATGCGCTGCACAGCGCCTGCTATGGCGAAGGTGCCGCCACTGGTGAGCGCATCGCTGGTATTGGTGGGAAAGTCGATGACGTCGCCTGTTGGCACGTGCAAGCCCGCGGTGCCGGACTCCAGCGCCCGCAACATAATCCCGTGGCCTGGCAAGATGATGCCGCCCAAGAAGTTGCCTTGACCGTCCAGCGCTTCGACCGTGACGGCGGTGCCGACCATGACCACCACGCAAGGCTTGTGGAGTCCGCGCGCCAACAAGCGATGGCGCGCGCCAATCATCGCCACCCAACGGTCAGTGCCCAGCCGGGTCGGGTGTTCGTAGCCGTTGCTGACGCCGCACTCCTGCGCCGTTGACACCACCCAGCGTGGCAGGGCGTCCCAGTGCTCCATCTGCTCGACCACGCGGCCTTTGATGGCGTCACCGGCCACGATGCAACCCAAAATGCAGTCCGGCGGGGCAAGGTTCATGAACTCTTGCTCGGCCAACTTGTCGATGTTTTCCAAAAACACCGCACCATGCGCCAACAAACGAGCCCCCGTCACGGGGGCTTCGTAGCAAGCCCATTTCAGGCGGGTGTTCCCCACATCAAGCGCTAAAAAAGTCATTGGGCTGGATTATGAACACTTTCAATTCTGCCGCCACGGCAATCCACGCTGTCGCCAACCGGCCAGCAAACCGCGGTGGCCGTCGGCGTCTGCGTCGCCCTCAAAGCCTTCCAAAATGTTGTACGCCTCCAGCCCCAATTCGGTCGCACGCTTGGCGGCGGCGATGGAACGAACGCCGCTACGGCACAGCAAGACAACTTTCTGCCCAGCCGGTACGGCCATTTTGATGGCTTCGTCAAAGCTCGGGTTCATGGCCATGCCTGGCCACTGCTTCCAGGCCAGCGGCACCGCGACCGGCACAAAACCGACCCACTCGCGCTCGGCATCGCTGCGCACGTCGACCAAGACCGCTTCGCCCAACTGCACCCAATCCCAGGCGAGTTCGGGCGAGACGTCGCCAGCGTAGCCGATGGCCGGAATTGCCGTTGAAGTGTTTCGATGGTTCATAGCGACGTATTTTGCCGAATTGCTGAGATCACAACAGCTTTGCTCAAAATAATGCCAATAAACTCTAATTTATCGGTAAAAACCCTGTTTTGCATTAATTTGTATAGATAGAACATCTATCAATAAATACCAACTACTTATTTTTAACCGGAGACAACAGAATGACTGAACACAAAAGCCCTCGCCGTCGTGGCCTCCTCAAAGGTGCAGCCGTAGCAGCCGGAGCAGGCGTCATGGCTGCACCCATGCTGGCCACCGCACAAACCGCCACCACACTGCGCTTTCAAAGCACCTGGCCGGCCAAAGACATCTTTCACGAGTACGCCACCGACTTCGCTAAAAAAGTCAACGACATGGCCAGCGGCAAACTCAGAATTGAAGTGCTGCCTGCCGGCGCTGTGGTGCCGGCCTTTCAGTTGCTTGACGCCGTCAGCAAAGGCACGCTGGACGGCGGCCATGGCGTGATCGCCTATTGGTACGGCAAAAACACAGCCTTGGCGCTGTGGGGCTCCGGTCCGGGTTTCGGCATGGACGCCAACATGGTGCTGGCTTGGCACAACTACGGTGGCGGCAAAGCGCTGGTCGACGAGATCTACAAGAGCTTGAACCTTGACGTCACGTCTTACCTGTACGGCCCGATGCCATCGCAGCCACTCGGCTGGTTCAAAAAACCGATCGCCCGCGTCGAAGACATGAAAGGCCTGAAGTTCCGCACTGTCGGCTTGGCCGTCGACGTCTTCACGAAAATGGGCACCGCGGTGAATCCACTCCCGGGCGGCGAGATTGTTCCCGCACTCGACCGCGGTCTGCTGGACGCTGCAGAATTCAACAACGCCACCAGTGATCGAATTCTGGGCTTCCCTGACGTCGCCAAAAATTGCATGCTGCAAAGCTTCCACCAAAGCAGCGAACAGTTCGAAATCCTGTTCAACCGCAGCAAGCTCGCAGCCCTGCCACCTGAGCTGAAATCCATCATTGACTACGCCGTCCAGGCAGCCAGCGCAGACATGAGCTGGAAGGCGATTCAGCGCAATTCAGAAGACTACATGGCGCTGAAAAAAGAAGGCATCAAATTCTACAAAACACCGGACTCGGTGTTGCGGGCGCAACTGGCGGCATGGGATACAACGGTTGCAGAAAAATCCAAAGAAAACCCGATGTTCAAGAAAGTTCTGGACTCGCAAAAAGCCTTTGCCCAGCGTGCCGGCCAATGGCACAACGACTACACCGTGGATTTCAAAATGGCGTTCAACCATTACTTTGGCAGAAACGCCAAAAAAGCTTAACCGGGTCCGCTTGCCAACGGGGGTGCCATTCCGGTACCCCTTATTTTTTTGTCGGCACACCGCGCAGGATGCCAGGAGTTTCAATGCAGTCATTTTTATTGAGCGTAGACCGTTTTTCCACATGGGTTGGCAAGGCCTTTGCCTGGAGCGTGGTCGCGCTGACGCTGCTGATTGCGTGGGAGGTGTTTTGCCGTTATGTGTTGAACCGACCACATGCTTGGGTGCTGGACGCCCAAATCATGCTGTACGGCACACTGTTCATGACCGCCGGGGCTTACACCTTGAGCAAGAACGGCCACGTCCGGGGTGATGTGTTGTATGGCTTCTTGCAACCGCGCACGCAAGCGGTGATTGACGTGACGCTGTACCTGGTATTTTTTCTGCCGGGCGTGCTGGCACTGACTTGGGCCGGCTGGGTTTACTTCAACGAGTCGCTGGCCATCAATGAGCAAACCTTTTCTGCTGATTCGCTGCCGCTGTACCCCTTCAAATTCATCATCCCCCTCTCAGGCGCCCTGCTGCTGCTGCAAGGCGTGGTGGAAATCATCCGCTGTATTTTGTGCATTCGATCAGGCGTCTGGCCCGCACGCGACGGTGACGTCGAAGAGGTCGACGTGGAAAAACTCAAGGCCATGGTGCATATGAAGGACGAAGACATGGCCGCGCTTGAACGCGAACTGGAAGTTCAGGGAGAACGCAAATGAAGATCCGCAAAGAACTCTGGTTTGGCTTGGTCTTCATGTCACTGGTGGTGATGGGCGCACTGTACATGCTGCTCAGTGTTGAAAAAATCACCAACGGCCACCTCGGCCTGTTGATGCTGTCGCTGGTGGTGACCGCCATCATGCTGGGCTTTCCGACCGCCTTCACGCTGATGGGCATGGGGATGATTTTTTCGTGGATGGCCTACGACCAAAGCATCGTCAAAACGCTGGACCTGATGGTGCAGTCCGCCTACAAAACCATGGCCAGCGACGTGCTGATTGCCATCCCCTTGTTTGTCTTCATGGGCTATTTGGTTGAACGCGCCAACCTGATTGAAAAGCTGTTCAAAAGTTTGCATTTGGCGATGGCCAGAATTCCCGGCTCGCTGGCCGTAGCCACACTGGTGACTTGCGCTATTTTTGCAACCGCAACAGGCATCGTCGGTGCGGTGGTCACCTTGATGGGCCTGCTGGCGCTGCCAGCCATGCTGCGGGCCGGCTACAGCGTGCCGCTGGCGGCGGGCGCCATCACTGCTGGCGGTTGCTTGGGTATTTTGATTCCGCCTTCAGTGCTGTTGATTGTCTATGGCGCTACCGCTGGCGTATCGGTCGTGCAACTGTATGCGGGCGCATTCTTCCCCGGCCTGATGCTGACCGGTCTGTACATTTTGTACGTGGTGTTGATCGCCAAGCTCAAGCCCGATTGGGCGCCCCCTCTGTCGGCGGCAGACCGCCTTGTCCCGCTGCCCCAGCTGACGCAGCAACTAACGACAGACACCGCTAGCCACGCCTTGACGCGTCTGGTGGGGGCGCTCAAAGGCACGCGCAATGCCTCAGTGCCCTTGAGTCACATCCTTCGCCAACTCAGCGTGGTGGTGTTGCCTGGCCTGATTTTCTTGATCATTGCCGTCAGCAGCTTCAGGGCGGCGACGACGGTGGACGCCATCCCGGTCTATAACATCCAGCCAATTGGATCGTTCAGTTATGACGCGAGCTCCGAAGAAAACAGCGGCGGCTTGCAAGCACCGCCAATGGGCGACGATGCGCTGCAAGTACCGCCGTCTTCAGGCGTGCAAGAGCCACCCGGCGCAGAGCAGTCCATCCCGTCATCGGTCATGGCCAGCGTTAGCAGTCCGGAACCGGCGGCGCCTGCAGAACCAGAAGCTGCAACCACGCGCGCAGCCCCGACTTGGTGGTGGGTTTGCTTCGCCATTTTGGGTTCGCTGGTCACGCTGTTTTATCTGTTCCTGAGCTTTGCGCGGCTGGAGATCTTCAAGATGCTCCTGTCCTCGTTTTTCCCGCTGATGATTCTGATCATTTCGGTGCTGGGCTCCATCGTCATGGGACTGGCGACGCCAACTGAAGCTGCGGCCATGGGCGCCTTAGGCGGCTTCATGCTGGCCGTGGCCTACAGACGTTTGACGATGCGGGTGTTGCAGGAAGCAGTTTTTTTGACAGCGAAAACGTCGGCCATGGTGTGTTGGTTGTTCGTCGGATCGGCTATTTTTTCAGCCGCTTTTGCGCTGCTCGGGGGACAAAATCTGGTGGAGACATGGGTGCTGGGCATGGACTTGACCACGACCCAATTTCTGATCATGAGCCAAGTGATTATTTTTCTGCTGGGCTGGCCGCTGGAGTGGACGGAAATCATCGTGATCTTCATGCCCATCTTCATTCCGCTGCTAGACAACTTCGGGGTCGACCCACTGTTCTTTGGCTTGCTGGTGGCGCTCAATCTGCAGACCGCTTTCTTGAGCCCACCGGTGGCCATGGCGGCGTTCTACTTGAAAGGGGTTGCCCCCAAGCACGTGACCTTGAACCAGATTTTCTTGGGCATGCTGCCCTTCATGGGTATCCAGGTTCTGGCCATCGTCATGCTGTACCAGTTCCCTGCGATTGGTATGTGGCTGCCGGCCCTGCTTTACAAATAAATCTCCTTTTACAACTCTTGATAACGACCACTTGTTGGTCGTTTTTTTTCGTCCGTGCAAGGACGGACCGGATCACGCGGGTTCACTTCAACTTGTCGTTTTTTAAATTAAATTAATGTTTTTATGGGTAAAAACCCTCTATTCACATGCTTCAATTTTGGAAAATGATAGCGCGCTGAAGATTCATCACAACTGGAGACTGACTTGACCAATCCGAACACTCCCCGCCGCCGCAGTTTGCTCAAAAGTGCAGCAGTCGCTGCCGGTGCCGGCGCGATGGCTGCACCGATGCTGGCCACCGCCCAGACCACCACCACCCTGCGCTTTCAAAGCACCTGGCCTGCCAAAGATATTTTTCATGAATACGCGAATGACTTTGCCAACAAGGTCAATCTGATGGCCAGCGGAAAACTCAAAATCGAAGTACTGCCATCAGGCGCCGTCGTCCCTGCCTTCCAGTTGTTGGAAGCGGTGAACAAAGGCACGCTGGATGGCGGACACGGTGTGGTGGCTTACCACTACGGCAAAAACACCGCTTTGGCGCTGTGGGGTTCCGGCCCGGCCTTCGGCATGGACCCAAACATGGTGCTGGCATGGCACAACTACGGCGGCGGCAAAGCGCTGCTGGACGAAATCTACAAGTCCATCAACATGGACGTCGTCTCTTACCTGTACGGCCCGATGCCAACGCAGCCCTTCGGCTGGTTTAAAAAACCGGTCACCAACGTGGCGCAGCTCAAAGGTGTGAAGTTCCGCACCGTCGGTTTGGCCGTTGACATGTACACCGACATGGGCGCGGCCGTGAACCCGCTGCCGGGTGGCGAGATCATCCCGGCGCTGGACCGTGGGTTGCTGGATGCAGCTGAGTTCAACAACGCCACCTCAGACCGTATTTTGGGTTTCCCGGACGTGGTTAAAAACTGCATGTTGCAGTCCTTCCACCAGTCGGGTGAGCAGTTCGAAATTTTGTTCAACAAAAGCAAGTTCAACGCGCTGCCAGCTGAGCTCAAAGCCATCATCGACTTCGGTGTTCAGGCCGCCAGCGCCGACATGAGCTGGAAAGCTATTGACCGCAATTCCAAGGACTACATCGACCTGAAGAAGCAAGGCATCAAGTTCTACAAGACGCCTGACTCCATCCTGCGGGCGCAGCTGGCGTCGTGGGACAAGATCATGGAGAAAAAGAGCGCCGAAAACGCGCTGTTCAAGAAGATTCTGGCCTCACAAAAAGCCTACGCTGAGCGTGCCGGCCAATGGCAGAACGACTACTCGGTGGACTTCAAGATGGCTTACAACCATTACTTCGCCAAAGGCGCTAAGAAGGCGTAAGCCGACCGTCCGTTGTTGAGTCTCGCCAGCCACTTGGTTTTCCGGGTGGCTGGCTTGTTTATTTAGAAAACAAAAAATGAAAATTCAAACCCTTTTACACACCGCTGACGGCATCAGCACTTGGGTGGGCAAGGCGTTTGCCTGGCTCATCGTGGTGCTGATGCTGGTCGTGGTCGCTGAAGTATTCAAGCGCTACGCCCTGAATGCACCCACCGCTTGGGTCTTTGACGCCAGCAACATGCTGTATGGCACGCTGTTCATGATGGGCGGCGCCTACACGCTGTGCCAAGACGGCCATGTGCGCGGCGACTTCCTTTACGGCAATTTCAAGCCAAAGACACAGGCCAGCATTGACTTGGTTCTGTACGTGGCTTTCTTCTTACCCGGTATCGCCGCCTTGACTTGGTCGGGCTGGAGTTACTTCCAAGACTCCTTGGCGATCCATGAGCAAACCTTCAACGCCGATCCGCTGCCGGTCTACCCGTTCAAGTTCATCATCCCACTGGCCGGTGCCATGGTACTGATGCAAGGCGTGGCTGAAATCATCCGCTGCATTGTCTGCATCCAGACCGGCGCGTGGACGCCTAGGCTCAAAGACGCACAAGAGTCCGACGTGGTGGCGCAGCAGTTAGAAGGCAGTGAATTTGTCGATGAAGAGTCCATCAAATTGGCTATCGAAAAATCCATCGGCATGAAAGGTTAATGATGAGCAACGCTGCACTCGGTATGACCATGCTGTGCCTGATCGTGGTGGTGATCATGATGGGTTTTCCCACCGCGTTCACCCTGATGGGCCTGGGCATGATGTTTGGCTTTGTGGCCTTTTACGATCCCGCCATGCCTTGGCTGGACAACAAGATTTTTCCACTGATGGTGCAACGCGCTTTCGGCGCCATGAACAACGATGTTCTGCTGTCGATTCCGCTGTTTGTCTTGATGGGTTACGTCATGGAACGCGGTGCGCTGGTGGACAAAATGTTTCACAGTGTTCAGCTGGCGTTTCGCAAGTTGCCAGGCTCCTTGGCGGTGACCACCTTGGTGATCTGCACCTTCTGGGGCATCGCCAGCGGGTTGGTGGGTGCGGTGGTGGTGCTGATGGGCGTGATCGCCATGCGCCCCATGCTCAACGCTGGTTACGACACGCGCTTGGCCGCAGGCGTGATCACCGCTGGCGGCACACTGGGGATTTTGATTCCACCGTCGGTGATGATCATTGTCTATGCGGCCGTGGCCGGCCAGTCGGTCGTCAAGTTGTACGCCGCCGCCATGTTTCCCGGCTTTTTCCTAGCCTTTTTGTACCTCATCTATGTGATCGGCTGGTGCATGATCGACCCGAAGATCGCGCCCAAGCTGCCGCCTGAACAAATGAAGGCACCGATCTCCCCTTGGGTCGCGCATATTTCCTCCAGCTACTCCCGCTTCATGCTGCCGGCTTTGTTCAGTGCCGTGGTGGCGCCAGCCAAAGCCTTGCGCAGCGGTGTGGCCGGCGTGAGTCTGAAGTGGTGGCAACTGGTCGCTGGTTTGACGCGGGCTCTGGCCCCCGTCATCTTGGCTGTGGCAACGCTCGGTGCGGTGTGGTGGTATGTGACCATCTACTCACAAAAAGACAATGAGCCAGCCCCTGTGGTCGCCGAGCAAATGGCGGAAAAGTCAGCCGCCCCGGTCAATGCAGTGGTCGACACCGGCGCGGTGCAAACGCCTCCGGCTGACGCTGATGAAGAGCTCAAAGCACTCGGTGGTGAAGCCACTGCTGCGGCCATTCAAGCCGATGAGCCCTTGCAAGACATGGGTGCCGGCGAAGGCACAGAGGCGCCAAAAACCGAGCCCGTGCCGCCGGGTTTTTACACCGGCTTCCTGATCTGCAGCCTGATCACGCTGGCTTTGCTGGGCTACTACTACTGGAACTTTGACGCCGAGCAGTATGAAATTGTCTCGATGCTGATTCATTCCGTCGCGCCCCTGGCGATCCTGACCTTTGTGGTGCTGGGCGTGATTTTGTTTGGCCTGACCACCGCCACAGAGTCTGCGGCTGTCGGAGCGGCGGGGGCCTTCCTGATGGCGTGGCAAGCGAAGTCTTTGAACTTCCAAAAGATCAAGGAAGCCGTGTTTTTGACTGCCAAAACCACCTCGATGGTGTGCTGGTTGTTCGTGGGTTCGGCCTTGTTCTCGGCGGTCTTTGCGATCTTGGGTGGGCAACATTTGGTGGAGACCTGGGTCATGAGCATGGACCTGTCGCCGATGCAGTTCTTGCTGTTGTCGCAAGCCATCATTTTCATTCTGGGCTGGCCGCTGGAATGGACCGAGATCATCGTGATCTTTGTGCCGATTTTCTTGCCGTTGCTACCGCACTTCGGGATTGATCCGATGCTGTGGGGCGTGCTGGTCTTCGTCAACTTGCAGGCGGCTTTCTTGTCGCCGCCGGTGGCGATGTCAGCCTTCTATCTCAAAGGCGTGTCACCGGCGCACGTCACCATCAATCAGATTTTTGCCGGCATGATGCCGTACATGCTGATCGTCATCTTGTGCATGGTGTTCATGTACATCTGGCCCGGCCTGACGCTGTGGTTGCCCAAGTATTTGTACGGCGGCTGATCCCATTCATCGATCTTTTTCAGGGGCGCACCAGCGCCCCTTTTTCATTTGAGCGCAGAAAGCCGCTAATATTGCGGCTGGAGTTGACGTTAACGTCAACTGAGACAGCCCGCGCCGACTGCCCTTCACGCGTATTCCGGAGACAAAAAAATGACTGATCTTTACAGCGACTACCAAGCCCTGGCCAACTACCGGCCTACGCACAAGGTGCGCTTTGTCACCGCTGCGTCGCTGTTTGACGGGCATGACGCAGCCATCAATATCATGCGGCGCATCTTACAAGGCATGGGAGCTGAAGTGATTCATCTGGGCCACAACCGCAGCGTCGACGAAGTCGTCACCGCCGCCCTGCAAGAAGACGCGCAAGGCATCGCCATCAGCTCCTACCAAGGCGGCCACGTCGAGTACTTCAAGTACATGGTCGACTTGCTGAAAAGCCGGGGCGGCGAGCACATTCAAGTCTTTGGCGGCGGCGGCGGCGTCATCGTGCCGCCCGAAATCCGCGAACTCCATGCCTATGGCGTGACGCATATTTTCAGCCCGGAAGACGGCCAAAGAATGGGCCTGGCCGGCATGATCGGCGAGATGGTGATGCGTTGCGACAAAGACCTCACCGGCTTTGCGCCCAAAGATGTTCAAGCCATTCAAGGCCACGGCGAAATGAACTGGCGCGCTTTAGCGCAACTCATCACCGCCGTTGAAAACGACCAAGCCAATGCCAGTTTAGTCAGTGCCATTCGCGAGCAAGCCGCCACCTGCCAAGTGCCGGTGCTGGGCATCACCGGGACGGGCGGCGCGGGCAAGTCGTCCCTCACCGA
>Ga0075464_10000552_pt1 | contig 16557 bp, 14 predicted proteins | sample DEB19_08_DNA_5_FD_75068 | JGI IMG/M metagenome (GOLD analysis project Ga0075464, IMG submission 75068) | Aqueous microbial communities from the Delaware River and Bay under freshwater to marine salinity gradient to study organic matter... | ecosystem: Environmental > Aquatic > Marine > Coastal ...
ACCAACATCTTTTCCTCGATCATTCTTGGCAAAACCAATGAACGATAAAAATGAATAAGTTGCGCGTCCGTTAAATTTCCACGTTTGTATTCCATCAAGTCAAATTTACCATATTTATTAGAACATAAGTAACAGAAATATCACAAAAAAAGGACAAGTAAGTTTAAAGTCAACGGTACTTATACATTGCACACTATACACAGCAAAAAGGCCTCGAGGTATTAATTCGAGGCCTTTTATAGGACTAAGTTAAAATTGCCTTATTTAGTCTCTAGAGTTCAATTTACTCAATAGCTTTAATATTTCTAAGTATAGCCAAACTAAGGTCACTAATAAGCCAAATGCACTATACCATTCCATGTATTTAGGCGCACCCATTTCAGCCGCTTTTTCGATTGAATCAAAATCCAATAACAAATTGAAAGCAGCAATGCCTACAATAAATAAACTAATGCCAATACTTAATGGAGAGCTATCAAATGCAAATCCCATATTCACTCCAAAAAGACCTAAAATCCAAACAATTAAATAAAACAAACCAATGCCCATCGTAGCTGACATTACAATTGAACGCAAGCGATTGGTCACCTTGATAATTCTAAAATTATACAACAAGAACATGGAAAGTGCTACACCTAATGTTAAGCCCACTGCATGTAGGATAATATTTGGGTAAGACTTCACGAACATCTCATTAAAAAATGCGCTAATTCCTCCAATAAACAAACCTTCTAAAATACCATATGCAGGTGCTACATAACCAGCCCAATTAGGTTTAAACATAATTGCAATTGCAAGTACTAAACCGCCAATTGCACCTACAATCATTAAAGTTGTTGCAGATGATTTATTGCCTTCGGCATATACATTCCAAACATACATTGCAGAAGCCATTACCATTAATAATAAAAATCCAAATTTGTTCATAGTGCCACGAACACTCATCACACCAAAAGCAGTTGAGTTTTCATGTAAACTTTTATCGAAAATCTTTTCGGTAAGCGTTGGGTTCCCTGTTCTAAATGCGGACATAAATTATAATTTATTTTACAAATACAAAGATAGCTAATACTTATAATGAAATACTTAAAAAAAGGTTAATACCCACCTTTTTTTAACCCCGGATAACTAGTCAATTTATCAAAACGGTAATGAGGACGCATCTTTAGTAAAGAGATCATTTTTTCAAGTTTCAGTGAATCTTCGGGCGTTCTAAACATATGATCATGCATCAAAATAACTAAGTGATTCTTTGTTTTGGTTTGCTGTTTCGCAAACAAGCTATCTACCAATAAGGCGATCACTTCTGGATCCTGAACTGGCTTGCCATGTCTATTAAATTGCCATTGTAAATCCCATCCAATAATGTTAAAGCCGGCACTGTCCAACTTATGAACCAATGGTCTCACTAATCCACTTGCCCGCTTTGCATCTTGAGTATTCCAGGCATTATTACCTGGCAACCTAGCAATGTTATTGTCTGGTTTTAAAATGCCCTTTGACTTTATAAAATCAAATAGGGCAGAATCAGGTTGATGGTAAAAATCTAGATACTTGCCAAATGCATGAGAATAGCTATGATTACTAAGTGCAAACAAGTTTTTATTGGCAAGGATTCGATTGTATAATTTTTGACCATATGTACTTCTAGATTGGTGAAGTCCCACCTCAAAAAAAGTTGCTGCAACATTTTCTCTCTCACAGATATCAATACAATTGGATGTCCCAGGCAATGGCCCATCGTCAAAACTCAAGTAGATGTGTTGCGCTAAACTATCTACCATTAGTTTAGGATTACTTTTAACCACCCCTGGATTGGGGGTGAAATAAAGCAAGAATTGAATCAGCAAGTAATATATCAGCGAGTTCACCATAAATACCCCAGAATTGAGCCGCAAAGTTAGATAAGAAAACTATAAAAAAAAGCATAAAAATGTAGCAATTAGCCCCATGGCTATGTACCTTTGTGGCCTAATTATAACTATATGCAGAATGAAGTTGTTTTACAGGACGTAGTAATCAAATTTGCTGGTGATAGTGGAGATGGAATGCAGCTAACCGGACAGCAGTTTACAAACAATACCGCAATCCTTGGTATAGATATTGCCACTTTCCCTGATTTTCCTGCGGAAATTAGAGCCCCAATAGGTACATTACCTGGAGTAAGTGGTTTCCAATTGCACTTTAGTTCTAATGCAGTGTATACACCAGGTGACATTTGCGATGTACTTGTGGCGATGAATGCTGCAGCATTAAAAGTGAATTTAAAAGGATTAAAAAAAGGCGGGAAAATAATTGCAAATATTGATGGTTTTGATACAAAAAATTTACGTCTTGCTGCTTACCCAGATGGCGTAAACCCTTTAGAAGACGGCAGTTTAGACGGATATGAATTAACTAAAATTGATATTACTAAATTAACGCGCGAAGCATTAAAAGACTTCCCTGAATTAGGTAATAAAGAAAGAGACCGTGCGAAAAACATGTTCGTATTAGGGGTGATATATTGGATCTACAATAGAGATTTAGATACGACACTTGCTTTCTTAAAAGAGAAATTTGGCAAGAAAGAAATCATCTTCAATAGTAATGTGGCTGTTTTAAAAGCAGGCTATTATTTTGGTGAAACTGCAGAACTTTTCAGTGCTAGATATAAAGTGGAGAAATCAAAGATGGAAGCAGGTACCTATAGAAGTATCATGGGAAATCAAGCTTTATCAATGGGACTGATTGCTGCATCTCAAAAAAGTGGCCTTCCTTTATTCTTAGGATCATACCCTATTACTCCTGCTACAGATATTTTACATGAACTAAGTAAGTATAAGAACTTTGGTGTTAGAACCTTCCAAGCCGAGGATGAGATTGCTGGTATTTCAGCTGCAATTGGTGCTAGTTATGGTGGACAGATTGGCTTAACAACTACGTCTGGACCAGGTATGGCTTTGAAAACAGAAGCGATGGGTTTAGCAATGATGCTTGAGCTTCCATTACTAATTGTAAATATTCAAAGAGGGGGGCCTTCAACAGGTTTACCTACAAAAACTGAACAGAGTGATTTAATGCAAGCTTATTACGGACGTAATGGTGAAGCTCCAATCCCTATTCTTTCAGCATCTACTCCGAGTGATTGTTTCATGATGGCATTTGAAGCAGTTCGTATTGCATTGCAACATATGACTCCAGTAATTTTATTAAGTGATGGATACATTGCAAACGGAGCAGAACCTTGGAAGTTCCCTAGTGCAAGCGACTTGCCTAAGATTGAAGTTGAATTCAAAACTAAATTAGCAGACGGAGAAGAGAAGTATTTACCATATAAGCGAAATGAAAAGTTAGCAAGACCTTGGGCTGTGCCTGGCACACCTGGTTTAGAACATAGAATTGGTGGATTAGAAAAACAAAATGAAACGGGAAACGTGAGTTACGATGCGGAGAATCACCAATTCATGATTAAGATTAGAGAAGCAAAGGTGGAAAAAATCGCCGACTACATTCCTTTACAAACCATTGATAGTGGTGCGGAGAAAGGAAAAGTACTGGTACTTGGATGGGGTTCAACATATGGTACTATTAAAAGCACTGTATTAGAATTAATTGAACAAGGTAAATCAGTAAGCCATGCACATATCAAGTATGTGCGTCCTTTCCCTAAGAATTTAGGCGAAATTTTGAAGAATTTCGATACCGTTTTAATTCCAGAAATTAATAATGGTCAATTAATAAAAATTATTCGTGATAAGTATTTTGTAGATGCTAAAGGTTACAACAAGATGATGGGTATCCCTATCACTAAGCAAGAATTAACAGACGCAATCGAAGCATTTTTATAATTAATCTATCAATTATAAAAAAAGCATCCCGAAAAATTGGGATGCTTTTTTTATGCGTTTTGTTTTAGCTTTTTCTTTTCTTCTTTTTCGTAAAATTTGCAAAATGCTTGTAAGCCACATTCAGTGCACTTAGGCGTTCTAGCTACACATGTATAGCGCCCATGAAGTATTAACCAATGATGGGCAGTGTGGACCAAATGAGCCGGTATATTTTTAATCAAATCCTTCTCCACTGCTAAAGGAGTGGTTGCAGTCATAGGAACCAATCCCAAACGTTTACTGACCCTATTGACATGCGTATCAACAGCCATATTGGGCTGCTTGTCAACTACGCTTGTAATTACATTGGCAGTTTTCCTGCCTACCCCTGGCAAGGTCACTAAAGCTTCAATGGTCATTGGCACTAATCCCTCAAATTCATGTACAAGCTTATGACTCATCCCAAGCAAGTGTTTAGTTTTATTATTAGGATAAGAAATGCTTTTTATCAAAGGAAACAAATCCTCAAATGTAGCTACTGCCATTTTTTGAGGAGTAGGATATTTTTTAAAAATTGCAGGGGTTGTCAAATTCACTCTCTTGTCCGTGCACTGTGCAGACAATATTACAGCAACTAATAATTCAAAAGGATTTTGATAGGCCAACTCTGTTTCGGCAATAGGCATATGGCTTTGGAAGTAATCCAATATATGCTCGTAACGTTCTTTCTTTGTCATTTCTTTTCAGTAGCAGGTATCGTATCTTCAAATAAATACACTTCCTCACCATCGCGTCTAAGCAAGTATCTTTCACGTGCATACTTTTCGATAGCAGTAGGGTTATTTTGCAAATTCGTCAATTGCGTTTTTGTTTGATCTATTTCGTCTTGATAATACTTTTTAGCTGCTTCTAATTTTTTCAATTCCGAACTACGCTCTTTTTGTTGGAAAAAATCTCGTTGGTCAAAAAATAACATCCATACAGCAAAACCTAAAAACACTATAAAATAGCGATTGAAAACGTATGGGATTATTTTTTTCAAAAATGTCATAAAAAAAGGTTGAAGTAAAATTAGCATAGTTCTAATAATACTCCAACCTTTTATGTGAAAGACTTAAAAAAAGCCTTCAATTATTTATTTCCGAACTTCAACTTGCCCTTAGTTGGGAAAACTCCAGTCTCACCCAATTGCTCTTCGATACGGATTAACTGATTGTATTTAGCCATACGGTCACTTCGAGAAGCAGAACCTGTCTTAATTTGACCACAATTCAACGCAACAGCTAAGTCAGCAATTGTTGTATCTTCTGTTTCACCACTTCTGTGAGACATAATGGTATTATATCCATTGTGTTGTGCTAAAGTCACTGCATTGATGGTTTCAGTCAAAGTACCAATTTGGTTCACTTTAACCAATAGTCCATTGGCAATCTTCTTATCAATCCCTGTTTGCAAACGAGTAACGTTTGTAACAAATAAATCATCTCCTACCAATTGGCACTTATCACCGATCGTAGTAGTCAAGTTTTTCCAACCATTCCAATCGTCTTCTGCCATACCATCTTCAATTGAAACAATAGGATATTTTTTAACCCAGCTTTCCCAATATTTAACCAATTGGTCAGAGCTCATTTCTTTACCAGTACTCTTATGGAATACATATTTTTTCTTCTTCGCATTCCATAACTCACTATTCGCAGCGTCCATTGCAATTGCAATTTGAGATCCTGTTTTGTAACCAGCTGCTTGAATTGCTTCTAACACTGTCTCAATTGCTTCTTCATTGCTTTGAATATTTGGAGCAAAACCACCCTCATCTCCTACGTTTGTGCTGTATCCTTTTTTCTTCAATGTACCTTTTAACTGATGGAAAATCTCTACACCCCAACGCAATCCTTCACTAAAGCTAGGCGCGCCAACTGGCATGATCATAAATTCCTGAAAATCAATTTTATTATCCGCATGTGCACCACCATTCAAAATATTCATCATTGGCATCGGCAATGTTCTTGCATTCGTACCACCTATATATCTGTATAAAGGAAGGTTCGCCTCTTCTGCTGCAGCTTTCGCTACTGCTAAGCTTACTGCCAAGATCGCATTTGCACCTAACTTACTTTTATTTGCAGTACCATCTAATTCAATCATCAATTGATCAATTGCTGCTTGTGCAGTAATATCAAAACCATTGATGTTTTTTGCGATGATATCATTTACGTTTTTAACTGCTTTCAACACTCCTTTACCTACGTATTTTTTCTTATCATTGTCTCTTAATTCTGCAGCTTCATGAATGCCTGTACTTGCACCACTCGGAACAGCAGCACGGCCCAAAGCACCCTCATCTGTTAATACATCTACTTCTACGGTAGGATTTCCTCGGCTATCTAAAATTTGTCTTGCGCGAACTTCAATAATGTAACTCATGTTTTAATCTTTATTTTCTAGTAATAATTAATGCTTAATGGAGACTGCAATTTACACCTTTTTTTTAATGGGTAAGCAATTTGAATATTTCTTCCAAACTCGCCTCCTGTGTATGTAAACGTTGGATATTCAAGCTATTATCTAAAGCATAACGCATTAAGTTTTGCTTTAGCAAATTCACATCGTCCATCTTTACGACTAACGTATGTTTGTCTTGCTGTTCAAAAGTAAGATTGTGCCAAAACGCATCCTCAAGATGACTGGTTATGTCTTCCTCAAAAACAACCATCACGGCATGTTGCGGTGGTTGCAGTAATTCATCTATACTTGTGTTTGCTACTAACTTACCCTGATGTAAAACGATAACACTACTGCAAACAGCTGCAACCTCTTGTAATATATGTGTAGAAAATAAAATCATTGAATGTGCACTAAGTGATTTTATTAAATTTCTAATCTCTATTAATTGATTTGGATCCAGGCCCGAAGTAGGTTCATCTAATAAAACCAATGCAGGTTTGTGAATAATAGCAGCAGCAATTCCTACACGTTGCTTATAGCCCTTTGACAATGCGCCAATTTTTTTATGTTGCATGGAGCTGAGTCCTGTTTGCAGAATCACCTCCCCAATTCTTTTTTCAGCATTTACGATTTGGTGTATTGCACTCAAGAAAATGAAATATTCTTTAACGTACATGTCCTCATACAAAGGATTTGATTCAGGCAAATAACCAATCATTTTCTTAAAAGCAATAGGGCTGTCATGCGCAGAAATACCATTCAAAGTAATGGTGCCCTGGTCGGGTTGTAAAAATCCAGCTATCATTTTAAGCGTAGTACTCTTGCCTGCTCCATTGGGACCTAAAAATCCAACTACGGCTCCTTGTTTCATTGAAAAAGAAAGCGAGGTGACCGCTGCTTGATTCCCATAATTTTTGCTAAGCTGGCTAACATTGAATGACATAGCTCAAAAGTACTTATTTTTTTATAAGCAAATCAGCAAGTGATTCATTACTACTTTTTACTAGTCTAAATCTGCCGAACTTTCGGGTAAATGGTCGTACTCCCCTTTGACACCATACAGTCCAAAAATAAACAACCCAATACAAATTGGTGTAAATATGGACAAGATAATCACCCATTGAAGCATTACGTTGGATTTTGTCGCTTCGGATGCAGCAGTAATTTTTTGAAATGCTTGCGAAGCTAAAAACCAAATCAAAATAGGGGCAGCAGCAATCCAAACAATCCCTAAAATTCTTTTAATATTATTCATGTTAATCATTTTTTTGTTAATTAATCCATCACGTCCTTATCCACCTTATTGGTTAAGTATACTACTCCAATAAACAAACAAACTGCGGCAACTCCAATCGGGTACCATAGTCCAGCCAATGGGTCTCCAGCAGGCTTGTCCGCACTTTTTGTAAACTCTACAATGAGTGTTCCTAAAAATGGAACTAGGCCCCCAAACACACCATTTCCAATATGATAAGGCAACGACATGGAAGTGTATCTGATTTTGGTAGGGAACATCTCAACAAGGAAAGCCGCAATTGGACCATATACCATGGTCACGTACAATATTTGTACAAAAATGAGCCAGGTTAATGTCCAAAATGTAGACTTGTCCATCGTCTTTTCAACAACCACATTCGGCTTTGCAGATATTGAAATCAAAGACAGTGTAGCAGTTTTTGTGTTATCCAATTCAACACCCGCAGTGACTTTTAATTTAGCAGTTATCGTATCTACTTTTGTACTGTCTGCTTTATTAGTTTGTGCATAAGCAATAGATCCTGCATTACCTCCATCAAATGCGGCAACTAAATGCAAAGTATCTGTTTTAGTATACCTAAAATGCGCACCATCTGTGTAGGCCGTATCCAACTTATGAATGATATATACTTTTGTATTATCCTTTGCATCCACCGATGCAAGCAATGGATCCGCAACCGTATTCGCTAAATCAATTTTTTCAATTCTATTTTTTGCACTTGTAATATCTAAAAAATGTTGGTAGATGGGACGGTACGTTAAAATACCAGCCAACATACCTGCCATCATGATCCACTTTCTTCCAATTCGATCACTCAAGTAACCAAATACCACGAAAAATGGAGTTGCAAATAAAATTGCCCATAACATTAAGTTTCTAGACTGTACAAATTCCACCTTACAAACAGTCTCAATAAAGCTTTGCGCATAAAATTGACCAGTATACCAAATCACCCCTTGCCCCATCACCGCACCAAACAAAGCCAATAATACCATTTTGAAATTTGCCTTATGCCCAAAACTTTCTTTTAACGGATTCACCGAAGTTTTCCCTTCTGATTTTAATTTAGTGAACATCGGAGACTCGCTCATCTTCATTCTGATTAAAACAGAAATTCCTACGAGCACAATCGAAATCCAAAAAGGATATCTCCATCCACCCCACTCTGCGCTAAATTTTTCAACGCCTTGGCTAGAACGAATCATAATGATAACACCAAGCGCTAAGAACAATCCTAAAGTTGCAGTCGTTTGAATCCAACTTGTCCAAAAACCTCGTCTATCTGCAGGGGCATGTTCCGCTACATAAGTTGCAGCACCACCATATTCTCCACCCAAAGCCAAACCTTGTAATAATCGCAATACCAAAACAATAATGGGAGCAGCCCATCCAATAGTTGCGTAACCAGGCACTAAACCAATCGCAAATGTTGAACCACCCATAATGACTAAGGTTAATAAAAAAGTATGCTTACGTCCTATCAAGTCTCCCAATCTTCCAAATACCAAAGCACCAAATGGTCTTACAATAAATCCAGCAGCAAAAATTGCGAGCGTACTTAATAAGGCTGAAGTACCTGCATCTGCCGGGAAAAATTGTTTCGAAATAATGGTTGCCAACATGCCGAAGATGTAAAAATCGTACCACTCAATAAGGGTGCCGACAGAGGAGGCTCCAATTACAAAAGAGATCTTCGATTGCTCTTTAACTTGACTCATACTTACTTTATTTCTTGTGAATATTCAAGTTATCTATTTTAGACTAAAAAACTTAAATTTGAACTAACTAATTTATCCCAACTGCCATGAGCTACCCTTATCAAATCAAAAGTCTTGAAGCTTATCACGAAGCTTACAAAAAAAGTATTGAGCAACCAGTTGAATTTTGGAGTGAAATAGCTGAAACATTTACATGGCATAAAAAATGGGACAACGTATTAGATTGGAATTTTAAGGAGCCTAAAATAGAATGGTTCAAAGGTGGGAAATTAAATATCACCGAAAACTGTTTGGACAGACATTTAGCAGAACGTGGAGACACCCCTGCAATTATTTGGGAACCAAACGATCCCGAGGAACATCACCGTATCATAACGTATAAGCAACTGCATCAAAAAGTTTGTCAGTTTGGACAAGTGCTAATAAATAATGGAGTTAAAAAAGGGGACCGAGTTTGTTTATATATGGGAATGATTCCCGAACTCGCCATTGCCGTTTTAGCATGCGCAAGAATAGGCGCTATTCATAGTGTTATTTTTGGTGGATTTTCCGCACAAAGCATCGCTGATCGCTTAGATGATGCAAAAGCAGAATTCATTATAACCTGTGATGGCGCTTACAGAGGCGCGAAAGATATTCCATTAAAATCAGTAATTGATGACGCATTAATTGGAAATAAAACCATTCAACGCGTAATTGTTTGCACAAGAACAAGAACAGCGGTATCCATGTTAAAAGGACGAGATGTTTGGTGGGAAGATGAAATTAAAAAAGTGGAATCACAAGGAATTGTAAGTATCGATGCAGTGGAGATGGATGCAGAAGATCCATTATTTATATTATACACTTCAGGATCAACAGGAAAACCAAAAGGCGTGGTACATAGTGTAGCAGGCTATATGATTTATACCAATTATACTTTTGTAAATGTATTTAACTACAGTCCAGATGACATATTTTTCTGTACTGCAGATATTGGTTGGATAACAGGTCATAGTTATATAATTTATGGCCCACTAAGCGCAGGAGGAACTTCATTGATGTTCGAAGGTGTTCCAACTTTCCCTGACGCTGGAAGATTCTGGGATATTATCGACAAATTCAGAGTGAATATTTTATATACTGCACCAACAGCCATTCGTTCTTTAATGGGATTTGGATTGGGCCCAGTGAAAGACCATGACCTTAGTAGTCTTAAAGTATTAGGTACGGTGGGCGAACCCATTAACGAGGAAGCTTGGCATTGGTACGACGAACATATTGGTAAAAAAAGATGCCCAATTGTTGATACCTGGTGGCAGACAGAAACTGGCGGTGTATTAATATCCAATATGGCAGGCATTACTCCCGGCAAACCGGGATGGGCAACTTACCCAATGCCAGGCATTAAGGCAATACTAGTTGACGACAAGGGCGAAGAAGTGACTGAAATGGAAGATGGATTATACCGTGGTAATTTATGCCTCACTCAGCCATGGCCCGCAATTTTAAGAACCACCTATGGAGATCATGAAAGATGCAGAACCAATTATTTTGCAACTTATGATAATTTATATTTTACAGGAGATGGCGCACTAAAAACCGAAGATGGTCAATTTAGAATTACCGGACGTGTAGATGATGTATTAAATGTAAGCGGGCACCGTATTGGAACTGCCGAAGTTGAAAACGCAATTAATATGCACGCTGGAGTGGTAGAAAGTGCTGTAGTAGGTTATCCTCACGACATTAAAGGACAGGGTATTTATGCTTATGTGATTTACACTGGATCACATGGCCAGGACACGCATGGAACAGCAGACATGATCCGAAAAGATATTTTGCAAACGGTTACGAGAATTATTGGACCTATTGCAAAGCCTGATAAAATTCAATTTGTTTCTGGTTTACCAAAAACACGTTCAGGAAAAATAATGCGTCGTATTTTAAGAAAAGTTGCAGAAGGTGAATTAGGAAATGTAGGAGACACTTCCACTTTACTAGATCCTGCAGTAGTGGATGAAATTGTTAGAGGTGTTTTGTAGTATCAAGTACTTCTAACCCACTTTAAAGTATAAAAGAAAAGGACCCAATTGGGTCCTTTTCTTTTATAATCGATCGATGAAACAAAACGCTTATTGCTCCATTAAATTTTTCAATTTACTTGACAAGAAGAATAATATAATAGAAGCGATCCCTGCCATGAAAACAAAGAACATAAAAAATTCGTGAAGGTTGCTAATTTGATACCCTGCGAATGAAGTAACCTTTCCATTTTCCGGATATAAAGCACTAAATACACCTGCCAATTTATTAGCAAACGCATTAGCTGTAAACCATACTGCCATTAGCAAAGAAGCGAATTTAACAGGCGCTAATTTATTAAATAAAGACAGTCCAATTGGAGATAAACATAATTCACCAAATGTATGCATCATGTACATCCCGATTAACCAAATCATACTTACTTTAATACCAGCACCTACCCCATTCACACCTGTTGCAATCCATAAATAGCCTATGGCCAATAACATTAAACCCATCGCCATTTTAAATGGGGAAGAAGGTTCCATTTTACGCTTACCTAACTTTATCCAAATCCACGCAACTAAGGGCGCAAGGGTCACTACAAAAATAGAGTTTAGAGATTGAAAGAAACTTGCTGGCACTTCCATCCAACCTAAATTTCTATCTGTATTTTCAGATGCGAAAAATGTTAAACTTGCACCCGCTTGTTCAAAAGCACTCCAGAAAAAGATCACAAAGAAAGAGACCGTAAATAATACAGCTACTTTTTTCTTTTGAATGATGTCTAAAGATTTATCTGAAAAAATAATAAATGCAATAAATAAAATACATGCAAGCAGCAACCAGAATAAATAACTTACTACTTTAATATCTATATAAACCAATGCAATTGTTACCAATGAGATTAAAAATAAAAATCCGACCATCACTGGAATTTTTTGAAAAAATTTAGGGGCGTCTTTTGGCGCTATACCAATTTCCTGGCCTTCTGGATTTACTAAATATTTTTTCTGAAATGTCATTTGTGTAATGACGCTCAAAAGCATTGCCACGCCGCCGGCAAAAAAGGCCCATTTGAAATCTCCATTTTTACCAGTTTCTCCAAACAAACCGCAAATAATAGGACCTAACGCACCACCAGTATTGATACCCATGTAAAATATAGTATAAGCAGCATCAATTTTAGTGTCCCCCTTGGCATATAATTGACCCACCATACTTGAAATGTTTGGCTTAAAGAAGCCGTTTCCTGCAATCATACAACCTAAACCAGTATAAAATAAAGGCGTAGCAATAGCTGCATTTTCATAAAAATGGCCGCAAAAAAACAGTACAAACTCTCCTATCGCCATAACCAATCCTCCTGCTATAATTGAACGATTGTTTCCCCAATATCTATCTGCAATATAACCTCCTAATAAGGGGGTTAAATACACAAGTCCCGTATAGCTACCATACACCTGGGAGGCAAATACTTTATCAAAAAGCAAGGCTTTGGTTAAGAATAATACCAAAATAGCACGCATTCCATAATAGTTAAATCGCTCCCACATTTCGGTAGCAAACAAAACATACAATCCTTTGGGATGCTTTTGTGTCGTTGTTGACATAAGTATTCGTTTAATTAGTTGACCCAAATTAATAAAATCCCTTCAATAAATTTTACTTTCGTGGTGCAATACCCTTAATTATGAATATTTTACTGATTGGAAGTGGAGGAAGAGAACATGCTTTAGCCTGGAAAATGGCAAAAAGTCATCAAGCAGACCAAATTTTCATAGCACCAGGAAACCCTGGCACAGCAAGCATTGGAACGAATGTTGCAATTGAAGTAACCGATTTCGAAGCCCTTAAACAGTGTGTTTTAGACAATCAAATCGAAATGGTGGTGGTTGGACCGGAGGAACCTTTGGTAAAAGGGATATATGACTTTTTTGTCAACGATCCGGCTACACAACACGTTAATATCATTGGCCCATCGGGAAAAGCAGCACAATTAGAGGGAAGCAAGGCATTTAGTAAACATTTTATGCAAAGGCATCAGATTCCAACAGCAAGCTATGCCGAATTTACAGCCGAAAACTACGAGGATGGCAAAACCTATATAAACAATCATACTTTACCAATCGTTTTAAAAGCCGATGGTCTAGCTGCAGGGAAAGGAGTAATTATTGCTCAAACGCATCTCGATGCATTGACCAGTTTTGAGGAAATGATCCAAAATAAACAATTTGGAGCAGCGAGCGATAAGGTCGTAATAGAGCAATTCTTGGCCGGTATAGAGGTAAGCGTCTTTGCTTTGACAGATGGTAAATCTTACCAAATATTCGGACATGCAAAGGATTACAAGCGCATCGGAGAAGGAGATACTGGATTAAATACAGGTGGAATGGGATGTGTTAGCCCGGTTCCTTTTATGGACGAGGCTTTTATGACAAAAGTGGAAGAAAGGATTATTAAACCTACCATTCAGGGAATACATTCAGAAGGATTGATTTACAAGGGTTTCGTATTTTTTGGCTTGATGAATTGTGGCGGAGAACCCTATGTGATTGAATATAATTGTCGCTTGGGTGACCCCGAAACTGAGGTAATTCTACCCCGACTTCAGACCGATTTAGTGAGTTTACTTGCCGCGGTGGATAATGGCACATTAGAAGATGTAAATATTGAATACAATGAAGGCGCTTATGCGACAGTAATGGCCGTGAGTGGAGGCTACCCAGGAAACTATAAAAAGGATTATCCTATTCATGGAATTGAGGCGGCTCAAGCAATTCAAAACACGATTGTATTCCAAGCTGGCACTGGTTTTAAGGAAAATGAAGTAGTTACTAAAGGGGGCCGAGTAATTACCGTAACTGCAACAGGATTTGATTTACAGTTAGCAGTCAATAAAGCGCAAGAAGCCTTAACGTTAATTCAATTTGAAGGCATGTATTTTAGAAAAGATATTGGCTTTGAATTTAAGTAAAGAATATTAACAAAAAGGAAAGGGGATTAATTTATAAAAAGCTTTGTAGTTCAAGGATTTTAGATGAATTTTGCATCATTCAACTCGAACTTTAAAACACTTTCGTATAATGGGATTATTTAATTTTTTTACTCAGGAAATTGCGATGGACTTAGGTACCGCAAATACCCTTATCATACACAACGACGAAGTAGTCGTGAACGAGCCTTCTATTATCGCCTTGAATAGGAATAATATGAAAGAAGTTTTGGGTGTAGGTAAAAAGGCTTTATTGATGCATGAAAAAACACACGAAAGCATCAGAACCATTCGCCCATTAAAAGACGGAGTAATTGCTGACTTTAATGCCGCGGAATTAATGATTCGGGAGTTAATGAAAATGATTTATCCAAAGAAGCCATTATTTCCTCCAAGTTGGAGAATGGTGATTTGTATTCCATCTTCAATTACTGAAGTAGAAAAAAGAGCCGTGCGAGATAGTGCTGAACAAGCAGGTGCAAAGGAAGTATATATGATTCATGAACCGATGGCTGCGGCTTTAGGTATTGGTATAGATGTGGAAGAACCAGTTGGGAATATGATCATCGATATCGGAGGTGGTACAACTGGTATTACAGTCATTGCATTAGCGGGTATTGTATGTGACCAAAGTATACGTATTGGTGGTGATGAATTTACTGCTGATATTATGGAAGCATTAAGACGTTATCATAGTTTATTAGTTGGTGAGCGTACTGCAGAACAAATTAAAATTCATGTTGGTGCAGCATTAAAAGATTTAGACAACCCTCCTGATGACATGCCAGTAAATGGTAGAGACTTAGTAACAGGTATTCCAAAACAAATTATGGTTTCTTACCAAGAAGTGGCAGAAGCATTAGATAAAAGTATTTTTAAAATTGAAGAAGCTATCTTAAAGGCATTGGAAACAACGCCTCCAGAGTTAGCTGCAGATATCTATCGTCGTGGCTTGTACATCACTGGTGGTGGGTCTTTGCTACGCGGTTTAGATAAAAGATTGAGCGCGAAAATTAAGCTACCTGTGCATATTGCCGAGGATCCGTTAAAAAGTGTTGTGCGTGGTACTGGTATCGCGTTGAAGAACTATCAACGTTTTCCTTTTATCATGAGGTAGTCTTGAATCAAAACTATTTATTTAATTCACCTACAGTATAAAGTTGATCATTCTTGAAGAACATCATTGGGTTCATACGACATAACTTTACTTTTTTCACCTTTCTGATACTTCAAATAGTATCACTAGTGATGTTGTCTTCGTATAGCAAATCTCATGAAACTTTTTTTGGCGGATGGAGCAATCAAGTAACTGGCAGGATTAATAGCTATTATAACAACTGGTCCTACTTTTTTACTTTAAAAGAAACCAATGCAAAATTAGCAGCAGAAAATGTTGCATTAAGAAATCAACTAGCACAAGACTTTGTCCCAATTGACACTACAAAAAAAGAGGGAAGTTTAATTTTCAGAAAAGACAGTTTAGAGAAAATTAGAAAATTTTATTACTACCCTGCTAAAGTGGTAGGCAATACATTTACACTTCAGAAAAATTATATTACAATAGAACGCGGTGCGTTACAAGGTATTAAAAAAGATATGGCAGCCATCAGCCCAGATGGAACAATTGTTGGAGTAGTTGTTGAGGTGAATGATAACTATAGTAAAATAATGAGTTTACTGCACCGCAACAGCAAGGTGAGTGCAATTCTAAAAAGAGATAAAGTTGCAGGTAGCATAGAATGGGATGGCGACGATCCAAATATGCTGACTTTGAAAAATATATCAAAGAGTGCTGCCCCTAAAATTGGAGACTCCGTATTAACAAGTCCTTACTCCTCTAATTTTCCAGCTCAATTGATGATAGGCCGCGTAGTAAGTGTAAATAAGGACCCTTCAAGCAACTTCCTTACCTTAAGCGTAAAATCTGCTACCAATTTTTTCAATTTAGAATACGTTTACTTGGTTGAAAACAAAAGAATGGCTGAACAACAAAGTGTAGAAAAAAACGCACCAAGCAATGAATAGTTTGTTAAAAAATATCGTTCGTTTTATTTTGTTTTTGTTGATTCAAATTATCATCTTAAACGAAGTGCCGCCATTGCACCAATTTATAACCCCTTACTTATATTTTATATTTTTATTGTGGCTACCAATTGGTACCAGCCGTTTAGTAATGACTTTTTTGGGATTTACACTTGGATATAGTTTAGACCTGTTTATGAATACACCAGGCCTTCATGCTGCTGCCTGTACCTTACTTGGATACCTGAGACCTACTATTTTAAATTTACTTTTAGCACAAGAGGCTTCGGAAGAAATAAACAA
>Ga0075464_10000553_pt1 | contig 16554 bp, 16 predicted proteins | sample DEB19_08_DNA_5_FD_75068 | JGI IMG/M metagenome (GOLD analysis project Ga0075464, IMG submission 75068) | Aqueous microbial communities from the Delaware River and Bay under freshwater to marine salinity gradient to study organic matter... | ecosystem: Environmental > Aquatic > Marine > Coastal ...
CGCACCTCTTCTGGCGTGATGAGCAGCCAGCGCAAGCCCGTCAAGGGCACCGATCGGCGCAACTCCGCATAGATCTTCGCTTTGTCTTGGGCCGTCATGGCTTGCAGCCAAATTGGGCCGCGCGAACACAAGGCCACACTGACCAGTGTGCCCCAGCGCCGAACGATGAACTGCGCCAACGCCACCACAACGCCATCCACCTCAACCCGGGCCCGCAGCACCGGCACACCGATCATTTGCATGCTGGAACCGTAGGCCCAGTCTTGCTGCAAGTGCGCTGCAGCCCTCGCGTGCGCGGCATCCCATTCGTCCGTGTCAAGGCCATCCCAATCCACTTTCATACCAAGAGCTTTCATGTCACTAGAATCCAAGGACCATGAAAATACCGCTCTTTCGACGTTCTAAAAGCGACACCGTGATGGGCTTGCGAATCCAAGAGCCGCGCCCGACTTGGCTGGCGGCGTGTTGGGTGCTGATTTACCTGGCTTTGCCGGTGTTGCTTCTCGGCACGCTGGTTGACCTGCTGATTCAGGCTGTCACCGGTTATTGCAGCGGATTTTGGTGTTATTTGTAGGCGGCGCATCAAAAGCTGATCAGTCTCAAATTGAAGGCCCGTTCGACAAACCAGAACAAAGCCACGACAGCCGTGATGATAGAGCCGCTTTTGAAGATGCCGCGCCGGTAAAAGCCGGTGTTTCGCAGCAGGTAGGCGACCGGCAGAAACGCAGACACGATCGCCAGCTGACCGATTTCTACGCCCAAGTTAAAGCCGAGCAATGACAGCACCAGCGCGTCCTTGGGCAAGCCTAATTCAGTCAGCACGCTGGCGAAGCCAAAGCCGTGAATCAGCCCAAAAACAAAAGCCACCAGCCAGCGCCGGCGCTCCACCACCGGCCACAAATTGTTCGCGGCAGCCAGCACCACCGAAGCGGCAATCGCTGACTCAACCCAACGCGATGGCAGCGAGATCAACTCGAGCGAGGCCAGCGTCAGGGTGATCGAATGCGCCAGCGTGAAAGCGGTGACCACGCCCACCACTTGCCGCAAGGCCAAGCCAAAGGTGGGCGCACCTTGCCAGCGCTTGACCTCGTACACAAGCACGGCCGGGAGCAGCAAAGCGAGCAAGAACAAGATGTGATCAAAGCCAATCCAGATGTGCCAGACACCTTCGATCACATAGTGGCCGAACTGCTTCAGCCGTGAAGTTTCGCCAGACTGGTAAGTGATCTCGGGCTTGTCCGGCGACAGCACCGCTGCATGCGTCACACCGTCGAGATTGAGTTTTAACAAGCCGCGGTGCAAATCGTCCTGATCGAACAGCAGGCGGTAATGCAGCTTCAATTCATCGCTGGCTTCGGGGCAGGTTCCAACCAGTCGCATCACGACATAAGCGCCATCGGTGTGTGAGTCGATCAAATGCTCACCGGCCTGCAAACTGCAGCTTCCACCGCGTTGCAAGCTGAGTCGGCCCAGCGCCCAAGCACCGATGTCGGCGTGTTTGGCGCGGACCTCGCCCCAGGTGATGTCTCCATCGCCGTTGGCATCTAGGCCGATCGCAAATTCAATGTCGCGCAGGGAAATGTCCCACTGACCTGAAACTTCAATGCCTTTGACCTTGAGTTGCAAGTAGCTGTCGCTGGCTTTGTGAGCAAGAGCGGGCAGGGCGCAGAGCGCCAACAAGAGAAAAATAATGCGGCGCATAGCGGTCATCGCGGCAGTCTCAACGGATCGCTGGCAAGGCTTGGCAATGCCGCCGTGGCTTGCCCGAGCTGACGCAGATGAGCGTCCTCGAAGCGGCTGGTTGTGAGCCAATCGCGAGCTGTTTGTGCGGCTGCGCCATCGCCGGCAGCCAGTGCGGCCTCCAGCAGCACGCGTGCATCACGCGGCTCGCGTTGCACCGCATAGTTAGCGGCGGCCAGACGGACAGCAACGCGGGCGTCACCACGCAGTTGCAACTGAAAGCGCGCTTCTTCGGCCAAGTGGGTGGTGTCGTCTCGCAGTTTGGCTGCGGCGAAGCGGTCGTCCAGCACTTGCACATGTGCGGCTGCAGTTGGCAGTTTCAGCTGGTTTTCTGCTAAGGCCAGACGCAACAGCAAACCATCAGACGCCACCCACTTGCCAAGCCACTTAACCACCTCAGCTGGGCGCTGTTGGTCTAACAAAAAATCAGCCCAAGCAGCCAACAGATAGCTGTCGTCCAGTTTCAGCGCCAAGGCTTGCAGATAGTATTCTTCAGCCACATGAGATTGGTCGCGCCAGGCGGCGACTTCAGCCATGCGCGTCAACAGCCACAGGCGGTTACCCGCAACTTGCGTGCCGTCCAGTGTGTTTTTCAGGAGGGTCATGCCTGCCTTCATTTGCCCGTTGTAGGCCAGCACCAGACCTTCACAGCCGCCGTACAAATTGCTGCGACCAAGCGCACGCAATGCAGCGCACTCCTTTTGCGCTTCGGGGTATTTAGCTTGAACTAAAAAGACAGCGCCGCGCCAAGCGTGGGCCGATGCAAATTGCGGGTCGATTTGGAGGGCTGTGTCAAAGTCGTCCAAGGCCTCCTTAAAGTGGTGTCGGTATTGGCGAAGCTGGCCGCGAAGACCCACCAGAGCTGCAGATTTTGTTTGACCAAAAGGTTTGATAACGGCATCGGCATAGCCCACATAGCGCGGATCACCCGAGGCCATGGCTAAGTCGAAGTAATGCTCGGCCAGACGTGTCGCAGCCGTGGGATCTGCCGGTACTTCAGTGGCGCTCATCAGAACAGCCGTCCGCAATCGGGCCAAGGTACGAGCCGAAGCCTCGGTAGGACGCATCGGCAATCGCTCCAAGACTTCATTCAAATCGGTAGGTACACGCGGTTGGGACCCGGCTGTCAAGGGCAGCCAAGCGATTAGCGCAAAAAAATATACAAGGGCCCAGCGACGGTTTGATGTTTGAAACAAAAGACGGGGCTTTCGAATTAAAGTAAAGTAATCTGCGTATTCAATATTGAATACTTATTTTCACTCTAACTTTGCGAGTTTAATCATGAATAAATTTCTATCAATCTTGATGGCTGCTTCATTTGCAACTGTTTCAGTGAGTGCTTTTGCCGGATCACACGGTGGTGCGATGAAAGACGATCACAAAGTGGATTGCAAGATGGACCCAAAAAAGATGGATGACAAAACCAAGGCGGCTTGCATCAAGATGGAAGAGAAAAAGCCAGACGCTAAAAAGTAGTCTTCACGCGCAAGCGCTGGGTCAAAGCGTGGCTCTCTCCAGGCTGCAGGTGGATCACATCCGGCCCGGCGTTCGTAGCTTCAATGCACATGAAGTCTGGCCAGCCCTCATCCGGGACGTCCGGCATGGCACGGGCGTTTTCGCGACCCGGGTTCCAGACCACAACAGATTGGCTGCCTTCTACGTCAATAGTGATGCTTCGTTGCCAATCAGCGTCTGCTAAGGAGTAGCTATTTTTATGCGACTCTTGTGCATCCAACGGATGGTCGTAGGTACGGTCGCAGGCTTGGTCCAGCGCAAAAGGGCTGTGCTGGGTGTCTTTCGCCAATTCGCGGAGACGGTCGGTGTAAGTCAGACCTTGAATGCCTTCAATCGTGATTCGCTGGGCATGACTGACGGCGTAGTAGCTGTGCAGTGCTTGCGACAACTCAAACGCTGAAATGCCTAGGTTATGTGTGTGCAGGGTTTGGCGCAAGGTCTCGCCTAGCACCACGTGCAAACTGACAGACAAACCAGCCGGTACACCCGCTGCAGACCAAAGGCTTTCAGACGGGATGACCGGCTCAAAACTCAAAGAAACTTCGTCATCGGTGCTGGTGTGAATGTCGCTGATCTTCCACGTCAAGTTGCGTACCGGTCCGTGCTGAGCGGCGTTGCTGGTTTGGCCCTGCTTGGCGAACCACGGCCAGCAAACCGGTATGCCGCCGCGAATGGCTGCAGGTTCAGGTTTTGAGGCGGGTGACAACCAGAAGACATCGCGCTGGCCAGTCGGTACCCACGACAAGACATGTGCGCCGTGCAAAGCGATGACCAACTTGCCGTGACGGGTGGTGAGTAGCAGGGCGCTGTGCCCTGCATGCTCAATTGCTGTGATCTGCGATGGCAGACGCAAATGTATTACTCGACCTTGGCTTTGGTGCGCAGGTTTTGCTGGAAAGCGCCGAGTTTTTCTTGTTGCATCTGCTGCGAAATTTGCGGCTTGACTTCTTCAAAGGCCGGCAGCTTGACGTCACGCACATCGTCAACACGAATAACGTGGTATCCAAACTGGGTTTTGACCGGTTCAGCGGAGAGTTGGCCTTTGCTAAGCTTGAGCAGAGCTGCACTGAACTCCGGCACGTAGCTGCTGGGGTTGGCCCAATCCAGGTCGCCACCATTGGCGCCAGAGCCGGTGTCGGTCGACTGCTTCTTGGCGATGTCTTCAAACTTGCCGCCTTTTTTCAGGCTCGCGATGATGCTTTTGGCGTCAGCTTCTTTTGCCACCAGAATGTGGCGGGCTTTGTATTCCTTACCGCCGTTGGCAGCTGCAAACTTGTCGTATTCAGCTTTCAGGTCAGCGTCCGTGATCGGATTTTTCTTTTGAAAGTCAGCAAAGAGTTGGCGAATCAGAATGGTCTGACGTGCCAGTTCCATCTGCACTTTGAAGTCTTCCGTGGCGGCCAAACCCAGCTTGTCAGCTTCTTGCATGAAGACTTCACGGGCAATCACTTCTTCGCGCAACTGGCCCTGCATTTCCGGCGTGATCGGACGGCCACTGCTTTCAATTTGCTGAGCCAGCGAATCAAGACGGGCTTTAGGCACCGCTTTGCCGTTGACGATGGCGATGTTTTGGGCCATCACAGCCGATGCGCCAAGGCTCATCAGGCAGGTCAGGGCGGTAGCAGCAAGCAGATTTTTTTTCATGCGGAATCCTTACGATCGTGAAAGATGAAATAAGAGAAAAAGAAAAAGAAAAAGACGAAGAGAAGACCCAACACCAGATAGTGGCAAGCCCATCAAACTCAAGCTTGCCACGGTCAATCAGGCTTTGTCGATGATCTCTATGGCCAAAGCGTGTAGTCCTTGGTCGATGAAATTTTGGAGTGAATCATACACAAGCCGGTGCCGGGAAACTCGGTTCTTGCCCGCAAAAAGCTGACTAGCGATGCGAACACGAAAGTGGGTGCCGTGACCTTCGGCATTGGCGCCGGCGTGACCGGCATGGTCGCCGCTTTCGTCAATGACTTGCAACTCGGTGGGCTGCAAATCAGCACGCAGCTGAGCTTCAATGGCCGCCACCGTTGGCAGCAGGTGTGCGACGCTCATGGGGCTGAATCCGGTTTGATGTATTTGTTCAGGTAGACCGCTTGCACCGCCACAAATGCAAACATCAGACCAATCCCGCCGAACAGCTTGAAGTTAACCCACGTACTGGTGGAAAAATTGAATGCCACCCACAGGTTGAGAACGCCCATCAGGGCAAAGAACCCGACCCAACTGAGATTGACGCGTTGCCAGATGGTATCGGGCAGGCTCATTTGTGCGCCCATCAATGTTTTGATGCCGTTCTTTTTAAAGACCAACTGGCCGATCAGCAAGGCCCCGCCCATGACCCAGTACAGCACGGTCGGCTTCCATTTGATGAAGTTTTCGCTGTGAAAGTAAATCGTAGCGCCGCCAAGCAAAGTGACCAGCCCAAGGCTGACCCAGAGCATGGTGTCAACTTTTTTGCCGGCGATTTTGAACCACAGAATTTGCGCCATCGTGGCCACAATGACCACTATCGTGGCCAGCAGCACCGGCGCTTCGGCAGGGCCGACAATGCCTCCTGCAACCATGAAGCCAAGCCAGTCGGTCGCCGTGCTGGCAGCCCATTCACGGTTGCCCTCGGCGTACTTGAACATGCCAAAAAAAAGGGCAATCGGCAAAAAGTCGAACAAAATTTTCATGGCGTGATTATGGCGTGACGAATGTGATTAGCGACTTGGGATTCTTTTATTTCGGCGTGAAATCCAAGGACGCAGAGTTCATGCAATAACGCAAACCTGTCGGTGCTGGGCCGTCCTCGAATACATGGCCAAGGTGGGCACCGCAATCCGGGCAGTGTGCTTCTACGCGCTGGCCAAACAAGGAGCGGTCGATCTTGGTTGCAACGGCGTCGCTGGCCAGCGGTGCAAAGTAGCTGGGCCAGCCGGAGCCTGATTCGTATTTAGTGGCGGCGTCAAACAGCTGTTTTCCGCAGCAGATGCAGGTGTAGATGCCCGCAGCTTTGTTGCCTTCGTATTTGCCGGTGAAGGCGCGCTCCGTGGACTCGTGTCGGGTGATGTCAAAGGCGCTGGGTTCGGCGCCTTTAAGGGCTAACAAGGCCTTCCATTCGGCTTCGGTTTTTTCAATTTTGTAGGTCATGGTCGTTCCAGTTGAAAAGTGATTTAAGAACTGCAGCTGATTTCAATACCAGCGGCCCAGTCGGGTGGAAAGTCGGCCAAGGCTTGCTGTCCGGCGATGTCTTCGTGCTCGTCAAACGGCGATTGAAGCACGTGCAGAAGTTTCTCAACTTCGGAAAAGTCTTGGACGCCCGCGGCGCGAATGGCCTGCTCGCCTAGGTGGTTACGCAACACGAACTTAGGGTTGCTGCGGCGCATCAAAGTGGCACTGGCATCTCGGTCTTGCTGGCTAAACCGAGCTGCATAGAAAGGGGCCCAAGCCTCAAAAGCGGTGCGATCCAAAAAGAGGTCACGCACAGACTCGTGACCTGTCGGCGTTGAAAAGTCGCACAACCGACGCCAAAAAATGGTGTGGTCGATCTGATTCGCCGCCAGCAATTTGAGCGTGCTTTCTATCAACGCCTTGTCGTCGGTTTTCGCGGCATCGTCTGCCAAACCCAGCTTGGCGCGCATGCGCTTTTCGAGGGCTTGAGGAAACACCGTTTTGTAAGACTCCAGCGCCGCCAAGGCGTGCTCTTGGTCTTCAATCAAGGGCAGAAGCGCTTGACCCAAGCAAAAAAGATTCCAGTAGGCGATGTTCGGCTGCTTGTTGTAAGCGTAGCGGCCTTGGTTGTCAGAATGGTTGCAAATATGGCTGGGGTCGAAGGTGTCCAAAAACTGGAATGGACCGTAGTCAATCGTCAGCCCGAGGATGCTCATGTTGTCGGTGTTCATCACGCCATGGCAAAAACCCACCGCTTGCCAATCGGCCATCAACTCTGCAGTGCGTTCACTGACGGCTTGCAACAATGCGGTGTAGGGCTGAGCAGCATCCCGGCAAGCAGGGTAATGGTGTTCGATGACAAAGTCGGCCAGTGTTTTGAGCTGAGCGTGTTGATTGCCGTGGCTGAAATGTTCGAAATGCCCGAAGCGGATGAAGCTCGGTGAACTGCGGGTGACCACAGCAGCAGTTTCAATTTCTTCGCGGCGCACCCGGTCATCAGAGCCGGTGATGCACAGTGCACGCGTGGTCGGAATACCCAAGCCGTGCATGGCTTCTGAGCACAGGTATTCGCGGATCGAACTGCGCAGTACCGCTCGGCCATCGCCACCACGAGAGTAGGGCGTCAGACCCGCGCCCTTGAGTTGCAGCTCCATGCCACCTTGTGGTGTTTGCAATTCCCCGAGCAGCGTCGCCCGTCCGTCGCCCAGTTGGCCGGCCCATTGGCCGAACTGGTGTCCGCTGTAAACGCTGGCCAAGGGCTCGGTGCCCGGCAACACGCTGTTGCCGGTGAAGGCCTCTAGGGCCTCTTGCGACGCCAGCCAAGACGCGTCGAGGCCGAGTTCGCGTGCCAGTGCCGCGTTGCGACTGACCCAGTAGGGCTCAGTGAGTGGACGCACCGGTTGCGGCGTCGAGAAACCGCTGCCCAGTCGGGCGAAGCGGTTTTGCCAAGTCAGAGGTGTGGTCGAAGGCAGATGCAAGGTCATGCTCAGATTGTCTCCGAGTTGGCAAAAAATCACTCTGAGCGCGGGCAATACCGCTTCAGCCGGCTGGACAGTCGCCGGCGAGGTCAGTGGTACAACGAGAGCACGCGATCATGCGAAAAATGAGACAAAAGGATGACTCAAAATGCTCGGCTTAATGCAAGACCAACCGCTGCTGATTTCAAACTTGATTAATTTTGCCGAGCGCCATCACGCCGACGTCGAAATTGTCTCGCGCCGGGTCGAAGGCGATATTCACCGCTACACCTACAAGGACGCAGCCCAGCGCTCGCGCCAGGTGGCCCATGCGCTTGACGGCATGGGACTGCAGTTCAGCGACCGGGTCGCCACGCTGGCTTGGAATGGCTATCGTCACTTTGAGCTGTATTACGGCGTCAGCGGTTCTGGCCGTGTGTTGCACACCATCAACCCACGCCTGCACCCCGACCAAATCGCCTGGATTGCGAACCACGCTGAAGACCAAGTTCTGTGCTTTGACATGAGCTTTTTGCCCTTGGTGCAAGCCGTCCACAGCCAGTGCAAAACCATACGCCAATACGTCGCGCTGTGTGATGCCGACAAACTGCCGGCTGACAGCGGTATTCCCGGGCTCATCAGCTACGAAGCCTGGATTGCGCCGTACCCGACAAGCTACTGCTGGCCGCTGTTTGACGAAAACTCAGCATCCAGCATGTGCTACACCAGCGGCACCACTGGCCACCCCAAAGCCGTCCTGTACAGCCACCGCTCGACCACTTTGCACGCTTACGCAGCCGCCTTGCCCGACGTCATGGGCTTGTCGGCTCGTGATGCAGTGTTGCCGGTGGTGCCGATGTTTCACGTCAATGCGTGGGGGATTCCGTATTCAGCTTCGCTGACCGGGGCCAAACTGGTTTTTCCGGGGCCAGCGCTGGACGGCAAATCTATTTACGAATTGATTGAAGCTGAGCAGGTGACCTACGCTGCTGGTGTCCCGACGGTCTGGCAAATGTTGCTTACCCACATGAAGCCGGCGGGGCTGCATTTCTCCAGCTTGAAGCGCACGGTGATTGGCGGGTCGGCATGCCCACCAGCCATGATCACCGCCTTCAATGACGACTACGGCGTGGAGGTGCTGCACGCTTGGGGCATGACCGAGATGAGCCCGCTGGGAACGCTGTGCAATTTAAAGAACAAACACCAAGGCTTGCCACCGGAAGAGAAAATGAAGATTCGCCTGAAACAAGGGCGAGCCATTTTTGGCGTCGACATGAAAATTGTCGATGACCATGGCGCGGAACTGCCATGGGACGGCAAAACCTATGGCGACCTGCTGGTCAAAGGGCCGTGGGTTGTACGCGACTATTACAAAAGCGACAAAGTGGAGGGCGCATCACCGCTGGTTGACGGCTGGTTCCCAACTGGCGACGTTGCCACGATTGACGCCGACGGCTACATGCAAATCACTGACCGCAGCAAGGACGTGATCAAGTCGGGCGGCGAGTGGATCAGCTCTATCGACATTGAAAACATTGCCGTGGCGCACCCGGCCGTGGCCATGGCCGCCTGCATTGGCGTCGCGCACCCCAAGTGGGACGAACGACCGATCATTGCGGTGGTTAAAAAACCGGGGGCCGAGGTCACTCGCGAAGAATTGCTGCGCTTTTATGACGGCAAAACAGCCAAGTGGCAAATACCCGACGATGTGGTGTTTGTCGACGCGATCCCGATGGGTGCCACTGGCAAGATGCTCAAAACTAGGCTGCGGGAAGTGCTCAAGGATTACAAGCTGCCGCATTGATTTTGGTATGAGCTGAGCACCGTGAAAGTGCATTCGTACAATGAAATAAACGACTGAACTTCTCTAGACATCACACGAAAGAAATTGCTATGACAGCGCACTACACAGTTCACGACAACGTGGCGGTCATCACACTGGACAACCCGCCCGTCAATGGTTTGGGCATGGCTACGCGCCGCGCCATCACCGATGGTTTGCAGCAAGCGCAAGCCAATAGCGCCGTCAAGGCGATCGTCATCACCGGCGCTGGCAAGGCTTTTTGTGGCGGTGCCGATATCAAAGAATTTGGCACTGACAAGGCCGCAGTCGAACCGAATTTACGCAGCGTGATCTTGGCGGTTGAATACTCGAGCAAACCGGTGGTGGCTGCTATTCATTCGGTCTGCATGGGCGGCGGTCTTGAATTAGCGCTGGGCTGCCACTACCGTATTGCAGCGCCTGGCTGCAGCGTGGCGCTGCCCGAAGTCAAGCTCGGTTTGTTGCCGGGTGCAGGCGGTACGCAACGCTTGCCGCGGGCACTGGGTGTGGAGCCCGCACTGAAAATGATCGTCAGCGGCGAGGCCATCAAAAGCGAGATGCTGGCCATGTTGCCAGGCCAAAAGCTGTTTGACAAAATCAGTGAATCTGCGGAGACACTGGCGGCAGAAGCTCTCGCCTTGGCCGCAGAAGTGGCGGATGCCCGTCCCTTGCCGCTGGTGCGCGACTTGCCCTGCAAACATCCGCAAGGCGACGGCTACTTTCAGTTTGTACGCAACATGGTCAAGGCCAAAGCCAAGCATTTCCCGGCGCCGCTGAAATGTGTCGATGCTGTGCAGGCGGCGACGCAGACACGTTTTGAGGACGGTGTGCTGGTGGAACGTGAGCTCTTCGTCAACCTGATGCTGTCGCCCGAAAGCCGGGCGCTGCGGCATCTGTTCGTGGCCGAGCGTGCGGCGTCGAAGATCGCCGATGTGCCGTCTGACACACCGCTGCGCAATGTCAAATCAATCGCCGTGATTGGCGCCGGCACCATGGGCGGCGGCATTGCCATGAACTTTTTGAACGCGGGCCTGCCGGTCAAATTGTTGGAGATGAAGCAAGACGCGCTTGACCGCGGCATCGCCACCATCCGTAAAAACTACGAGGCACAGGTCAACAAAGGCAAACTCAAACAAGACAAGTACGAGCAGCGCATGAGTCTGCTGAGCAGCACGCTGAACTATGACGACTTGAGCGCCTCGGACATGGTCATTGAAGCCGTTTTTGAAGAGATGGACGTGAAAGCAACAGTCTTCAAGGAACTGGACCGGGTGATGAAGCCGGGCGCAATTTTGGCGACCAACACCTCGACGCTGGATGTCAACAAAATTGCCAGCTTCACCCAGCGGTCGCAAGACGTGGTCGGGCTGCACTTTTTCAGCCCCGCCAATGTGATGAAGTTGTTGGAAGTGGTGCGCGCAGACAAGACCGCCAAAGACGTCATGGCGACTGTCATGTCTGTCGCCAAGAAAATTCGCAAAACGGCGGTGGTGTCGGGCGTTTGTGATGGCTTCATCGGCAACCGGATGATCGAACAATACGGCCGTCAAGCGGGCTTTTTATTGGACGAGGGTTGCACGCCGGCGCAGATCGACAAGGCCGCAGAGAAGTTTGGTTTTGCCATGGGGCCATTTCGCATGAGTGACTTGGCCGGCAACGACATCAGCTGGGCCATCCGCAAGCGCCGCTACAGCGAAAAGCCCGAGATGAAATACAGCAAGACGGCAGATTTGCTCTGCGAGCAAGGCCGTTTTGGTCAAAAAACTGGCGCCGGCTGGTACGACTACCTACCCGGCAAACGCGACGCGATTCCGAACGCCGACGTGGTTGCCATGGTGGCAGCACACAGCAAGTCGCTTGGCATCACGCCGCGCAAGATCTCTGACGAAGAAATTGTGCAGCGTCTGGTCTTCAGCTTGGTCAATGAGGCCGCGCACATTCTGGAGGAGGGCATTGCCGCCAAAGCCAGCGACATCGATATTGCCTATGTGTTTGGTTATGGTTTCCCGGCGCATCGGGGTGGCCCCATGCTGTACGCCGATCAAGTTGGGCTTTTCAACGTGATGCAAAGCATGCAGCGCTTTGCATTGAACCCGTTGGATGACGCTAAGTTCTGGCAGCCTGCGCCACTGCTGGCCAAACTCGTCGCTGAAGGCAAGACCTTTAACTGAACCCTTTCACAGAATTCGGAGTATTCCATGTCATCAGCTGTGATTGTTTCCACTGCCCGCACCCCTCTGGCCAAAAGCTGGAAGGGCTCTTTCAACATGACACATGGCGCCACCTTAGGCGGCCATGTCGTCGAACACGCCTTGCAACGAGCCGGTGTCGAGCCGGCTGAAGTCGAGGACGTGATCATCGGTTGCGCTGCGCCCGAAGGTGCCACTGGCGCCAACATCGCTAGGCAGATCGCCTTGCGCGCTGGTTGCCCAGTCAGCGTCTCGGGCATGACGGTGAACCGCTTTTGCTCGTCTGGCCTGCAGTCGATTACGCTGGCCGCCCAGCGCGTGATCGCGGGTGAGGCCGATATTTTTGTCGCCGGTGGGGTCGAGAGCATTTCTTGCGTGCAGCAAGAGATGAACACCCACATGTTGAAAGACAGTTGGCTGAGCAAAAACAAACCCGAGATTTACTGGAACATGCTGCAAACTGCTGAGCTGGTGGCCAAGCGCTACGGCATCTCGCGCGAGCGCATGGACGAGTACGGGGCCCGCAGCCAGCAAAGAGCCGCAGCCGCGCAAGCCGCAGGGCTGTTTGACGCCGAGATCGCGCCGATCACGGTGGTCGCTGGCGTGCTCAATCCCGTGATGGGTCTGATCACCAAAAAAGTGACCGTCAGCCAAGATGAAGGGATTCGCCCCGGCACGACCCAAGCAGGCATCAGCGGACTCAAATCAGCCATGGCAGGAGGTGTCGTGAGTGCCGGCAATGCCAGCCAGTTTTCAGACGGTGCCGGTGCTGTCGTGGTGATGCATGAAGCCGTGGCCGAGCGCAAAGGACTCAAACCGCTTGGGCGATTCCTAGGTTTTGCGGTGGCGGGTTGCGAGCCCGAAGAAATGGGCATCGGTCCGGTGTTGGCTGTTCCTAAAGTACTGTCAAAGTTGGGGCTCAAAGTCAGTGACATTGACTTGTGGGAGCTCAACGAAGCCTTTGCTGTACAGGTGCTGTATTGCGCCGACACACTGGGCATTCCGATGGACCGCCTGAATGTCAACGGCGGCGCGATTGCCGTCGGTCATCCTTACGGCGTGACCGGCCAACGACTGACAGGACATGGACTGATCGAGGGCAAACGGCGTGGTGCCAAGTTGGTTTGTGTCACCATGTGCATTGGCGGCGGCATGGGTGCCGCGGCTATTTTTGAGGTACTTTGAATGACAACGCTTCACAACCTGAAACGGCTGCAACAGCTCACTTGGGTGTTTATTTATGGCGGTTTGCTGACGCTGGTGCTCGGTCTTTCGGTCGAGCGCAACGACGAATCGTTGGGCTTCGCTATGGCCTTGAGCGGCGGCGGTTTGGCGCTGCTGGGGGCGGTGCTGATTTATGTTCGCTCGCGTATGAAGGCTGATTGAAAACATGAAATTCGGCGTCGAAATTCCCTTTGTCTCTCACCTTGGTTTTGAGCTCATCCACTTTCAAGATGGCGAGTCAACACTTCAATTTGCCCCGCGACCGGAGCATCAAAATTCATTCGGGGTCGCTCACGGCGGCGCCATCATGACGCTGATGGACGTCACCATGGCGACTGCCGCTCGCAGTGTGGCGCCTGAAATGGGCGTCGTCACGATCGAGATGAAAACCAGCTTCATGAAGCCGGCGCCCGGTGACGGCAGCACCTTGACGGGTCGTGGTCAGCTGATTCAGCGCACCGCGAAGATGGCCTTTGTCGAGGCCAAGCTCTACGACAAGCAAGGCAACGTCTGCGCCCATTCCACGGGCACGTTCAAATACGTCAAGCGCCCAGACACCAACACAGCTAAAGCTGGTTTGCCAGCGAATCAGCTTTCAACAGATTGAATTTTCACCGGACACATCACTTGCCAACCAACGCTCAAATTCTTCTTGATAACCGCCCCATAACTGAAGCAACGCTTGGCAATTTCAAACTGGTGACGAACGAAACGCCAGCCTTGCAAGACGGGCAAGTGCTGGTGCGCCACCATTACCTGAGTCTCGATCCTTACATGCGGGGCCGCATGAACGATGCCAAGAGCTACACCGCGCCACAGCCGCTGGGCGAAGTGATGGGTGGCGGTACGGTTGGTGAAGTGATGGAGAGTCGCTCACCCTTGTTAGCAGTTGGCGACAAAGTCGTCGGCATGGGCGGCTGGCAGCACTACAGCGTTGTCGATGCAGCCACACCCGGGGCCTTGCGCCAAGTCGACACCACCCATGTTCCGCTGTCCTATTACTTGGGCGCGGTCGGCATGCCTGGCGTCACGGCTTGGTATGGGCTGAACAAAATCATTGAAGGCAAGGCGGGCCAAACCTTGGTGGTGAGTGCCGCGACGGGTGCTGTGGGCAGCGCGTTTGCGGCGCTGGCCAAAACGCGCGGCTGTCGGGTTGTGGGTATCGCCGGTGGTCCGGCCAAATGCCAATACGCCACCGCTGAGCTGGGCTTTGACGCTTGCATTGACTACAAACTGCACGCGGATGCACCCTCGCTGTCAAGAGCGCTGAAGGACGTCTGCCCGGATGGTGTTGATGGTTACTTTGAAAATGTCGGTGGCATGGTGCTCGATGCTGTGATGCTGCGCATGAACGCATTTGGTCGCATCGCTCTGTGCGGCATGATCGCCGGCTATGACGGCAAACCGCTGCCCATGAATCACCCGGCTTTGATTCTGATGAGTCGCCTGAAAATTCAAGGTTTTATCGTCTCTGAGCATATGAACGTTTGGCCTGAAGCGCTGCAAGAACTTGGCATGCTGGTGGCCACCGGCAAGTTAAGGCCCCGCGAAACCGTAGCGCAAGGCTTGCCGGCTGCACCGGAGGCTTTCCTAGGTTTGCTGAAAGGAAAGAACTTAGGCAAGCAAATCGTCAAGCTGATTTAAAACGACGCTGCAGCGAAAGCGCGAGCACCACAACCAGATCAGCGCTGATCGCCGATATCCTATGCACTATTCACTGCGCAGAGCATGCCGAAGAGCAGGCACCGTGTAGGCGCATTTCCCGCGCATCGGTTGTGCGCTCAAGGCTGTTCCTGCAGGCTAAATTCGAGCAGGTGTATTTCGTGGTTAACGAAGTCGGTTGCTTTCAGCCTCGATGACCGACTTGCCTTCAGCCCGTTCTAGGCGGTCTTCAAGCTCACCGATGTAGGCAGCCAGTGTGTTGCCCGACTGTTCAATCTTTGACTCAATTTCTGCCTGCAAACGGCTCAGACGCTCATCAAGTCGTTGGCTGTCTTGAGCTTCGCGCTCGGCCGAGGCGTGGCTTTCAGCGGCCAGAAACTGCTGCAATTCGTTGAAACGCGAGGTCTCGGCTTTGTCTGCCAGTTCGCGTTGTGCTTTGAGCTCACGCGCGGTGCGCCGGTTCTCGATCAAATACGCGCTTTTGGCATAAGCGCTGAAAAGCAGAAAGACAGCCAACGCTGCTATCAAACCGATCAGCATGACCGTCGCCAAAGGCGCTTGCACACTGGTAAAGCCAAGGCTGAGCTGACTGACTCGGTTGAACTCTTCGAGGTTCAAGGCCACGAAGGCCGTCGTCAAGACGATGCCCAATATCAGCAAAATAGACCGTATGCGCATCGGAGCTCCCGTGAAACCTGCATCATACGCAGCGCGTGGCAAAGGGGCTGTGGGAGAATGACAATTCATTTTTTCGCCAGCCACCAAACCCTCCCACATGCAGAAAATCATCCGGCAAATTGCCGCAGAAATCAAAGTTCAAGAGCAACAAATTCGGGTTGCCGTGGAACTGCTTGACGGCGGTGCGACAGTGCCGTTCATTGCCCGCTACCGCAAAGAAGTCACGGGTGGACTAGACGATATTCAGCTGCGTGAACTGGAAGCCCGGCTGGGGTATTTAAGAGAGCTTGAAGACCGCCGTGAAACGGTGCTCAAAAGCATCGACGAGCAGGGCAAGTTGACCCCAGAGCTGCGCCGCGCGATTGAAGCCGCCGGCACCAAGCAAGACTTGGAAGACTTGTACTTGCCCTACAAACCGAGGCGTCGCACCAAGGGCCAGATTGCCCGGGAGTCAGGCATCGAGCCACTGGCTGACGCGCTGTTTGCCGACCCGATGCTGGTGCCGCAAGACGCTGCCGCACCTTATGTCAAAGCTGAAAAGAACGAAAGCGGTGATGATTTCACCACCGTCCAAGCGGTACTTGACGGCGTGCGCGACATCTTGAGCGAGCGCTGGGCCGAAGATGCGCCGCTGGTGCAGTCGCTGCGGGCTTGGTTGTGGAGCGAAGGACTCTTCGCCTCGAAGCTGGTCGCCGGCAAAGACGAGAACCACCCTGACAACGCCAAGTTTCGTGACTACTTTGCCTATGACGAGCCGATTGGCCGCGTGCCGTCGCACCGGGCTCTGGCCGTTTTCCGCGGCCGCGGGCTGGAGATTTTGGATGCCAAGCTGGTCTTGCCCGAGCCGCCGGTGAGCGTCGCTCCCGTGGGTGTCAAGGCCGCACCGACGGTGTCGGTAGCCGAAGGAAAAATTGCACTGCATTTGGGCTGGAGCCACAACGCTCGCCCGGCAGACGACTTGCTGCGCAAATGCGTGACTTGGACTTGGCGCGTCAAACTGAGTTTGTCGATTGAACGCGACCTTTTCACGCGGCTGCGCGAAGACGCCGAAAAGGTTGCGATCAAGGTGTTTGCCGACAACTTGCGCGACCTGCTGCTGGCTGCCCCGGCTGGCCCACGC
>Ga0075464_10000554_pt1 | contig 16542 bp, 18 predicted proteins | sample DEB19_08_DNA_5_FD_75068 | JGI IMG/M metagenome (GOLD analysis project Ga0075464, IMG submission 75068) | Aqueous microbial communities from the Delaware River and Bay under freshwater to marine salinity gradient to study organic matter... | ecosystem: Environmental > Aquatic > Marine > Coastal ...
CTGAGGGCGAACGATGAATCTCAATCGCCACAAAAATCCGTCCGCGCCCCGCCTGTCGAAAACGCGCGAACGGACAACTGAACTTCAGACCCGCAGGATTCTCTCACCCCGGCCAATGCCGCTGGCACCCGTGCGCACAGTTTCCAAAATGGCACTGCGCTCAATGGCCTCCAAGAATGCGTCGTTCTTGGTTAGGTCACCAGTGAGCTCGATGGTGTAGCTCTTCTCGGTGACGTCGATGATGCGACCGCGAAAAATGTCCGCCATGCGCTTCATTTCCTCGCGCTCTTTACCGACCGCGCGCACCTTGACCATCATGAGCTCACGCTCGGTATAGGCACCTTCGGTCAGGTCAACCACTTTGACGACTTCGATGAGTCGGTTCAGGTGCTTGGTGATCTGTTCAATGACGTCGTCCGAGCCCGTGGTTTGGATCGTCATGCGCGACAAGCTGGGGTCTTCCGTGGGCGCTACGGTCAGACTCTCGATGTTGTAACCCCGGGCAGAGAAAAGACCGACCACACGCGACAGCGCACCAGGTTCGTTTTCGAGCAGGACAGCAATGATGTGTTTCATAAGAATGGATTCCTCTTTTCGCTGCCCTCCCCTGCACACGGTAATGTGCAGGCTCGGCAGGCAATAGATTCGTCTTGAATCGGGTCAATGGATTAAATGGGGAAGGCGCTTGAGGCCTTAAAGGTCTTCGCTTCCCAGCAGCATTTCAGTGATGCCCTTGCCGGCCTGAACCATCGGGAAAACGTTCTCGGTCGGGTCCGTGCGGAAGTCCATGAACACCGTGCGGTCCTTCAGCTTGCGTGCTTCACGCAGCGCGGGCTCCACATCTTCAGGACGCTCGATCAACATGCCAACGTGGCCGTAAGCCTCCGCCAGCTTCACGAAATCGGGCAACGCATCCATATAACTGCTGCTGTAGCGGCCGGCGTATTCAACTTGCTGCCACTGACGCACCATACCGAGGTAGCGATTGTTCAGGGCGACGATCTTGATCGGCGTGTTGTACTGCAGGCAGGTCGAGAGTTCTTGAATGCACATCTGCACCGAACCTTCACCCGTGACGCAGAAAACCTCGCTGTCCGGACGCGCCAGCTTGACACCCATGGCGTAAGGAATACCCACGCCCATGGTGCCCAAACCACCCGAGTTGATCCAGCGACGCGGCTCGTCAAACTTGTAATATTGTGCGGCCCACATCTGATGCTGACCGACGTCAGAGGTGATGTAGGTATCTGCGTCCTTGGTCATGTTCCAAAGCGTCTCGACCACGTACTGCGGCTTGATCACATCGCCGCTGCCGAGGCTGTACTTCATGCAGTCGCGTTGGCGCCAACCGGCAATAGTGTCCCACCAGCCGCCCAAGGCATTCGCATCCGGCTTGAGGCCCGACTCGCGAATCATGGCGATCAGCTCCGTCAGAACGTCTTTAACATCACCAACGATTGGCACATCGACTTTGACGCGCTTTGAGATGCTGGACGGGTCAATGTCAATGTGAATGATCTTGCGTTCGTTTTGCGCAAAGTGCTTGGGGTTGCCAATCACGCGGTCATCAAAACGGGCGCCCACCGCCAGCAAAACGTCGCAGTGCTGCATGGCGTTGTTGGCTTCGACCGTGCCGTGCATGCCCAACATGCCCAGAAACTTCGGGTCGCTGGCGGGGAACGCGCCCAAGCCCATCAAGGTGTTGGTGCACGGATAACCGAGCATGTTCACCAGCGTGCGCAACTCTTCGGAGGCATTGCTCAGCAACACGCCGCCGCCGGTGTAAATGTAGGGACGCTTGGCCGCCAACAACAGCTGCAAGGCCTTGCGGATTTGTCCGCTGTGACCCTTGCGCACCGGGTTGTAGCTGCGCATTTCAACTGTTTCTGGGTAGTGGAAAGCGCACTTCTTAAAGGAAACGTCCTTCGGAATGTCCACCACCACCGGGCCCGGACGTCCGGTGCGAGCGATGTGAAAGGCTTTCTTGAGCGTTTCAGCCAGGTCGCGTACGTCCTTGACCAAGAAGTTGTGCTTGACGATTGGGCGCGTGATGCCAACGGTATCGCACTCCTGGAAGGCATCCAGACCAATCGCGTGCGTGGGCACTTGACCGGTGATGATGACCATCGGGATGCTGTCCATGTAGGCCGTCGCAATGCCGGTGACGGCATTCGTCACCCCTGGGCCGGAGGTCACCAGCGCCACGCCGACTTCGCCGGTGGCGCGGGCGTAACCATCGGCGGCGTGAACGGCCGCCTGCTCATGGCGCACCAGCACGTGCTGAATCGTGTCTTGTTTGTAGAACGCGTCGTAAATGTAGAGGACTGCGCCGCCGGGATAACCCCAGATGTGCTTGACGTTTTCAAGCTGGAGTGAGCGAACCAGAATTTCGGCGCCCATCAACTCGGGATGTTTGTCGTCGGCGTGCTGAGACGCAGCTGCTGCGGAAGCGATTTCCGCTTTGGTGATTTCCATGATGAACCTTTGTGAATTTCTCTAACGAAATAACTTGGGTGCCTCTTCGCCCGTTCTCGTGAAACTGCGTCGAGACTTGAGACCAAAACCATAAGCGGATTCATATTCCACCGAGTCTTGACCCGTTTGCCGTTTAAATTGCAGCACGTATTATGGCACCGCAGTCTTTGCAATCGAACTGGCGTCGTCGGTTGCCAAGGACAGTTTCGCCTTAATGCGATAATTTTTAATCGCTTGACCTGGTGTCACGCAACCCAGGCAAACAAAAAAACAAAAAGACCAGGGACAACCGGAACTTATCACCGTTGGCAACAGAACAAGAACTCTCCGACTTTCTCAAGAGTGTTGAAAAACGCGCCTTCAAACGCAGCATGTACCACGTGCGCGACGAGGAGGCCGCGCTTGATATCGTTCAAGACACCATGATGAAGCTGGCTCAGCATTACGGCGACAAGCCGGCGGGCGAACTGCCCATGCTGTTTCAGCGCATCCTGTCTAACAACACCTTGGACTGGTTCCGCAGGCGAAAAACCCGCAACGCGCTGTTCTCCAACATGAACGACTTCGAATCGGCCGGCGACGACGGCGATTTCGATCTTCTGGAAACTTTGGAGAGCTTGGTTGACTCCGAAGGGACGGAAAGTGCGCAAGACGCCACCGAGCGGGCACAAACCATGCATCAGATCGAACTGCAGATAAAGCAATTGCCGGGACGTCAACGAGAAGCCTTCCTGATGCGTTACTGGGAGGAGATGGACGTTGCGGAAACTGCCGCTGCCATGGGCTGCTCTGAAGGCAGTGTCAAAACACACTGTTCACGAGCAGTTCAGGCCCTCAGCAAGGCTTTGAGCGCCAAAGGGATCAAATTATGAAAAATGCACTACTCAATAGGACTGACGTCCTGCAAGACCGCCAAGGGCTAAAACTAGCCTCTTACCTCAGCTTGGGCACGGCTGAATTGCCACACGATATTTCTGAACGCTTGCGGGTGGCGCGCGTACAGGCCTTATCTCAGCGCAAGGTCACCCAACTGGGCTCGGCTCGCAACGTGGTCGCCAACGGCAGCAGCGCTGCCTTGACATGGGGCCACGAAGAAAGCTTGGGTTTGTGGGGCCGGATTGGTGCCATAGTGCCTTTGATCGCACTGGTGGCAGGCATGCTGCTCATCAATTCGATGCAAGACGACAACCGTGCACGCGAGCTGGCTGAGGTCGACGTTTCCCTGCTCACCGACGTGTTACCGCCAGAGGCATTTGCCGACCGTGGTTTTGTCCAATTCCTTAAAGCTGAACTTTAAGGACAAGCCGGTCCTTATGACTATCCTGCCTGTTTTTAGCCCCATCTTGTCATCGTTCAGGAAGCGGATGGCTTTGTCGCTGCTGGCGCTCATGGCAACGGCCAGTTTCAGTCAACCCGAGCACAGTTCTGCGCCCAGTGGCCGAGCCGTCGCGCCGGCATCATCAGCGACCGCCAAACCTGATGCGGCCAACCCGAAAAAGCCGATTGAATCGAAATCAGGCTGGTCAAAACTAACGCCGCAGCAAAAAAATGCCTTGCAGCCTTTGGCTCGTAGCTGGGACTCGCTCAGCGCCGGACAGCAACGAAAATGGCTAGAAGTCTCACGCAACTACCCGTCGATGTCGGACGTAGACAGGGCCAGCATGCACAGCCGCATGGCCGAATGGGGCGCCCTCAGCAACCGCGAACGCGCTGAAGCCCGGCTCAATTTCGCCACCACGACAGAGCTGGTCCATGAGTTGACTCCGCAAGAAAAAAAAGCCAAGTGGGAGGCGTACCAGTCACTCAGCGCGGAAGAAAAGAAAAAACTGGCCGACAAGGGCTCGCGACCGCCGGTTGGCGCGGCCACGGCGACAAGGCCGGTGGCGCCGCAAAAATTGGTCGCCTTGCCAGCGCCGGCGAACAGCGCCAGCAAGCCGCCTAAAATATCGGCTGACTCAACCGGAAACGACAGCGCCACCGCCGTCGACCATTGAGTTAGGGTGCCGCTCTGGCATCGGCCCCAACTTAGCGAGCGACACCTGATTCATGCTTGACGATTTCAATACCCCCTCATTGCGCAGGCGCATGGCTTGCTGGCTGTATGAGGGCCTGCTGATTTTCGCGCTCATGTTCACCGCCGACTACTTGTTCAGCACCTTGACGCAAACCCGCAACGCCATGGACAACCGACATGCGCAACAGGTATTTTTGTTTTTGGTCTTTGGTATTTACTTTGTCTGGTTCTGGGCGCACGGCCAAACTCTGGCCATGAAAACCTGGAACATCCGGGTCACCGACCTGCAAGGGAACAAGATCAGCCAACGCCGTGCGCTGCTGCGCTACACCCTGAGCTGGGTCTGGTTTTTGCCGCCACTGGTCGCCAGTTGGCTGTTCGGTGTGGATGTTAAAGAAGCCTTGGTGCTGGCCGGTGGCTGGATTCCCATTTGGGCCATCTTGTCGCGTTTTCACCCACAACGTCAGTTCTGGCATGACGCCATCGCTGGCACCCGTCTGGAGACTTTTCGACATCCACCGACCAAAAGAACGTCATGACCAACGCGCCCGTCAATCCCCAAAAATTACGCAAAGGCTTGTCGCGCATTTGGCACGCTGCTGGCTACTCACTGGCTGGCCTGCGTGCTGGCTGGCACGAGACCGCCTTTCGGCAAGAAGCCATGGCCAGCATGGTCTTGTTTCCCGCTGCTTTCTGGCTGGGTCAAACTTGGCTTGAAATCGCTTTTCTGATTGCTTGCCTGGTGCTGGTGATGGTGGTTGAGCTGCTCAACACCGCCGTAGAAAGCGCGATCGACCGGGTCGGTCCTGAATGGCATGACCTGTCCAAACGTGCCAAAGACATCGGCAGCGCCGCCGTCTTGCTGTGCTTGCTGCTGTGCAGCGGTGTTTGGTTGACGGCGCTGTTCCAGCGCTTGACGACATGAGTCAAATTATGAAAGAAAAGCCCGCCTTTTCTGTCTGCGTTTATTGCGGCTCGCGGCCGGGCGCTGAGCCAGCTTACGCCGCCGTCGCCCAACAGGTCGGCCGCTGGATTGCCGAGCACCATGGCCAGCTCGTCTATGGCGGCGGTCACAACGGTTTGATGGGCCTCATGGCCGACGCCTGCCTGCAAGCCGGTGGACGCGTGGTTGGCGTGATCCCCAAAGCGCTGGTCGACAAAGAGTGGGCGCACAGCGGCTGCACCGAGCTGCATGTGGTGGACACCATGCACGAACGCAAACGCATCATGGCCGAGCACGCCGATGCGTTTTTGGCACTGCCCGGTGGCATCGGCACCTTCGAAGAATTTTTTGAAATCTGGACCTGGCGCCAACTCGGTTACCACGACAAGCCAGTCGGACTGCTGAACCTGAACGGCTACTACGACAGCTTGCTGGTGTTTTTGAATTCTGCCGTGCAGCAAGGCTTCATGAACAAATGGCAGATGGACCTGATCCGCACCAGCAGCGACGCACCAACCTTGCTTGAAACACTGGTGACCGAAGCAGGCCTGGCCTCAGAAAAACTGCGACTAGATCAGATTTAAATTCAGACGGACAGCGCGGCGTTCAGATCGCGGTTTCGTCTTCTTCGCCAGTGCGAATACGCACCACACGCTCAACACTGGTGACGAAAATTTTGCCATCACCGATTTTTCCAGTACGAGCGGCGCGCACGATGGCATCGACACAGCGTTCCACATCGTCGGTTTTCACGACCACTTCAACCTTGACCTTCGGCAAAAAGTCGACGACGTACTCGGCGCCGCGGTACAGCTCTGTGTGGCCTTTTTGGCGACCAAAACCCTTGACTTCGGTCACGGTCAATCCGGTCACGCCACATTCGGCCAAAGCCTCGCGGAATTCTTCGAGCTTGAAAGGTTTGAGGATGGCGGTAATTTGCTTCACTGAAAGACTCCGTTGATATTTTTGAATTAGATTGAAAGCTTACGCCCGAAATTGACTGGTCACAGGATAGCGCCAATCTTTGCCGAAGCTGCGGTGACTAACCCGAATGCCGATAGGCGCCTGCCGCCGTTTGTACTCGTTGATTTTGATCAGACGCGTGATGCGTTCGACCACCGCAGCATCAAACCCAGCCGCCACTATGCTGTCGATGCTTTCATCATTTTCCATGTACCGCGTCAAGATCGCGTCGAGCACGTCGTAAGGCGGCAGGCTGTCTTGGTCGGTCTGGTCGGCACGCAACTCAGCACTCGGCGGACGAGTGATGATACGCTCTGGAATCGGGTTGTCACAGGTGCCGTAAGGGTTGTTCTCGTTGCGCCAGCGGGCCAGCTTGAAGACGGTCGTTTTCAACAAGTCCTTGATGACGGCAAAACCACCTGCCATGTCGCCGTAAAGCGTGCAATAACCGGTGGCCATCTCGCTCTTGTTGCCGGTGGTCAGCACGATAGAGCCAAACTTATTCGACAACGCCATAAGAAAAACACCGCGAATGCGCGCCTGAATATTTTCTTCCGTCGCGTCTTCGGGCAAGCCCTTGAACTCGCCGGCCAAAGAAGCCTTGAAGGCTTCGAACTGTGGCGTGATGGAAATTTCGTCGTAGCGCACGTGCATGCGCTCGGCCATTTCTCGCGCGTCAATCCATGAGATGTCGGCGGTGTACGGCGACGGCATCATCACCGTGCGCACCTTGTCAGCGCCCAGCGCGTCGACCGCAATGGCCAGCACCAAGGCCGAGTCAATGCCGCCTGACAGACCCAGAATCGCGCTTGGGAAACGGTTCTTACCGAGGTAGTCACGCACGCCCAGCACGAGTGCATCCCACAAATCTGCTTCGATGCTGCGCGCAGGGGCCATGTCGGCCGTCAGGGCCAGTTTGCCCGCCGACGTGCGCGTTGCCGCCACGTCAAACAGCGCTTCTTGAAAACTCACTGCCCGACCCGCCAGCGTGCCGTTCGCTTGCACAGCAAACGAGTGGCCTTCAAAGACCACTTCGTCTTGACCACCGACCAAATGGGCAAAGACCAACGGCAAGCCCGTGACCAACGCACGGCTACTCATCATGTCTTCGCGCTCAGCGCCCTTGCCACCATGAAATGGCGAGGCGTTGATGATCGCCAGCAACTCGGCACCAGCGGCTTTGGCCAGCTGTGCAGGCTCGTCAAACCAAGCGTCTTCGCAGATCAGCAAGCCGACTGATACCTGGTCAGCGCCCTCGCCCACCTGAAAAACACAACTGCCTTGACCTGGCGTGAAGTAACGCCGCTCATCAAAAACTTGGTAATTCGGCAGCTCGCGTTTGGCATAGGTGTGCGTGCGCCGGCCTTCTTGCAGCACATGCGCGGCGTTGCTGAGTTTTGGCACCGACACGCTGCGTGTGCGCAAACCCGCGCCAGCGTCAGTCAGGCTCGGGCTGCCGACGACCACAGCCAAGCCCTTTAACCCAGCCAGCTCACGGGCTACAAAATCCACGGCATCATCGCAGGCTTGGATAAATGCTGAACGCAAAAAAAGATCTTCAGCGGCGTAACCGCAAATGGCCAATTCGGGCGTCAACAGCAGTCGCGCACCGTCCGCGTAGGCTTGGCGTGCGGCGTCAATGATCTTGCGGGCATTTCCCGTCATGTCGCCGACAACGTAGTTCAGCTGGGCAACGCAAATTTTCAGTAGCATGGGCAGACAGTCAATGAAAAAAGAGCCATTGAAAAATAACGTCAACGATTATGTCATTCGGGTCTTCGATTCCCCTCTAGAGGTCGAGGCCAATGCTTGGGACGACTTGCTGGCGCAGCAAAACCCGGATGACACGCTGAACCCCTTCATGCGCCATGCGTATTTGGCGGCCATGCACGCCAGCGGCAGTGCCTCACCAGTGACCGGTTGGACGCCCCGCTTTGTGGCGCTGTACGACGGCGAAACGCTGGTGGCGGCGTGCGCGTTGTACCTGAAAGTCCATTCGTATGGCGAGTACGTTTTTGACTGGGCCTGGGCCAATGCCTACCAGCAACACGGCTTAGCCTATTACCCCAAAGCCGTGGTCGCACCGCCGTTCACCCCGGTGCCCGGCCCGCGCCTGTTGGCCCGCGACGCCGCCTCGCGCGTGATGTTGGTGGAGGCTCTGATGGCGTGGTGCGAAGCCGAGCAGTTGTCGTCGCTGCATTTGCTGTTTGCGGCAGATGAGGACGTTGCAGCTTGTGCGGAGGCAGGACTGATGCTGCGCCACACCATCCAATTTCATTGGAAGAATGTAGTCCCCACGCTGGCCAATGCGGGTGACGCGCTACCAACAAAATTTATAGATTTTGATGCTTTTTTAGCAACCCTGAATCAAGAGAAGCGCAAGAAAATCCGCCAAGAACGGCGCAAGGTGGCTGAGGCGGGTGTGGTTTTTCGCTGGTCACGCGGCGTTGACATCAGCGCCGCAGATTGGGATTTTTTCTACCGCTGCTACGAACGCACGTACCTTGAGCATGGCAATGCGCCCTACCTGAGCCGTGATTTTTTCGAGCGCATGGCCACTGCCATGCCGGAAAACTGGCTGCTCTTTGTGGCAGAACGGGAAGGCCTGCCGATGGCTTGTAGTTTGATCGCTTTGAGCCCTGAAACGCCTGCAACAGATAGCATCTCGAGACCCTCTAAGCATGTCACAAAAACGGCTTATGGACGTTATTGGGGGGCGCTTGAACGCGTTGATTGTCTGCACTTTGAGGCTTGTTATTACCAGCCTTTGCAGTGGTGCATCGAGCACGGTTTTGACAGTTTTGAAGGCGGTGCGCAGGGTGAGCACAAGATGGCGCGGGCGCTGTTACCGGTCAAAACCACCAGCGCCCATTGGCTGGCGCACCCTTCATTTGCCGATGCCGTCGAGCGTTTTCTGGAACGCGAAGGCCAAGGCATTGCCAACTACATGGAAGACCTAGAGCGGCGCAATCCGTTCAAGCCGGCCGCATGAACGTCTGAGCGCTCAACTCATTTCAGTGCAAGCCCAACCAGAGCGCAGCGCCTGCCACGACGCCGACCACCACCAGTGCAGCGCCAAAACGCACGGTGCGCTTGCGCATGGCCTCGATGCGTTGAATCAACTGCGCGTTTTGCTCAGCCAAGGCGGTGATCAGCCCTGTTGACTCTGTCAGTCGCTGCTGCAACTCGCCAGCCACCGATTGCAAGGTGGTAATTTGCGCCTGTAAATTACCCAGCGTCAAATGCTCAGGCGGCTGCCTGGACTGGGCTTGCAGATCGGCCGCGTGATCCACGCCATTCTTGTTGGCTACCGAGCCCCAGAGTTTTTTGGCGCCTGAAGCGACTTTTGGCGCGTTGCGAACCACCTCCGACCAAGGAACACTTTGCAATACGGTCAACCAGCCAATAGCCATCGAGAAAACCTTTCAGGGACAATCAAAAATCCAGTCCACCAATATAGCGCCAACCGAGCTGCCGCGTACCGAAAGAACTTCATGCCATCCAATACAGCTGCTGATACCGCTGCCAAAAACGTTGCAAAAAACGCCTACATCGTCCAACTTGTCGACAGCTCAGACCTCAGTGCAGACCAGCGCGCTGCGGCTGAGTTGCGCTTTCGAATGGCACTTGAATTCGCCTTGGGCGGGCCTGAGTATGTGCTGCCTTCGTTGCAAGCCTACATGCTGGCGCAAGCCCTCAGCGAGCCCAGCGAAGATGACGAAGCGGATGACTCAGCAGACACTGAAAATGACGACGAAGTCGGTGGCACGCAACAGATGATCACCTTATGGGACAAAGCCGAGAGTGACGCCATCCAAGCGGCGCTCAAGCCTTTGGGCAAGGAAATGGCCGAGGCCCGCTTTGAGATTTTGCCGGTAAAAATCTAAGCCCAGCGCACCATGAAAAAAGCGTCTGCAATTTGTGAGTTGCAGACGCTTTTTGACGACAGCTAGATTAGTCTAAAAAATCAGGCTTCCTGCGTTTTGTCGTAAGCCGCAATACCGTCCATGATTTCTTTATGGGCCGCATCCGGGCCTTCCCAGCCTTGGATCTTCACCCATTTGCCGTCTTCCAAGTCTTTGTAGTGCTCAAAGAAATGGGCGATGGTTTTCAAGCGCAGCGGATTCATGTCTTCCGGTTTTTGCCACTGGGTGTAGAGCGAGCATTTCTTGTCGATGGGGACGGCCAAGACTTTGCCGTCTTCGCCGGCTTCGTCGGTCATTTTCAAAATACCGATGGCACGGCAGGTCACCACCACACCCGGGATCAGCGGCACTGGCGTGATCACCAAGACGTCGACTGGGTCGCCGTCGCCGCTCAGGGTGCGGGGCACATAACCGTAGTTGGTTGGGTAGTGCATGGAAGTGCTCATGAAGCGGTCCACAAAAATCGCGCCGGACTCTTTGTCGACTTCGTACTTCACCGGATCAGCATTCATCGGGATCTCGATGATCACGTTGAACGAATCGGGCGCATTTTTACCGGGGGTTACTTTGGATAAAGACATGTTTTAAAAGGTACCAGAGGTACTTTAGAGTTGTTGATGAGGTGCGGCCGCCACTGAATAGCAGCGGTTTGGTCGGTATTTACCCTCATTTTACTGATCCTGACCTTACGAGCCGCTAACTTGTCATGTTTTGGCGGTAAATTTCGCAGGTTGGCCAATTGCCTCCGGGTTGTGATCTGGGGTTGAGGAAGCAACGCAAGGCGGTGTTCGCCCCGGCGTTGCACCGAAATCCCGAAACACAACATCTGGAGAATACCTATGCTTGGCAACTCAGCGCTCATCTTGGCGCTAGCGTGTGGACTGATCGCCGTCGGTTACGGCTTTTGGGCCCGCAGCTGGATTCTGTCCCAAGACGCGGGCAACCCGCGCATGCAAGAAATCGCCGCAGCCATCCAAACCGGTGCGGCCGCTTACCTCGCTCGTCAATACACCACCATCTCCATTGTTGGTGTGGTGCTGGCCATTTTGATCGGCGTGTTTCTGGACACGGCCAGCGCGGTTGGTTTTGTGGTTGGCGCGGTGCTGTCGGGCGCTTGCGGCTTCATCGGCATGAATGTGTCTGTGCGCGCCAATGTGCGCACTGCGCAAGCAGCCACGCGCGGCATTGGCCCCGCTTTGGACGTCGCCTTTCGCGGCGGAGCCATCACCGGCATGCTGGTGGTCGGACTCGGGTTGCTGGGTGTCACCGGTTTTTACTGGTTTTTGGTCGGCAACGGCAACTACACACCGACCGCTAATTTGGCGCACTTGCTGAACCCGCTGATCGGTTTTGCTTTCGGCTCGTCGCTGATCTCGATCTTTGCGCGACTCGGTGGCGGTATTTTCACCAAAGGCGCGGATGTCGGTGCGGACTTGGTCGGCAAGGTTGAAGCCGGTATTCCGGAGGACGACCCGCGCAACCCGGCCGTGATTGCCGACAACGTCGGCGACAACGTCGGCGACTGCGCTGGCATGGCGGCCGATTTGTTTGAAACCTACGCCGTGACGCTGATCGCCACCATGGTGCTGGGCGCCCTGATGGTCACGGGCGCTGGCACCGCCGCCGTGGTGTATCCGCTGGCGCTGGGTGCGGTTTCCATCATCGCGTCCATCATCGGCTGCTTTTTTGTCAAAGCCACGCCCGGCATGACCAACGTCATGCCCGCGCTTTACAAAGGTTTGGCCGTCGCCGGCGGCCTGTCGCTGATCGCCTTTTACTTCGTCACCACTTGGCTGATGCCTGACAGCGCCATCAAAGCCGTTGGCAGCCAAATGGCTTTGTTCGGTGCCTGCACGGTTGGGCTGGTGTTGACCGGTGCGCTGGTCTGGATCACCGAGTACTACACCGGCACGCAATACCCGCCGGTCAAGCACATTGCTCAGTCGTCGACCACGGGCCACGGCACCAACATCATTGCCGGTCTCGGCGTGTCCATGCGCTCGACCGCCTGGCCGGTGATTTGTGTCTGCATCGCTATCTGGGTGTCCTATCAATTGGCCGGTTTGTACGGCATTGCGATTGCCGCAACCTCCATGCTCAGCATGGCTGGCATTGTGGTGGCGCTTGACGCTTACGGCCCGATCACCGACAACGCCGGCGGCATCGCTGAAATGGCGGACATGCCGGCCAGTGTGCGCGCCGTAACAGACCCACTGGACGCTGTCGGCAACACCACCAAAGCCGTGACCAAAGGCTACGCTATCGGCTCAGCCGGCTTGGCCGCGCTGGTGCTGTTTGCCGACTACACGCACAAACTCGAAGCCTATGGCAAAGCCGTCAGCTTTGACTTGAGCAACCCGATGGTCATCATCGGCCTCTTCATTGGCGGCCTGATTCCCTACCTGTTCGGGGCCATGGCGATGGAAGCTGTGGGCCGCGCAGCCGGTGCTGTGGTGGTCGAAGTGCGGCGTCAGTTCCGAGATATCAAGGGCATCATGGAAGGCACCGGCAAGCCCGAGTACGACACCTGCGTCGACATGCTGACCAAAGCAGCCATCAAGGAAATGATGATCCCGTCGCTGCTGCCCGTCGTGGTGCCGATTCTGGTCGGTCTGCTGCTCGGCCCTGCTGCGTTGGGCGGCCTGCTGATGGGCACCATCGTCACCGGACTGTTTCTGGCGATATCCATGTGTACCGGCGGCGGTGCTTGGGACAACGCCAAGAAATACATTGAAGACGGCCACCACGGAGGCAAAGGTTCTGACACGCACAAAGCCGCCGTCACCGGCGACACCGTGGGCGACCCTTACAAAGACACCGCCGGCCCGGCCATCAATCCGCTGATCAAGATCATCAACATCGTGGCCCTGCTGATCGTGCCGCTGATGATGAAAATCCACGGCTGAGTGACGCTAAATTGAATGCCTTTTGAGCAGCCAGCGGCTGATTTCGCTGGCGTCATGTCCAGCGGAATTTTGTCGAGAAACATGAACACCGAGAGCTGCTGCGTGCACCGAATCGGTTGTTCATAGCTGCTGGAGGCAGCGTAGAAGGCCTAAATATCCAGCACCAAACGGGCTGATTTTGAACGCGAGCAGCAGGGTAAAAACTGGTCGTTGGCGGCCTTCTCTTCGTCAGTCAGATACATGTCCCGATGGTCAGGAACGCCTTCAATCACACGCGTCAGGCAAGTCCCGCAAACACCTTGCTCACACGAACTGAAGACTTGCACACCCGCTGCCGACAGCGCTTGCAGAATCGTTTGGTCTTTGTCGACGGTGACAATCAGACCTGAGCTTGACACCTGAACTTCAAAACTTTCGTCGGTAGCGATAGGCGAAACGTCAGCGCCAAAAAACTCAGCGTGCAGCTGCGCTTCGCTCCAACCGCTGCTGCGGGCCGTCTCCAAAACGGCAGTCATGAACCCTTTGGGTCCACACACATACAGATGAACACCGACCTCCGGCCTGGCCAACAACTTGGCCATGTCCAACTTTTGATCAGGCCCGGCATCGTCAAAGTGAAACGCGACATTGGCCGCCAGACCGGACTCCGCCATGCGTTGTCGAAAGGCCGTGCGGTCAGCAGACCGCGTGCAGTAATGCATCTCAAAATCAGCGCCCATGCTGCTCAGCCGCTCGGCCATACACAACAGGGGTGTCACCCCAATACCACCCGCCAGCAACAAATGACGCTTGGCATCATGCGCCAGTGAAAAATGATTTTTAGGCGCACTGATGTGCAAGGTGTCACCCACCTTGACCTGCTCATGCATGGCTTTGGACCCACCGCGCGAATGGGCGTCTTTCAAGACCGCGATCCGATAGCGGTGGTTTTCACCCGGGTTGTTGAACAGCGAATACTGCCGAACCAGACCGCCAGGCAAATGCACATCCAAATGAGATCCGGCAGAAAAAACTGGCAGCGACTGGCCATCGGCGGCAACCAGGTCAAAGCTGTCAATGTCCAGGGCTTCGGTGTTTTTTTGAGCGACCCGAACGGTCAAGGTGGCATTCATCACGGGGATTTCCTCAGTTGTTGGAGTCAAGCGTTTGGCCTTCAGCCAGCAACCAGCGGTCTATGACTTTGCGCGCCTGAATACCGCCGGTGTCGATGTTGAGCTTGAGCAGTTTGCGCTGCGGCCAAAGGGTCAAGTTTTTCTGCTGACGCTCCAGCATTTCCAAGTCTTCACTGAAAATTTTGCCTTGACCTTCACGAATCGCGTCGGTCAATGCCTCGTCATCCGGCTTGAACTTGCGCGCCATGCCCCAGAAATACCAAATCGATGTTTCAGTCTCAGGCGTGATGAAGTCAGTGACGATGCTGGACACCTTGTGCGCGTCCGGCGCGTTGTAGCCGTCATGCCCCAAGTGCGCCACGCCGACCTCGATCATGACGTTGCTGGGCGGGCTAAAACGACAGATTTGCCAGCGGTCAACCAGCACATCGTCAGCCAAGTTGTTGCCGCGCAAGGCGAGCTTCCAAAACGGCGGAGGCTCGACCGACGACATGTAGCGGCTGGTCACCACGCGATCGCCGTCCACCGCTGTTTTGCAAGGCGTCTCATCAATCTCCCGCTGACCAATGCTGTTGGCGTGAACGTAGGTCTCATGCGTCAAGTCCATCAGGTTGTCGACCATCAGCCGGTAATCACAGTGGATGTGGTACAGACCACCGCCAAAGGCCCACTCCGGGTTGTCATACCAGTCTTGCACCGGGATGGTGTTGGTATCGGCGAGTGCCGCCTCACCCGGCCAAACCCAAATGAAGCCGTAACGTTCTTCGACCGGGTAACTGCGAATCGCCGGAAAACCTTGCACGCGCTGCCCCGGCATGCCCAAAGTCTTGCCCTCGCAACCCATTTCCAAGCCGTGGTAGCCGCACACCAAACGACCTTCTTTGACAAAACCCAGCGACAGCGGTGCGCCCCTGTGCGGGCAAAAATCTTCCAGCGCTGCTACACAATTTTCAAGGCCGCGGAAAAACACGATGCGCTCGCCGCAAATCATGCGACCCAGCGGTTTGACTGCCAGCTCATCAGCGGTAGCCGCTACATACCAAGCATTTTTGGGAAACATAAAGACCTTTGATCGAATGATTGGTGTACTCGGCACGTGAACTAAATATGCGGACTCATCGCCCATGACGCCGACCACAGAATTTGGCAGCTAGTGTACTGAATCCAGCGACTTCGAACGAGGCCATTGACCCCTCAAACGATCCAATCAGGAAAGCGCCTTTTCATATCATTCACAAATGACAGTGTGCCGGCGAGATGTCGCCGCAAAGCGGCTTCGGCGACCGCGACTTCCCGCCGCTCAAGCGATTCAAGAATATCTCGGTGGTCTTGCACGATCGCCTGCGCCTTGCCTTTGGCTGGCAGGTTCAGATGGCGCAAGCGATCAACGTGACCGCTTTGTTTGCTCACCAAGCTCCACAAGGATGCGACCTGCGCAGCCTCGTACATCGCTTTGTGAAAAGCCACATCTGCCGCTGCCAGCGCTGACACGTCGAGTGGCTTTAAGGCGGCTTCCTGTCGTCCAATGTCAAGCTTCAAGCGCTGCATCAAGGCGCTGTGTTCAGTTGCAGGCAATTCACACAGCGTCTTGAGAATTTCAAGCTCAATGGCGCGGCGCAAAAAATGCGCTTCAAGAGCAGCCGACAGGTCAATCCGGCTGACGACGGTCGCATGTTGCGGATAAATATCGACCAGTTGCTCCTCGCCTAAACGCGTCAAAGCATCGCGAACAGGGGTCTGGCTGATCCCAAAATGCTCAGCCAACTCGGCCCGCTGCAAGAGCGTGCCGGGCTCGAGTTGAACCGAAACAATCGACTCCCGCAGCGCTTCAAAAACCTGCGGCGCAGACTGCCGAGTCCGGTCCAGTTTCAACGTCGGTAATTTTTCCAAGCCATTCATAGATTCCTTGAGACACGCCCTGAACACGTTCAACAGCGACTTTGACTGCACGCATAACTTTCAAAATCATAGCATTGACGCACTAATATATCAGTGCTTTAATCTCATGCGCGCAAGTCAAAACAACAACAACATGAATCCCGGCAAATACCGCCTGAGATTCAGGCGTTCAAGGCCTTACACAGGAGACAAAAATGTTCAAAACCAAGCCATTCAACCCGCGTCAACGGCTGATCCTTCAAGCCCTGCCTTGGCTGTTCATCAGCGCAGGCGCGTTCACAGCGCAAGCCCAAACGACTTGGCC
>Ga0075464_10000555_pt1 | contig 16534 bp, 19 predicted proteins | sample DEB19_08_DNA_5_FD_75068 | JGI IMG/M metagenome (GOLD analysis project Ga0075464, IMG submission 75068) | Aqueous microbial communities from the Delaware River and Bay under freshwater to marine salinity gradient to study organic matter... | ecosystem: Environmental > Aquatic > Marine > Coastal ...
GCCGTACCGCCCGCGCCGCCGCCACCGGCAGCGCCCGACGTGGAGCCTTTGGCCCCGCCGCCGCCGCCGTAGCCGATGAGGTACGAGCCGAAGCTGGAGTTGCCGCCCGCCGTACCGTTGCTGCCGTCGGCGCTAGAGCCGCCCGCCCCACCCGTTGGTGCGGTGGCCACGGTCGCCGTGACTGTCGTCGTGCCGGGGGTGCCAAGATCGCTCGCCGCCACCCAGCCGGTAACGCGCCTAGCGCCACCACCACCGCCGCCACCTGAACGGACGCTGGCTGCCGCGCCACCGCGACCGCCGCCGCCGGAACCGCCCGCGCCGACAACCTCGACGTAGACATCCTTCGCGAGTGCCGGGATCGTCCAGACAGTCGTGGTCGTGTAAACGGCAACGTAGACGGCCATCGCGGTTGTGTCCGAAACGATGGTCTGCCCGCTCGCGTTGATGACCGACCAACCTTGGGTGTCGGTGAACTGAAGCGTCGAGCCCACGGCGAGGACGATGTTCGAGCCAATTACATAGGTGGCCGGACCCGAGCTGTCGTAAACCTGAAGGCTGATCGTTATGGCCGCCGTGTCCTTGTTGGTCACGGACAGGAAGTTGATCTTGCGCTGCGTGCTGGCCGCAGGCGCGCTCAACGACGTGACGTTGGCGACGCCGTTGGTGTTCGACACCTGAAGCCCAGGCGTCGTGGTCGTCGCGGTGAAGTCGACGAAATCAATCGTCACCGGACAGTCGTTGGTGGCCTTGGCCGCAGCCAGAACGACCTGAAGTATTTGGGTTGTCGAGGTCAGGATCATATTACCAGCACCACACTCTGACTTGCCCGGCAGCGCCAGTGCCCCCGACGCCGCTGGGGGTGCCGCCACCGCCACCGCCGCCGCCAGGGAAGCCGCCGGGAGCGCCGTTGACAACAGCACTACTGCTCGCTGCATCGCCACCGCTGCCACCGTTGCCGCAACCTGGGAGCCCAGCAGTGCCGCCCGATCCCCCCGGCGAACCGGAGCCGCCGCCGCCACCCCCGCCACCGGCAGAAAACCAAGAGCTGCCTCCACCCGACCCCGGACCAGAGCTGTAGTTACCGTAACCACCCCCGCCGCCGCCCAAGAAAGAGTAGTTGAGCGGGGGGAAGGCGTTGGCGGCCCCGTAACCGCCACGGTCATCGGGCATGTTCGCGCTAGTACTGGCAGCAAAGGCGCTACCACCCGCACCGGCGGTGGTCGTAACCGCGCTGGCCCCCGCCGACGTTCCGCCGCCTCCGCCACCACCCGCACGCGCGCCGCCACCACCGCCATAGCCATAGAGGTACGTGCCGAAGCTGGAGGCCCCACCTGCCGCACCTGCGGCGGTAGCGGAGGCGACCGTCACGGAAACCGTGGCAGGAAGATCAGCGGCTTTGAACAGGAAGCGGGTTCGCTTTCCACCACCGCCACCCCCGCCTGTGGCGTTCCCCCCGCCACCACCTGCGCCAACACACTCGACCAAGACGAACGAGCAGGCGGGCTTCGTCCAAGTTCCACTTTGCGTGAAAGCCTGTATCGGGCTGTTTCTCAGCGTTCTGAGGTTGCCCTGGTTCGTGACGACCGACCAACCGCGCCGGTCTGTATATTGCAACGTGCCGCCGACCGGGATCGTCATGGCGCTCACCACCGGGTAGAGCGTGGCGTTGTCGTTGATCTGGATCGTCACCACGACCGCCGCCGTGTCGGCGTTGAACAGCGTGACGCCGTTGATCTTGCGCTGCGTGCTGGCCGCTGGGGCCGCCAAGATGTCGGTCGTGGTCACACCGTTGGTGTTGACGGACGACATACCCGGTGTCGTGGTCGTGGCGGTGAAGTCCACGTAATCGACGTTAATCGGGCAGTTGGACGTGGCGATGGCCCCGGCCAGAAAGACTTGCAGCTTTTGGGTCGTGGTTGTGAGGATCACAGGCGCAAACTCACCAGCTTAAGGACGGTAAATTGGGTTAACCCACTCGCAGCCGGAGGAGAAGAGACCCACGCGCCTGCGCCGTCTGACGTTAGCACGTTTCCTATCGTGCTGGGGGTGGTAAGTCCGGTGCCGCCGTTGGCAGCGGGAAGCGTACCAGAGACATCGGCGGTGAGCGACACCGCGCCGAACGTCGGAGCGCCGCCAGCGTTACCGTGCAGCACAGTCGTCGTCGTGCCCAGCGAGCCGAGCGTGGCGGGCGTGGCCCCCGCACCGCCACCGAGAACAATCCGGTTGGCGGCCAGCGCAGCGCTGGAGGCTATCGTCGTCCCGCCCGAGAAGTACGGCACGCCGCCGCTCGTCCCGGCGGCGAGCCCTGTGCCGCCTTGGACTACCGACAGCGGCGTCGTGAGCCCCGTCAGCGAGGTGATGTCGCTGTTGGCCCCCGAGCCCGCTGCGTTGATCGCCAGACGCCCGTTGGCCGCCGTGGTGGCGGTGAACACGTCGATGCCGACGGTCGTGCCGCCGAGGTTAATGAGCGCACCACCCGCCGTGGTCGCGCCCGTGCCGCCGTCGTTGACGGCGATGGGCAGCGCAATCGACGCCGTGTCGGCCTTAACGACGTTCGCGCCCTCGCAGTAGTAGATGCCGCGACTGTCCCTCGCCACGACGATGGGGGCCACTTGCGCGTCGGTGGCGACGCTCAGGGTGTAGGAGCCTCCGGTCGTGTTGTTGGCCACCCAGTACTGCTGGGTCGTCGGCGGCATGATGATGACGATGTCACCAGCGAGCGCTCCCACGAAGGAGTAGGCGATCCGGTTTAACTCCGAGCCGGTCAACACGTAGTCGCCGCTCTCGCCCGCGACGTTGATCGAGGTGTAGTCGAAGGCGAACACGGCCTGCTGGCCGTAGCCGACAGTGAAGAAGTTGATGCCGTCGGTCAGGACCGTGGCGCTGTCTTCCGGGCGCAGGACCAGGGTCGCGGCACCGTTCACCTCGTCGCTGCCCTGCCCGGCGATGGTCAGGTTGCCCTCGCCGCTGTTGCGGATAGACACGAACCAGTTGTTGCCGACCGAGGAGGCCGTGGGTAGCGTCAGCGTGCCGAGGCCGCCGGTCCAGACGAAGGCCGAGGCGCGGTTGCCCGCTCCCAGCGTGAAGTCGCTGTTGAACAGCGTAACGTCCTGCGACTGCGACAAGAGGCTGCCCTGCGCGACTAGGCCGTAGCCCGCCAGCCCGGAGGCTTGGGCCTGCGCCGTCGAGGCTCCCGCCTGGAAGCTGCTCCACGTACCGGCTACCGTGCTGTTGTCCGTGAGATACAGGGTGAAGGTCAGGCCCGCCTCGATAGACAGCAGGGTGCCGCCCGCGTTGTCCTTGATGGTGATGGTCGAGGGACCGAGGTTCTTGAACTGAGTGACTTGGCCGACGCCGGTCTGCTCGGCAGATGGCATGATGACCGAGTAGGCCCCGCTCGGCGTAACGTCGATGATCCGCGCGACGAGGTCGTTGCCGACCGCAGTTTCCAGCGGCCATTGCAGCTCGGTGTCGGCGTCCAGCGCCAGCGCCAGATAGCTGATGTCCGACGGGTATATGGTGTTGCCGCCGAAGACGGATGTGTAGGACACTTATGCCTCCTTCCGCACGGCGGAACGGTCAAGGATTTTGGCGAGGTCTTCGCCGTTGAGCATGGCCGCCGAGCGGTCGTACATCTGCTGCCACACCGGGATGCGCTCGTCGTTCTTCAGGAACGGCGTGGCCTCCAGAAGCGCGGCGTAGAGCAGAACCTGGGGCGCGTAATCGGTGAGCCAGTTGGTCTGGTTGGCGTCGTCCAGCAGGATCGGCAGCTCGTAATAGAGCACCTCGAAGGGGTACGCCGCGTCGGGCGTGGGGGCGATCAGCCAGTTCGTGTAATTGTAATCCGCGTAGAACACAGGCTCGCCGGTGTCGGCCTCGTTGGGCCAGTACGAGCGGGCGTATTCGTAGGAGCGTGTAAACAGCAGCTTGCGGGTGTTGTTGCCGGTCCCCGTGCCGACGTTGATCGACACCGTGTCGCGCCAGCGGTCGGGCTTCTGGTAGACGGACTGGCCGGGGATCAGCGTGTCGGTGACGACGTTGATGAAGCCCTGAATTTTGAGTTCGCGGGCGATCCGGCGCTCGGCCAGATTGATAAGACGCGGGATTTGCTCGTAGACGATGGCGTCTTCGGCTAGGGTAACACCACGTTCAAGGTAACGACGCATGTCCTGCTGGAGCGTCGTGAAGGTCATTGTCGTCGCCATACAGCACCTACTGGTGGGTGATGGACGCCGCAACCTTTCGTGAGGCTTCGACCGTCAAGCCGTTTTTATAGCCTACTGGGGGCGGCCTGTCACTAAGAGCAGGACTTGGCCGCCGCCGTCACTTCAACGTCACGGGCCTTGCGCTGTTCAAGTTCTACCAGCACGGCGCGGACCAAGTCGAACAGCGGCTCGTCGAGGGTCAGACCCGTGGTCGCGTACTCCGGTTCATCGGGGAGCGTGACCTTGCAGGGGACGCTGACTAACACTTTCACGTCCCGGTAGACGATCTGCGGCTCAGTGTGGGCGCAGCCCGCGAGGAGCAGGGCGCAAAGGACAACGCGCATCATTGGCGATCCTCCTTCAGGACGGAAACGATCAGCTCCCGACTGGCGAGGCACTGGTCGCCCGTGGGCTTGGCTGCAGCGATCTGCGAGGCGCGGAGCCGATAACGGTCGGCCAGGGTCTTGGCAGCTCTGACATCAGCGGCGGCCTTGACAGCCCGCTCGTCGGCCTCGAACTTCAGTTGGTCGAACTGACCGTTCATCCGGTCGATCTCGGCGTCGGCGGCGTTCAGCTTAACTAGCAGCAGCGCAATCCGGTCCTTGTAGCTCTGGATGACGGGGGCCATGCGGTTGGCCTCACCCTTCCGCCCCTCGTTGACCCAAAAGCCGGTCCAGGAGACGAGCACCACGACCAGAACGACACCTAGCGCCGCCTTCAGCTTCCAGCCGACGAACCATCTCAACATGTTCATCGCAACCACCTCCGAACGACCCAGATAAACCCCAGCAGGACCACGACAGGAACCAACACGCCGGAAAGAAGACCAGCGATCAGCGCAGCTACGATCATTGGCCCAGACCTTCTAAGCACAGTTTCACTTCAGCAGCACGACGCTTGGGGATGCCGCCGCAGCGGTTGGTGGCGATCCGGCAATCCTTCCCCGCCGTGTAAACGTACAGGCCCATGGCCTTACATGCGCCCGCCAGATCACCGATCAGGGCCTTGCGGCTAACCGACGATTTGGCGAACGTGGCCGAGCCGACATTGTAGCCGAAATCGTAGAAGGCGGCAGCAGTTTTGTCAGGCAGGCCGGGCGGCAGGTACGGCAGGATGGCCTCGGCGTGGCTCTTGGCGTCTCGGTAGAGCATCTGCTTGCACTCGGCGTCCGAGTAGCGGCGGCCCGGCACGATGTTGATGGTCGAGCCGTAGCAGGCCGTCAGCGGCTGGCCCTTCCCCAACTTATCGACGTAGGGGGTGTTTTCCTCACCCTCGAAGGAGGCGATCAGAACGCACGCCATCGCCAAGGCGACAGCGCCGACAGAGCGTTCACCGACGCGCCCGCGCATCGGCGGAGGGTAGTACGTCATTTGCCCATACGCGCCGTTTCGTCAGGCACAAACTGCTGAAGGAAGCTCAGAGCCTTCCAAGACCTTAGCCGCTGCCAAAGCCCCCAGGCGTAGACCACGACCGCGCCAGCCGACAGCATGAGCGCCTGCTTGACCGCCTCGGATCGAAGGAGGCGGTCAACAGCGACGCCGAACGCCAGGACCAGCATGATCTTGGTGGTCTCGCTCATAACCACTTTGGTGCGGGGTATGACGACGATCCCAGCGGGCGGCGGGACTTCCTGGTTCAGTTCGGTCATGCGGTTTTCTACGCGCCGTCGTCGCTATAACGCTGGCGCAGGCTCCTCACGCTGATAAACGCAAGGTCTATTATAGCACCACGCTCCACGGTTATGTCCAGTATGCCGTGGCTCCAGCCTGTCGGGTTGTGCGTGGCGTAATGCTCGATCTCGCCCTCGGGCAGAGCGCAACCGGCCTGCACGATGGTGACGCGGTCGGTCGGGCCGATCTTGGCGGCGTTGTGAACCTCAAAGGAATGTGTGTGCCCGTGGACTAGGCTTTCGCAGAGAAGCGCACCGGCGCGGTGCGTGGCGGTCTTACCGCCCATAGCCTTACCCAGGCCGTTGAAGGGGGCGTGAGTGAAGCCGCAACCGTCTATGTAGTAAATTTCCCCGTAGCCCCGCTCCTTCCACCCGAACTGCAACAAGTCCTGTGCGTAGCGGTGGGTATGCGTCCCCTCGTTCTCGGGATGTTGATTTTCAAACTCGAATAGGCGCTGCTCATGGTTTCCGCGCATACGGCACAAACGCGGCTTCCATTCCGGCGCGCGGTTGCGCTCGAACGCCTGTAGCATGGCCGTGTGGTTGTCCAAGTCGGCCTTGATAGGCGGCTTGGACCGCCCCTTGAGCGTATCGTTCTTGTCGTAGCGCGAGCAGCTATCCATCGTGACGCTGTCGCCGAGATCGACGACGTGGGGGTGCCGGTGCTCCGACCCGTATCTGGCGATCCACTCGGTCACTCGCAGCCGGTGCTCGTGCCGGGGGTCGTTGTGCCTGTCGGGGATGACCAGAACGCGCGTCGGCTCTTTTTCCGAACTTAGTGGGCGGGAGTGTCTTTCGGGCAACAGTTGTTGGGAGGGGACCGCCTGCTGGTAGCGCGCCGGTCGGTAGCGGGACCAGTCGGGTACGAAGCCCCGCTGCTTGGCGCGTTCCAGACTTTCCTTGAAGTTCTTCAGGGACATTGGGAAGCCCTCGGGCTTCAACCAACGGGAACATGCCTCGGCGACGGCGGTTCTGTTTCCGGGGCCAGGGAACCACTCTGGTGTCGCGCCCTCGTCCAGGCACTGGTTTACCAGCTCCACCATCGCTGCATATCGTTCGAGTTGGCTCGGCGTGCCGCTACTCATGTATTGGTGGCCTTTCTGGAAGCGGCTGGCGACTATTTAGCCGCCGCAACGCCCCAAGCGATGTAGGCTAAAGCGCCGATCATGGAGGTGGCCGCCGCGTACAGAACGCGCTCTACGCCCTGCATCCTGTTGAGGATTTGTTTGTACCTCTCGGCGCAAACCGCCTCGTGAATGGATAGCTGGCGCTCCACCTCGTTAAGCTCCGACATCTGCGGCGTCTCCAGCAACAGTCAACATGTCTAAGTTAGCCTTCAGCCGCGCGTTGTCAGGCTCGAAGGACAGGGCGTCCTTCGCGTGTTCCGACGCCTTGTCTTTTAACCCAAGATGCCACGCGGCGATAGAGGCGAGGTCGTGCGGCTGCGCTCCCCAAACGGCGGGGTCGCAGGTGTAGACCAACTCTCTGTTGGTGATCGACAGGGCTGAAATCGCTGCCCCGTAGCACTCGGGCCAGCGGCCCGTCATGTACGCCAGCATGGCGACTTCGCACCAAGGTTCGCGGGTGTTGGGCGCTTCGGCGGTAGCTCGTCGCGCCCAGGCTAGGGCGTTATCCATGTCGCCCAATGCCTGATACGAGCGGGAAATGACGCGCATGGCGTAACAGCGCTCGTTCTCCCAAGTGGCGTTCGGCAGCGCCAGATAGCGTTTACACTCGGTTATCGCGTCGTACCAACGGGCGTTGAAGCTAAGTTCGCGGGCGTAGTAGAAGGCGTTGCGCGGGTCCAGCGGGTCTTCCTCGACGGAGACACGCAGCAGGTCCAGATACTGCCCGCGCGACTTGGTGGGGTCCGGCTTGTGGATAACGAGCAGCATGTCGCTCTGCGCGTAGCGTTCGGCGATGCGGTCGGGCACCGGGTACTCGTGGCAGGGGTGGTGCCACTTGTAGCCGTTCCTGCCGTGTATCTTCTCGTAATAGAAGACGATGCCGACACCCCAGTCGAACTTGTAGCGCAGGCGCGTCGTGCCGTAGGACCAGACGCGCTCGATCTCCTCGCGCCAGCCCGGCTGCAGCTCCTCGTCGAGGTCGAGGCTGACGCAGATGTCGATGTCCTTCGGGATCAGCGCCAAGGCCGCGTTGCGGGCAAGGTCGAAGCGCCAGGGGCTGATGTGGATATGCTGGACCTTGGCGCTTGCGGCCTCGGCCAACTCGACGGTGTTGTCGGTGCTGCCGGTGTCGGCGATCAGGATCATGTCGGCGTCGGAGGCCGCGTCGCAGAAGCGCTTGACGAACATCTCCTCGTTCTTGGATATGGCGTAGACGCAGATACGGGGCCACCAAGCGTACTGTTTAAACAGCCCAGCGAAGACGCTGTCCGAGGTTCGCAGATAATGGTCGTCGACGCTCTTCAGGTCGCCAGACCAGATCGTCTCCCACATATGGACGGTGTAGGCGTCCTTGAGCATCTCGTCCGTGAACTCGGTGCGGGGGCCGAGGATCGACTTGTCCCGCCAACCGAAGGGTAGGAACTCGTACGCCGAGCGCAGCGCCACACCCGTGTTGTTCTGCTCGTACAGCTTCCACGGCAGTACGACCGAGCCGTAGGCCCAGGTGTCGTTGATCTCGAAGGCGTCAAGCCAACGCTGAATAAAGGGGTGCCCGGCCTCGACCACGATGATCCCGGCGTTCATCGACTGCGGATCGTTCACGCCGTCGGGGCTCAGGACGCACGTCCAGGTGTCCAGGAACGGCAGCGTCTGAACCAGCAGCATATCGGTGTCGAGGTAGACGCCACCGTGCTCCAGCAGGATTTGCAGGCGAAGCACGTCCGATTGGTACTGGACGTGGTTCAGGTCGAAGCCGTTGTGGGTGGTCGGCGGATCGACTTTGACCATCTCGACGTAGGGCCGGATGCGCTCCCAATTGGGGTTACCGACAGGCTCCTCGTTGACATGCATGAGGATGCGGTCAGGGGTCTGCACATCGTGCGCGGCACGAACGGCGAGATAGTTGATGAAGCTGAACTCTCGTGAGTTCGGCCCCGTCAGCCACACGAAGTGGACGAGGTTGGGGATCATGTCAGGTCCAGTGCTCCGACGACTTACCAGAACATATACGCCGTGAACCTTTCGCCGCCAACAGGAGGTGTAATAGCCCCCCAGGTGTCGAAGGTCGTGAGGCCGTTACCTGTAGCATCAGGATCGACGGTCCACGCGCCGTCGTTGTTCCAAAGGCTGACAATCGGCCAAAGCGGTTGATTGAGCAGATAGGAAGGAAGCGACAGACCACCCGTCCCGGCGTCGGGGTCTGCGGCTGGATCGTTGTTCCAGTCGCCGGAATTGACCTTAATCCACGACAGGCCGTTTTTGGTCGCCCAGAATATCTCATCGCCCTGAGCATAGCTCGACACCGTGTCCAGCGACACGGAGTTGCTCGAAACGTCGCCGCTAGGTTCCAGCGAGATCGCGGTCGTGTTGTTCCAGATGCGCGCGGTTAGGGGCTGCTCCTTGAGCGCGAAGCCCACGGCCATATCGCTGCCGGTCGCCATCGTCGTGCAGACGAACCGGATAACCCGCGCCTCGTTGATGACGTAGCGGGTGCCGCGCGAGACCTTATTGGCGACCGTTGTGACGCTGGTAGCGACCAGATCGCTACCGCTGAGGGTAACTGCGGACGCGGTGTCGAGCGGGTTGAACGTCAGCGCCGGAAGGCTGAACTCCGGGGCGGTGTAGTCAGCGAAGAAGAAATTCGACGCAACGTCTGCGCTGGGGACCGCAGGTGTGGTCCCCGCGAAGTAGAGTTTCGCTGCTCCAAATAGGTTGAACAGCCCTCGCACGACTTACCCTTGCAGGATCGTCATTTGGCCGAGCGCAAGACCGGTGGACGTAGTGGTGCCCTGGTTCACAAACAGCAGGCAGCTTTCGTCGTTGATCTTCGGCATACCGGTGGCCGTGAAGTCGAGAACCTGAGCCACGTTCGGGAGAGCAATCGGCACCACGGAGACCTGCGTCAGGATCAGCGCCCAGAGGTTGCCCGCCGTACCCGACGAGATCGACAGCGTGATCGAGGCAAGCGCCTGAATGCCCGTGTCGCCAGACTGCAACGGCAGTTGATACATGCGGTTAGCAGGCATGGAGGATATGCCCGCCGTCGAGACAGTGGTTCGGCCCGAGGTGCCCGCCTGATTGGTGTAGGACGCCGTGACGTTGTGGCCCGTCGCGCCGATAGCGGAGGAGCAGCCGATCCACAGTTGGGCGTTCGCGCCGGTCGAGTTGCGCGACGGCATACCGGAGAACGACGCCACGTTCTGCGCCGTGGCCGAGTTGCCGACAAAGCCCGAACAGGCCCAGAGCAGGTCATAGATGAAGAACGTCCCTGCTGTCGGCCCGGCCATCGCCACGCGCCCCAGATAGGTGCTCGTACCGCTACCAGCCGCCCACTCGTTGAAACCCGTCGAGACGGTTGACTGGTTGTAGGTCGTCCCGCCCGAGCCGAACGCGGTGGGCGTAGCCATCAGGCCGTGAGCGCCAGTCCCCGCTTGGTTCAGGTTGACGAAGCCCGCCACGACGTTGGTCGCGGAGGGGAAAAAAATCTTAGGTTGAGGCCCGGTCCCGAGGGCCGAGGCAACGCCGTCCATAGTCGTGATGGCCATTAGACAAGCTCCACATAGATCGGGTCGAAGCCGCCTTCGATGCCCTCAAGATAGATGCCGCCGTTCTCGTCGATGTCCACAATACGGTACTCGCCGGTGAAGGTCAGGCCGAAGGGTTCAAGCACTCGGACTAGATCGCCGATATTCATGTTCTTCCTCCTATCGCGTGATGGTCAGCACCAGCGTAGCGCGGGTGACAGTGGTTACGCTGTCTACGTTGAAACGCAAAGTGTCGCCCGCAGAAATGCTCGTTGTCCAGCCCGTCAACGTGCTGGAGGTGCCTTTGGTAGCGGTCGTCACGGTCGGCTTGGCAGACCCTGTAATCGTGTCCGCCACGGTCGGCGGATAGTTGGCGAAGGTGTCTTTCCAGATGTCGATGACGATGGAGCCCGACTGATCGCAGAGGATCGTCCATGCCGTGATCGTGCATGCGAACGGGATCGTCAGGTCACCCTTGATCCCCGTCGTGATGACCGAGCCGCCGCCGTCCACGATGGCGACGATCCCCGTGATCGCGCCGGGACCAGTCGGCCCTGTAGGTCCAGTCGGGCCTGCCACCGAGGACGCCGTGCCTTGCGGGCCTGTCGGACCCGTGGGGCCGGTCGGGCCAGCCACCGAGGACGCGGTGCCTTGCGGACCAGTTGGCCCCGTCGGTCCGGTCGGCCCAGCCACCGAGGAGGGAAGGCCGTCAGCGCCCGTGGGACCAGTCGGCCCAGTCGGGCCACCTGCGCCCGTCGTCCCAGCCGTGCCTGTGGGACCAGTCGGTCCTGTCGGGCCACCTGCGCCGGTGCCGCCAGCCGTGCCCTGCGGACCGGTCGGCCCCGTGGGGCCAGTCGGCCCCGCCACCGAGGAGGGAAGGCCGTCAGCGCCCGTGGGGCCAGTCGGACCCGTGGGACCAACCGCGCCAGCGGTCCCAGACGTGCCCGTGGGGCCGGTCGGCCCCGCCGCGCCGCCCGTGCCTTGCGGACCGGTCGGCCCTGTGGGCCCGGTCGGTCCAGCCACCGTCGAGGCATCACCCTGCGGCCCAGTTGGGCCTGTCGGACCGGTCGGCCCCGCAACCGTTGAGGCCGCCCCGGTCGAGCCTGTGGGGCCAGTCGGTCCCGTTGGCCCGACGGCCCCGGCCCCGCCCGCTGTACCGGTCGGCCCGGTCGGTCCCGTGGGACCAGTTGGCCCCGCCGCGCCGGTAACTATGGCGAGGAAGATCGAATGGTTGTTCGAGAAGTTGGTCGTGCCGGTTCCGCCCGACGAGGTCAGGCTGACAGGCACGGTCCAGTAGCTGTTGGCAGCGCCGGGGTTGATGTTGGTCGTCGCCCCAGTGACGAACCAGTTCTGGTAGTTGGCGCTAACGTTATCGTCCTGAAGCGTTATCGTCTGGCCCGTGCCGATGAGGGCCAAGAAGATGTCGATGTCCACGTTACCCGTGGTCAGGTGACTGATGTTTAGCTGCGTGGCGGAAATCTGCGTGGCGTTGTTCCACAAGACGTGGCCGTCACCGGGGTAACCGCTCGTCGTTGTGGTGTGCGCCTGATAGGCGAACAGACTAGACGAAGCGCCTGTCGATCCGGTCGGCCCTGTCGGCCCCGCTACCGAGGACGCCGCGCCGGTCGGGCCAGTCGGGCCCGTGGGGCCAGCGGCCCCTGCCGTTCCCGAAGAGCCTGTCGGCCCAGTGGGGCCGGTCGGCCCAGCCACCGTGGACGCCGCACCAGTCGAGCCTGTGGGGCCTGTGGGGCCGGTCGGGCCAGTCGGGCCAGCCACCGTTGACGCCGCACCAGTGGGGCCAGTCGGCCCCGTGGGGCCTGTCGGCCCCGTGGGGCCTGTCGGCCCCGTGGGTCCAGTCGAGCCTGTCGGCCCCGTTGGCCCCGTCGGTCCCGTGGGGCCTGTCGGCCCCGTTGGCCCCGTCGGTCCCGTGGGGCCTTGAAGCGCGCTGACGGGGGTCCAGGCCGGAGGTCCACCGGGTCCGGCGGACACGAGAAGTTCCCCGCTGTTGCCTGTGTTGGTCAGGGCGAACTTCGTGCTCGTCGAATACACGACGGCACCGGCGGCGGGAGAAAGCGCGTCGCCAGTGCCGCCGCGACCCAGGGGAAGCACTCCCTGAGTTTGGTCGGTGTTGCTCAAGTTGGGCGCAGGGTGAACGTGGTCACCGCGCGCACTCTGCGTAACAACACCGGGAGAGGGTGTCTGGCTCACCGCCGCCGGATTGGTGGAAGACAAATCCACGGCCAGGGTGACGTTGCTGGACAGCGCACCGCCGCCCGTCAGGCCCGCGCCAGCGAGAACCTGCCGGGTATCCAAGACGTAGCCGACCAGAACGATGGGCAGGTTGACGACACTGGTGATGCGCCCCGTGTCGTCGACCACGATCTGCGGCACGTTGGTCGCGTTGCCGTAGGTGCCCGCGACAGCGCCCGTCTTATCAAGCTGATCGTACCCGACGCCCTCGTCGAGGATGTAGTGCGTGCGGTCTACACTGAGGTCGCCGCCGCCACCCAAGCCCGTGCCGGTGGAGATGGTGCGCGTCGGCGGCACGTTGATGGCCGCAATGACCTGCGAGAGCTGCACCTTGTAGGTGACGCCGCCATAGACGTAGGCGACATAGCCGTCAGGGTCCGTCCCCGCGAACTCAGGCAGGGACGATATGCGGGCCGGGATAAGGTTGCTTGGGATTGTTGTCACGGCTTCAGATAATCCTCGCCGTCTTCGGTGATGAGGAAATAATCCCCGGCCTCTTGGATGATACCCAGAGGGTTGGTGTACAGTGGCGTCTCCGGGCGCACGAACGGCAAGCCGATAGTGTCCGGTTGGCGTGGGGCCAGCCGGTAGGGGTCGAGGGCGTCCCAGTCTCGATCACAGACCATCAGGCCGGGGATGTTGCCGTCGGAGCGCAACATGCCAATCGGCATCTTGATGCTGCACCGGGCACAAATCCCGATCCCCAAAGACGGCTGCCCGCGAGTGTTTAGGAAGCGGCCCATTACGGCGTAAGCTCCACGTCGGGGCGGGCGATGCGCAGGGCAATGTTCTCCGGCGCGGGAGACGGGAGCCGCCACGGATCGTACTCGTCGATGTCGTCCTTGCAGACGCGCAGACCGACGAAGTTGGGGTCGGCGTACAGTCGGTCCAGCGGGAACTTGCGGCTACACCTGTCGCACAGGCCAATCGCCAGATACTCGTGGCCACGGGTGTCGAGGTAAATCGGCATCGGCCTACCTCGTATACATGCTGATGTTCGGAGCCCACATGATCGGGCTGTTGTCGCGTTCCTCGTTTTGCGCAGACGCCAATGCTTGCGCCGCCTTGGCGTCGAGCATCGGGATCAGCTCAGGGGCGACATCCGGCAGCTCCAGCGCCAGGGCAGCCGCCAGCAGGGAGACGATAGCGTTGAACCAGCGCTGCGGAACTTCGAGCTGCTGGGTCATCGAGCCCACGTCCATGATATAGCGCTGACGCCACGTCACGATCTGATAGACTTCGGCCTGCGCGTTGGGCACGGGCCAGAGGTGCATGACCGGCTGGTTCACCTGCCTGTCGAACCAGTATTGCAGCGGACGGTTCGACTGGAACGTCTTGTTGGGCAGGTTCGTGTAGTCGTCGCGGTTCATGCGCGCCAACGGGATTTCCGTCGGCGTGTTGCCCAGGAAGATTTGATCGAAGCCGAGCGTGCCGGTCGTGGCGCGGACGCGGAAGTAGCGGGCGGCGACGCTGCTGTCGAGGTCGTACCACGTCCACTGCCCCGCCGTGGCGGAGGGCGTCTCGCTCTGGATCGTGACCCAAGTGACGTTGTCGTCGGAGCGCTCAAGCGCAATCGGGACCGCCGTAGCGGACCAGAGGACGCCGACCGTGCTGACGAACGTGTCGCTGGTGAAATCCACCGTGTGCTCGGTCGAGGTGTCGTAGTCAGTGCCCGCGACCTCCATGAGGTAGCGCAGATTGGTGTTCAGCAGGTCTACGGTGCCGATGTCCGTGACGATGTCACCGACGCCGTTGTACAGCGGGTAAATCTGCTTCTCGATACACCACAGCGGCACACCCTGGTTCGCCAGATCGCCCAGCAGCAGGAAGAGTTGGTCGTTGGCGATGTCGATGTATTCGGGGGTGATCTGCTCGGCGGTCAGCTTGCACCGACGCACGGCGTTGTCGATCACGCGCCGCGTGTCGAAAACGGTCTGCGAAACGGTGTTGGAAAAAGCCATGGGGTGCTGCTCGCTTGAATTGTCAGCAGCCCACTAGCTGGAGCGGACCTGTCTTTCGCCTACTTATAGCCCAGACTAGCAGGGCATACCACCCTTGCGGAGTTTGGTCATGGGCTTGCCGGGGTGCATCGCCGCCTCGTGCTTATGCACCGCCGCCTTGACCGTGGCCTTGTCCTGCTTCAGGTCGGCCATGCCGCCCTTCTTGTAGCCGGGGCTCAGGCCGCGCCTACGCGCGTCGATCAACGCCGCGTCACCGGCGCTCTCGGCAGAGGAGGGGACGTATGGCGTGCGGGAAGCCACCGGCACACCCTTCCTGGGCAACGGAGCAACGACGGTGGTGGTCTTCTTGACCACGGCGGCAGGAGCCCGCTCAAGCAGTTTAAGCGCACGGGCGCGATCCGCCGGGTTCATATCGTTTATTTCAGCTTGGAGCTGGCGGCGGGCCGCGTCGGGCAGCGCCGGGCCGCCCTCGCCTCGCTTCACCGGGAACTTGGCCCCAGCCTTACGCGCCTCGGACAGACCGATGGCGATGGCTTGCTTCGGGTTGGTGACTTCCGGGCCTTTCTTCGAGCCGCTGTGCAACGTGCCTGCTTTGAACTCGCCCATAACTTTGCCAACCTTGGCCGCGCCCTTAGAGCCGCCCTTGGCGTAGCCGCCCATCGAGTAGCAGGTCTTAGTGGTGTTCTTGAAACCGTCCATGACCTAACAATCCCATTTCCGAAGTGACAGGGCTTTGCGGGTCGGACGGCCCTTTTCGTCCTTCATTGGTCCCGGCATACCAGACATTCGGCTACAAAACGAGGCTCTGCGGCCAGCAGCCGTCGGAGACTTCGCCGCCTGCTTGGCGCTGACCGGCGGCTTGATGTCGTGGCCCTGCGCCTTCAGCGAGGCGCGGCCCTTGGCGTTCAGGCCACCCTCGGGGTTCTGGCCTTCCTTGCGCGTCCACGCGCCGCCACCTTTTGCGTAGCAGGTCTTGGTGCTGTTTTTGAAATCGTCCACAACCTAACCCCTAACGAGGCCGCCGCGTGCGAACGCTTTGACCTGAGCCAAGCCGCCCATCATCGGGTTCTGCGTCGGGGGCCGCATGGACAGGTTGGCCATAGCCATCGACTGGCCGGGGCGGGGCTGTTGCGGCATCGGGGGCCGCATCATAGGTGGTCCTCCCGGCGGGGGCGGGCCGCCGGGAGGTGTTGGCCGCATCGCGGCCTGGAGAGGCCCTGGGAGCGGTCCCAACGGGGGAGCGCCGGGCGGACCCGGCGGCGTAGGGGGTTGGCCTGGGGGGCCACCAGGAGGAGCGCCAGGGGTGCCGTCCATAGGCGGCTGCCCCGGAGGAGCAACAGGAGGTGGCGCAGTCGTCAGCGCCTCGGCTAGGTCGCGGGCGGCTTGAGCTGTTCTGTCCGCAAGCGTTGACGCAAACATTGCCTAGCCCTGTAACGCGAAAGGAAGCGCCAGCATAGCGCCGTACAGGCCGCCGCGCGACAGCTCAATCCACTGATTGACTTGACCGCGTTCAAACAGGCCGCGCTCGGCCATGCCCTCAACGATATGTGCGTAGAGAACGGCCAGCGCCGTAGCGCCGAAAGCGTAGACGACCAGGGCGGCAACCGCATCCTTCGGCCCGATGGCCGTCAGGTAGCAGACAACCGCAATGGCGGCGGGCATGGCATTGTGTGCGAAGGACAGTACGACCTGCTCGCCCGTGCGGGGCGTGATCGTGCCCCACTTTGTCCACGACATCGAGCGGTAGCCGATCCACGCCGCGCCAAGCACACCCAGTCCGGGCGACACGAAGTACCCA
>Ga0075464_10000556_pt1 | contig 16520 bp, 18 predicted proteins | sample DEB19_08_DNA_5_FD_75068 | JGI IMG/M metagenome (GOLD analysis project Ga0075464, IMG submission 75068) | Aqueous microbial communities from the Delaware River and Bay under freshwater to marine salinity gradient to study organic matter... | ecosystem: Environmental > Aquatic > Marine > Coastal ...
ATGTCGATCTCTTCTTGCGTTCATCAGGAGAGCAGCGCACCAGCAACTTTTTGCCGTGGCAATCTGTCTACGCCGAGTTCGTCTTTATGGATGTCTTGTGGCCAGATGTCACTCGCAAGACTTTATGGAAAGCGATCCAGGAATATTCAGATCGCGATAGAAGGTTTGGGAAAGCTTAAAAAATCAACACTTGCTGCAGAGGCCAAAGATCTCTGCCGTATGTCCGACATCGCGAAAGCCATGTTCTTCAGCCATAACTTTCGCCCATTTTTCAATAGCACCGCCTTCAATTTCAACGGTATCTCCACATCCTTTACAGACGAGGTGATGATGGTGGGCATCTCCGCACAAGCGATAGATAGCTTCACCATCATCGCGTCGAAGTAGATCAACAATCTTGTCATTTACAAGTGATTGCAATGATCTATAGACCGTCGTGAGTCCAATGCTTTCGCCCTCGCGTTGCATGAGGCGAAAGATCTCTTGCGCACTTGCAAAGCCGCCAGCACGTTCGAGTGTGCTCAATACACGTGGGTTAGAACGTGACATTGCTAGTGTCCAATATTTCCGACGATGAGCCACATAGCAATTACTCCAAGCACGGTAGCTAACATCGTGAGCTTGGATGGATGACGGCTATGAGCTTCGGGCAAGATGTGAGATGTTGCTAGGTAGATAACAAAACCAGAAAAAGCTGCGAGATAAATTGCCATGGAAGGTTCTGAGAAAACGATATATGTCGCAAGTGCAGCTCCACTTATCCGCATCAGCGCATCAGCACCAAGTAACATAAACGAGGTCTTGGTCCAATGCCCACTCTTTACAAGGAGTGAAACAGTATTAAGTCCATCGCTAAATGCGTGAGCCAAGATTGCGATAAAGACGGCATAACCAAGTGAGTCGCCTACCTGGAAAGCAAGACCAAGTGCCAAACCGTCGATAAATACGTGTCCTGCCATCGCTAGCGCACCAAGAGTTCCTGCCACATTAAAACTGTGTTCGTGATCGTGGCCATAATCTGAATGTGCCGGTTCATGAGAGCCAAAGATCTTTTCTGCAAAGTGAATGAGTAAGAATCCGATAACCAGCGCGACCGAGACAACTGGTACACCGCCGAGAGAATTAGTATTCATCTCGAATATCTCTGGCAAGAGATCAAATGCGACAAGGCCAAGAAGTAGTCCAGCTGAGAGACCAAGGACTAAATGGAGGCGATCTTTGACTTTAATTGCTAAGAATCCGCCGAGAGTGGTTGCTAGCGCGGTCACTGCCGCAAGGGCGATTGCGATATTCATGGCCAGACCGTATCACAAATGAAAATGATTTTCATTCCCATAAGCAAGGGGCTAGCCTTGCCTCATGATTGCAGTCGCCAGATTTGATGTCCCGCTCGCGTCAGCCAGTAATTTTCGTGCGGAATTGGAAGGTGTTCGTGATGTTTTGGCGGAAGCGGCTGGGTTTCTCGGCGGGGAAGTTGGGCAGAATCTTGATGAGCCAACCCTCTGGGTGCTGACCACTCGCTGGGAGAACGTGGGTTCATATCGCCGGGCGCTAAGTTCAACGCGTGCAAAGCTCGAAGCGATTCCTGTCCTTGCTCGCGCAATCGATGAAGCAGGGGCGTACGAATAATAAGTAGAAGGTAAACTTGTACATGCTGAGCAACGACCGTTGCTCTTCGCCGACAGCCAGCCGGACTAGGTCAACTCACCGGCTCATAAATTCGCCGGATGGATATTAAAAATGGCCGTAGATCGTTTAGAAAATATCGTTTCACTTGCAAAGCGTCGTGGATTTGTTTATCCATCCTCCGAAATTTATGGCGGATTACGCGCCTCATGGGATTACGGCCCACTCGGAGTCGAACTAAAAAATAACGTCAAGCGCCAATGGTGGAAGTCCATGGTCATGGGACGCGAAGATGTTGTCGGCCTTGATTCATGTGTGATCTTGGCGCGCGAAGTCTGGGAAGCATCAGGACACGTTGCAACATTTAGCGATCCACTGACAGAGTGCACCGCTTGTCACAAGCGTTACCGCGCAGATCATCTTGAAGAAGCCTATGAAGCAAAGCATAAGAAGAAGCTTGAATCTCTTACAGAAATGAACTGTCCTGCTTGTGGAAATAAAGGTCAATTCACAACGCCTAAGCAATTCTCAGGTCTACTCAAAACTTTCCTTGGACCAGTCGAAGATGAGTCAGGTTTGGCATATCTCCGCCCTGAAACTGCGCAGGGAATTTTTATCAACTTCGATCAGGTAATGACAACATCTCGCAAGAAGCCACCTTTTGGTATCGGCCAGATTGGTAAGTCATTCCGAAACGAAATTACTCCAGGAAACTTCATCTTCCGTACGCGTGAATTTGAGCAGATGGAGATGGAATTCTTTGTAGTCCCTGGTACCGATGAGGATTGGCATCAATATTGGATTGATACTCGCCTTGCTTGGTATAAGGATCTTGGAATTAATCCAGAACGCTTGCGTATCTATGATCATCCAAAAGAGAAGCTCTCACATTATTCAAAGCGCACTGCAGATATCGAATACAAGTTTGAATTTGCTGGCACCGAATGGGGCGAGCTCGAAGGTATTGCTAACCGCACAGACTTTGACCTCAAGGCGCATTCTGCAGCTTCAGGAAAAGATCTCTCATACTTTGATCAAGAGAAGAACGAGCGCTGGACGCCATTTGTTATTGAGCCAGCTGCAGGTGTGGATCGTTGTGCACTGACATTCTTGATGGATGCTTACACAGAAGATGAGGCACCAAATGCTAAGGGCGAGATGGAAAAGCGCGTTGTTCTCAAACTCGATTATCGACTAGCACCAGTTAAAGTTGCGGTACTTCCACTCTCACGTAACGCAGATCTTTCTCCAAAGGCACGCGATCTCGCAGACCAACTTCGCAAGAATTGGAATATTGACTTTGATGATGCTGGTGCAATTGGCCGTCGTTATCGCCGTCAAGATGAAATCGGTACTCCGTACTGCATTACTATCGACTTCGAAACTCTAGAAGATAATGCAGTAACAATTCGCGATCGCGACACCATGGCGCAAGAGCGCATCTCACTTGATCAGGTGCAGGCATGGTTAGCGCCACGACTACTGGGTTGCTAACACTTCCTTTATCAAGCGGTACGTATCAGCTTGATTCACCGGTAGTTCTAGCCCCGATGGCTGGAATTACCAATGCACCTTTTCGCATGTTATGTCGTGAACAAGGTGCTGGACTATTTGTCTCTGAGATGGTGACTGCTCGCGCGCTACTTGAACGTATTCCAGAGACACTTCGCATGATCGAGCCTGGCCCTGGAGAATGGCCACGTTCAATTCAGTTGTATAGCGTTGATCCACATCATATGAGCGAAGCGGTAAAGATGATCGGGCGCGAAAATTTAGCCGATCACATCGATATGAATTTTGGATGCCCAGTACCAAAGGTAACTCGCAAAGGTGGGGGAGCAGCGCTTCCTTACAAGCGCAGACTCTTCTCATCAATTGTCGAAGCGGCAGTAAATGCGGCAAAGCCATTTGGAATTCCAGTGACAGTAAAGATGCGCATTGGTATCGATAGCGATCACATTACATATTTAGATGCAGCAAAGTCGGCGGCAGATCTCGGTGTTGCGTGGGTTGCTCTCCATGCGCGCACAGCTGCACAAATGTATGAAGGTAAGGCAGATTGGTCTGCCATCTCATCTCTCGTTGAGCATCTGAAGCCAACAGGAGTACCAGTCCTTGGTAATGGCGATATTTGGTCAGGTGGCGATGGCGTGGCCATGATGGAACAGACCGGCTGTGCTGGTGTTGTTGTCGGACGTGGCTGTTTAGGGCGACCTTGGTTATTTACAGACTTAACAAAATCAATGTCAGGAAATAACGAACGGGTTCTGCCTTCGCTCCATGAGGTTCGTGAAGTGATGTTCCGTCACGGTGAATTAATCGTTGAATACTTTGAATCAGAGGACCGCGGGTGTCGAGATTTACGCAAACATATGGCTTGGTACCTCAAGGGCTTCCGCGTTCATAGTGAGCTACGTAGACAATTCGGGATGATCGCATCCCTTGCAGAATTTCGTACATTGCTCGATCAACTTGAAGATCAACCATACCCAGTTGATGTTGCAGAAAAACCTCGTGGCCGTACTAGTCATGGACGACCACCGACTCTTCCAGACGGTTGGCTCAACGATCCAGATGAACTCATTCAACTCGATGCAGAAGATATGTTCTCGGGTGGATGATGTTTAAATTCATTTTTCGCGCTATTGCTCTTTTGATTGCTGTAATCGTGGCAATTCCTGCCTACGCACTCTTTGTTACATGGGACTCTGCAAATAATCCTTCACTACGCACAACTGCTGATGTGATTGTGATTCCAGGGGCCGCACAACTCGATGGCACACCAGGTGATGTGTTGCAGGCACGTCTTGATCAAGCAGTTCGACTCTTTCGTGCCGGTGTTGCACCACTTGTGATTACAGTCGGTTCTGGTGCACCTGGTGATCGCACAACAGAAGCTGACTCTGGTCGCAAGTGGTTGATCAATAATGGAGTACCGCGCAGTGCCGTCGTTGCGCTGCCAGAAGGTCGCGATACGCTGACGCAGACAAAGGCTTATGTAAAAGAGATGAGCGAGCGAAAAATCACAACTGTTGTGATCGCAACCGATCCCTATCATTGCCAACGTGCCATGACGATGGCGCGCGATCTCGATGCAGATCCATTCTGCGCACCTGTACCAGATGGCCCAAACTCACTGGCAGGTTCTACAAGTCGATACTTAATTCGTGAGGCTGGGGCTTATCTTTCTTACATCACTTTAGGGCGCAGAGGCATACATCTCAGCGATCACCTAGGCTAAGACCATGCGTTACAGCGATAGTGATCAAGAACGGTTCTTCTTTGAACCTGCAAAGCGTGCTGGTCGCACAGAATTTATGCGTGATCGCGCGCGCGTGATTCATTCTGCAGCACTTCGCAGACTTGCTGCAAAGACTCAAGTTGCTGTTCCGTGGGAGAACGATTTTCAGCGCACACGTTTGTCGCATTCGATGGAGTGCGCACAGATCGGCCGCGAACTTGGTGAATCACTTGGCGCAGATCCGGATTTACTTGAGACCGCCTGTCTTTCTCACGACTTAGGCCATCCACCATTTGGCCACAACGGCGAAGAAGCACTTGCCGATATCGCGCAAGAATTTGGCGGCTTTGAAGGAAATGCGCAGAGCTTTAGATTGCTCACTCGCATCGAAGCAAAGACTGTCGATGAGAACGGAAAATCTGTTGGACTTAATCTGACACGTGCCAGCCTTGATGCAGCAACAAAATATCCATGGCCACGCAGCGTTAATCCTCGCAAGTTTGGCGTATATGACGACGATGTTGAGATCTTTAATTGGGTTCGTGAGGGAGCACCCGATGGCCGGCAATGCATCGAAGCACAGATTATGGATTGGTCAGATGATTGCGCATATTCTGTACACGATCTTGAGGATGCAATCTTTGTAGGTACAGTCAAAGTTGCTGACTTTGATAGAGATTTCGATACTTTATATGCAGAGATGATCACAAGCTATAAGAGTGATGCGACGAAAGATGAAGTTGCTGCGGCTCTTACCCGCCTTGAATCTCTTTCATGTTGGCCTCGCACCTACGATCGTTCTCACCGATCTTTAGCGCGCCTTAAGGATTCGACTTCTCAACTCATCGGTCGCTTCGTTTTAGCAGCTGAGATGCGCACCCGCGAAGTGCACGGTGCTGGGTCACTCATGCGATATCAAGCAAATCTAGAGATTCCTCGCGAACAACGCGTCGAAGTTGACTTCATCAAGGCTATTGCTGGCCACTACCTCATCAGCGCAGATGCCTCACAAGAACGATATATAGGACAACAGAAACTCATTTCGGAACTGGTAGAGATGCTCTTTGCTAAAGCTCCAGCGGCTCTTGATCCAATTTTCCTAGATGATTGGGCCTTGGCTGATAATGAAATCGCACGCATGCGCGTTGTAATTGATCAAATTTCCTGCCTGACAGATCCTGGCGCATATGCCTTACACGCTCACCTACGCGGCAATTAGATAGAGTGGGGATATGGCCGGTCGCATAAAGGATGAGGATGTTCAACACATTCGCGACCACGCACCTATCGATGATGTTGTCGGCGAGTACGTACAACTTAAATCTGCAGGCGGTGGACAGAAAAAGGGTCTCTGCCCCTTCCACGATGAGAAATCTCCCTCCTTTCATGTAACTCCTAGTAAGGGTTACTTCCACTGCTTTGGTTGTCAGACCGGTGGCGATGTCATTGCATTCTTAATGAAGATTGATCATCTGACCTTTACCGAAACTATCGAACGCTTGGCAGATCGCATCGGTTACACGCTGCGATACGAAGAGAGCGGTAGTGCCCCATCGGGACCTTCAGTTAATCGCTCTCGTCTAGTTGCAGCAAACGCGCTAGCCGCAACTTTTTTCCAAGAACAACTAAACACTTCACCAGATGCCGCACACGGTCGTGATCTACTAACTAAACGCGGATTTGATAAGAACGCATGTCAGACTTTTGGTGTCGGTTATGCGCCTGATTCATGGGATGCACTCACCAAACACTTACGTGCTGCCGGATACACGATTGAAGAGCTTGAGCTTGCTGGACTATCCAAGATGGGTGAGCGCGGACCGATAGATAAGTTTAGAAATCGTTTGACCTGGCCGATCCGAGATATCTCAGGTGATGTTGTTGGTTTTGGTGCTCGCAAATTAGCAAGTGATGAAGAAGATCAAGGCCCTAAATATCTCAACACCTCAGAGACGCCAATTTATAAGAAGAGCCAAGTTCTCTACGGGTTAGATATGGCAAAGAAAGAGATCGCAAAGAAGCGACAGGTAGTCATTGTTGAAGGTTATACAGATGTGATGGCAGCACATTTAGCTGGAATCACCACAGCTGTTGCAACCTGCGGCACCGCATTTGGCGCAGAACATATTCGAATTATTCGCCGCTTACTTATGGATGATGACGCTTTCCGCGGTGAAGTTATCTTCACTTTTGATGGTGATGCGGCAGGCCAGAAGGCAGCGATGCGTGCATTTAGCGAAGATCAGAAATTTGTAACTCAAACATTTGTCGCAGTCGAACCAGATGGCTTGGATCCATGCGATCTTCGCCAGATTAAGGGAAATCTCGCACTTCGTGATCTCATTGCAAAGCGCGTTCCACTCTTTGAATTTGCGATCCGCACCGAACTTAAACTTCATAACTTAGCGACTGCCGAAGGTCGTGTGAATGCACTCAATGCGACAGCCCCGCTAGTTGCACAGATTCGAGATAAATCATTACGTCCAGAATATTCTCGTCTACTTGCTGGCTGGCTTGGAATCGAAGTTGAGATTGTCACTTCTGCAGTCTCGCAAGGCGCCCGCAGATCTGTGCCTACGACAGCGCAAACAGAAGAGGATCAAGTCGACCAATCATGGCGTCCGCATCCGCAAGAACCTCGATTGTTGCTCGAACGTGAAGTTTTGAAGGCACGTTTACAAATGCCGGACTTGGTGACTACGTGGTCAGAGATCGAAGAGGCTGCATTTACGCATCCTGCTTACGTGGAGATGAAGCGTGTGATCGATGCACACACTTCAACAACAATTCAAATTGATGAAATTTCAGATGAGCGAATGAAAACACTCTTTACCGAATTAACAGTTGAACCCATTCGCTCTGATGGTGAAGTCTCTGCCCGATACATCGAATCAATCGTCGCGCGTTTGCGCGAAGTCGGCATCAGTCGCGCGATTGCTGATCTCAAATCAAATCTGCAGCGCCTTAATCCGGTGGAAAATGGCGAAGAATATAATGCGGCCTTTGCCTCCCTGGTGGCCTTAGAAACCACCCGACGAGGACTTCACGATTTGGCCGTAGGCTCGCTTTAAATCCTTCGATTTTTCCCCATCTACTAAGGTGCGGTAGAGTCTGCGCTCTGCACTATTCCCTCATAGCTCAACGGCAGAGCAGCCGACTGTTAATCGGCAGGTTCTTGGTTCGAATCCAAGTGAGGGAGCAAGATCCACTCGGGTGGCTCAGTAAAGTCACAGAGAAATTTCAGCATCGAGATACAAGATGGTGAGTATGAAAAACATGAGAGTCAAGAGTCCAGCCAAGATCATCAGCGCGTTTCTAGCAGGGGCGATTATTGCCGGGGGAGTCGCTACGGCGGCAACCACATCCCCATCATCGGTCATTACTGCGTGTGCCGATAAGCGCACCGGTGCTCTCTTCCTTTCATCAACAGGTACGTGTTCAACAAATCGAACTCTGGTTGAAATCGGCAGCACTGGCATGAACGCCAAGGCGATTTCATCACTTGTCACGCCTACAGTGGTTTCGATTTCCGTTACCTCAACCGCCGGTAGTGGCACTGGCTCAGGTTCTATTTATAAGAGCAATGCAAGCACTAGCTACATTATTACCAATAACCATGTCATCGAATCAGCTGCCACAACGGGAACAATAAAAGTTGAATTCACAAATGGCGATGAGGTAGCAGCCACAATCGTTGGACGCGATCCCATGTATGACTTAGCTGTTCTCTCAATTAAGAGTGGAAATCTTCCGACCATTGCGATCGGAGATTCTTCGAAGGTAAGTGTGGGAGATTCAGTCCTTGCAATCGGTTCTCCACTTGGACTTGCAAGTACGGTTACAAGCGGAATTGTTTCAGCACTTAACCGCCCAGTTACAACTGGTGACGAAGTTAGTCAGTCTTACGTAAATGCGATTCAGACTGATGCTGCAATTAACCCAGGAAATTCTGGTGGAGCACTTGTCGATACGCAGGGGCGCATCATCGGTGTTAACTCAGCGATTGCGACCCTCTCTTCCGGTGGAACAAGTGGATCAATCGGACTTGGTTTTTCGATTCCAATCAATGAAGCAAAACGAGTTATTGATGAAATTATCGCAACCGGAAAATCAACTCGTCCGGTTCTTGGAGTCTTCTTTGATACCGCCTTCACTGGAGTTGGCGCGCGTATTCTTCGCTTGAGTTCTGGAGAAGGTGCAGAGAAAGCTGGTATTCCAGCGGGTTCTGTTATCCGCTCCATTGACGGCGTGAAGATTCCAGATGAGGTTGCAGCGATCGTAAAGATTCGCTCTTACGCTCCTGGAACAACGATCACAGTGGTTGTCGATCTACCAAATAGTGGCGGTAGTAAATCATTTAAGGTCACTCTCGGCACTGCTCCATCCATGTAGAGTGCAGCTATGGCTCTCTATCAACTCAAGATTTCATTGCCGGATCGACCTGGCTCACTTGGAACCATTGCATCTGCAATCGGTGCAGCCGGATGCGATATTCGCAGCCTAAACGTTTTGGAATCTAGCGATGGAATTGGTTATGACGACATTCTCGTTGCAGTGCCTGGAACTGATCCCACTGATCTTGTAGATGTACTCTCCTCAATCGGTGGCGTTACAGTTATTTCTATCGATCCTGTCGCTTAATTAATTTCGCACCCTCTGCAGGAAGCGAAGTGAAGAATCTTGGCTCTGCATATTGAGCTGACTGAAATGCATCTGTGATCGCACTCTTGATTGCTTTGATCTGACCTTGTTCTGCGAGTGCAATAGCACTTCCGCCAAATCCTCCGCCAATCATTCGCGCACCGAGTGCCCCATGGGCAAGCGCCGCATCGACCGCGCAGTTAAGTTCAGGGCAGGAGACTTCGTAGTCATCACGAAGTGAAATATGTGATTGCGTAATGAGCGCACCGAGTGTGACAAAGTCCTTTCGCTTTAAGACAGCAACAGCTTCTAGCGTTCTTGCCATTTCTGAGACTGCGTGATGCGCGCGCATAAATTCTTCATTACTGAGTAACTTCTTGCTGGTCACCAATGTTGAGATATCTACATCCCGAAGCGAAGAGATATGAAGTTTTGCGCTAGCGCTTTCGCACGCTTGCCGGCGGTTGGCGTATTCGCCATCAACGAGTGCGTGATGTGCTTGGGTATCAATAATCAAAAGCTCCAGACCTGATGCACCAAGATCAAATGGAACAAGAGTGGTGGAGAGATCACGACAGTCGAGTAGAAGAGCAGAACCTGCCTCTGCCATTATCGACACTGATTGATCCATGATTCCGCACGGAACGCCAACATATTCATTCTCAGCTTTTTGCGCGAGTAATGCCAGTTGCTTTGTATCAAGGCCAAGTGAGAAGAGATTGTTGAGACCAGTTGCAACTGCGCACTCAAGTGCTGCAGACGATGAGAGTCCGGCACCCAGTGGAACATCGCCATCAATTTCTATATCAACGCCCTCGCTGATGCCCAGAGCCCACATAACACCTAAGACGTAGCGCTCCCAACCACCCTGAGATCCTGGCGTTAAGTCAGAGATTGAGGTCGTGATTTCATCACGTATCTTTTGTTGAGAACGGATTCGGATTATTTGGTCATCTCGCCTACGAATTTGGGCTGTGGTGCGATAGGAAATTGCAAAGGGAAGAACAAATCCTTGGCTGTAATCAATATGTTCGCCGATGAGATTTACTCGACCAGGAGCTGATGCAATGACATCAGGGGCTAACCAATCTGACATTTAAAGAACAACGTCACGCAATTGACCAGCGGATTGCTCTGGCTTCAGGTCCATAATGAATACACCCATCGCTGATTCACTTCCTGCTAAGTATTTAAGCTTTCCTGGAGCCCGTCGCACACTTGTAATCTGCCAATGAAGACGTAATAGGTCGCGACCTTCTCGTACCGGTGCTTGATGCCACGTTGCGATGTAGGCCATCGCAATGCCAAAGACGCCATCTAATCTGCGCATTACCTCGATTGAGATTGCAGGAAATGCATCTGCTTGCTCTGAAGTGAGCGCTGCTAAATCTGGAACAGGAGAAAGAGGAGCAACGTGAATTTCAAACGGGTAGCGTGCAGCATAGGGAACAAAGGCAACCCAGTGTTCGTTTCGAGCGATAATGCGTTCTTCGTCCTGAAGTTCCCGAGCAACGACATCATCAAATAAAACTCGACCAGTCGTATCAAAATGCGCTTGTGCAACCTCTAACATCTTGATCACTCGAGGCGGAAGGTATGAATAAGCATAAATTTGACCGTGTGGGTGAAATAAAGTGACGCCGACTTCTTCGCCACGGTTTTCAAATGGCGCGATGTGGCGAATATATGTCTGTGTTGAAAGTTCACGCACACGGTCTCGCCATGCCTCCATCAGAGTGCGAACTTGTCGTTCTGAAAGTTCGCCGAAAGAACCACCATGATTATCGGTAAAGCAGACAACTTCACACTTTCCTGCAGCTGTACCAGGATCTGTGTCGGTTCCGACCAAGTCAGGTAGCGCCCAATCACCATCTGGTGCACGAAGTGAAGGGGAGCGATTATCAAATACAACAACTTCATACTCTCTATCTGGAATCTCACTTAAGAGATCAGAACGTGTTGGACAGAGCGGACATAATTCCTTTGGTGGCAAGAAGACACGTCCTTGACGATGAGCTGCCATGACAACCCACTCATTCAGTAACGGATCTAAACGAAGCTCGCCAATGCCAGGTTGTTCTTCTACTGGCCGTAAATCCTTGGCCTGACGCACGCGATCTGTGCTGTCGTAGTAGCGAATAACGCGACCATCTGACATTGGAAGATCGCTACGTACTACACCCGCATCGAGTCTTTTGGGCTGGCTCATAATGGCTCTACTGTACCCGTCCTTGACTCCGGCACCCATTAATTCTTGATCTGTTTAGCGCAACCATCTGTAGCAGGCTTTGGAGCTACAGGCTTTTTCGTCGGAGTTGGCGTTGGCGAAGGCGTAGAGCCTTGTGTAATTACAAATTGAAGTGGAGTGCGAACTTTTGCATGAGTGCCAGTTGCATCAACGAAACCAATTTCACCAGGCCATGTGCCGGCTGGTAGTCCCTTAATTGTGAGAGTCCATGCACCACTAGTTGAGCGCACAACAGTCTGCACCAACAAATTTTCCGGACGATTGTTCGGATCAGGATAGAAGCGAACTGTGCCAGTAACAACAGGTAGTCCAGATGGTCTGAAAACTTCAACTTTTACAATTGTGTCTTTATCAGTTGATGTTGCATTAACAGATTTAATCGTCACGGTTGTTGATTCGTTCTTCGGCATGAAATCACTCTCAGAGGGCTTCCATGTGCCAGTTGCTAGCGCAATGAATTCTTCTTGTGTACCTCGAAAAACATTTAAATCCAAACGATTTCCTGGAACTCCATATTTAGGAGCAATTCCACATGATGAGTACTGCCAAATAATCCACTGCGATGAACAGTTTGCAGAAGTCCACGAGTGCACGTAGCAACCACCTGGCTTTAGCCCAGGTTGGGCGAGTGGATCTGCTGGATCAATTGCATACTGCGCAAGCCACAACGGATAAGTTGCTAATTCGTCGTCGCGCAACATCGCGTTTTCAAGAAAAGCTGGATAAGAATAAAGAATCGGAGTTCGAACTGTTTTCTCTTTAAGAATTCTCAAGAAGGTCTTAGCCCACAGAGTTATAGACTCCTTGCTGGCATATTTTGAACAACCAACTTTGTCGTATTGCACGCAGTTATTTTCGAGATCGAGCGCGTAAGGTAGATCCATTTCGTTATAACCACCTAGGGCTGCCAATCGCCACAATACTTTCTGCGCCTGAGCGGTGGCATCCTGTTGAATTACGGCAGGATCTTTTGAATCTGGAAGAACTGCATAGTGATAAAAGCCGGTGTAGATCCCGGCAGCTTGTGCAGAACTTCTATCCATAATCACATACTTAAGTGCCAGCGCATCAGCCTCATCACGCGAGTCGGATGCTTTGATCATTACAAATCGCAAGCCAGCTTTGTACTTCTTTACGAAATCTATAGGTGCATCATTAGGGTGCTGCCATCTACTTACATCGGATCCATGTATTCGCCCGCCAGGTCCGAGAGGATCCACGACGAATGAAACTCCATCTGCCATCTCTGGAACTGGTCTAATGACAATCTCTCGTGTTGGAGAGTAAACAACCTTGCCAGCGATGTTGGCTTTGGCTCGATACTTCATCGTTGCATTGAGTGCAGTAGCTACTGCAACTACCCGCCATGTTCCAACTTTGGCTGTTTTGCTCATAAACCGAGTGTCTTGCCACTTGCCTTTTAGGTAAATTTGAACTGTGATGGGGACGGACTTTTTCGCCGGCTTGAGTTGACCATATAAAGTAACTATTGGCTCAGATCTCCCAGGAGTTTGGTTGAGCGACATAGTTAAGTTACTACCAGCAGCATAAGTTGGTGTTGCATAAAGCAAGCCTGCGACAAGAGTTAAAGAGAGTGCGATCAGCGTTTTCTTCACGGACGCTGCTCGACTTCTATATCAACGCCACAGACATCTTTAATTGCAGACTTCAATAGATTGAGTTGACGTTCACGTGTCTCGGGAAACTGGTGTGATCCTCCGAATTTGCCGCTGTCAGAGTAATCGAGTGTTAAAACTTTGCCATCGAAGGCCGCTAGTCGGGCATCAAAAAATGCCATCCATGTGATGCGATCTTCTCTTTCAATGCAATCAAGTACTTCATTCCACTGCTGGCGAAGTTCATCCAAGGTGAGTGGAGTATCCATAGCCCAACTCTAGCAAGAGCGATCTCACTAAATGTGTCGGGGAGCACCGATCCATTTGAAGTACTCTCCGGTGATAACGACGCGAAGATTTCTAGTTCGATCCGGCGTTACTTTTAAATGTTGGGCTATACGAGCAACGATTTGCTCAACTGACTTTTCGCTGACAAATCTGACCTTAGCTATCTCAGAATTACTCAGACCCTGCGCGACCAAGCGCAGAGTAGCGACCTGAATGTCGGTGAATTCGCTCAAAATAGTAATAAAAGCATTTTCGTGCAGTGAGGCGTGCGTTGTAACCCACTGCGGGTTTGAGCTCATAGAAGTAGATTCTAGAGATTGAATAATTGCGAAACTCAAAACGGATAGATCAGCGACAGATCTCTTAAGTACGATCTGGACTCCTTTTGGAAGGTTTTTCTCGGATACTCCCAATAAGCGAAGGTCTGGACATGCAGTCATAAGAACTATTCCGAGACCAGGGTTTGTTTTTCTAAAAGCGGTGATAATTCCAACTGCATCTGCACTTGCAAACATCAAATCAATAATGATTGCCTCTGGCTGTAAAGATCTAAAAGTGTTTTCAGCAATTATTTTATTACTAGCTTCACCTACGACATTAATTCCATGAAGTCGAAGTGCTGCACTCATCGTGGTTAACTCAAAAGCGTCGTCGCTTGCAATCATTACTCGAGCTAACGTTGCGGGGCTCATAATCTAAGGTATCGCTCTTCCACCAACGACGGGCCTTGGAATTATCATCTACATGATTTTTCTAATTGCTTCAGGAATGTATTTAATGATTTGTGTGGAAGAGATTGGGGCATCCCTAGATGCTAGGAGCGCTGCAGAGCTATGAATATATGCAGCACTTGCCGCAACTTCACTCAACTTATCTCTGTCGTTGAGAATTTCAATGTAATTTGTAGCAACAAGCGCACCCACAATTCCCGCAAGCACATCGCCTGAGCCTGCAGTTGCCAACCATGGCGTTGAGACTGGAAGTTCAATCACTGAGTCACCATCGGCAACGACTGTGTGTGAGCCTTTAAGTAAGACAACGACGCCTAATTTCTCTGATGCCGTAACCGCCCATTTCTTTGGATTACCTTCAATCGCTTCTGAGGTCACCGTAATTCCGCGTTGAGTAAGCAATCGAGCGAGTTCACCAGCATGCGGTGTAATCAACGTGGGTTGAACAAATTTTCCTGCAAGATGGAGCGCACCGGCATCAAGAATGGTGGGAACACTCTGCTTAGAAATCAAAGTAAACCAACGGTGCCGCAACCAGGTGGTGAAGTCGCTATAACGCCGTGAATCAATACCAGAACCTGCAAGCCAAGCCGTAACCGGCCCAGGTTGGACGACAACTTCGGGATTTGAATGAAGAACAAGGTGGGCAAGTCCTGAATTGCTATGAAAACGAATCATTCCCAATCCAGCAGCAGATGCACTTGCAACTGTGAGAACTGCAGCACCGGGATATTTAGCTGAACCTGTAATTACACCTAAGACTCCACGTGAATATTTGTTATCAAGCTCGCTCGGAGTAATGATGTACTTCTTTACATCGCGGGCTTTCCAGGTGCGTGAACTCATGTGACCACTGTAACTCTGGAATTAGTGGAGAGTTAAATCCGCATCTCCCTGAGCCCAGCGCGTGAACGTGACTTCGAGTGATTGGCTCACAGGGCTCGCGCAATGAGGGCCAGCGCTCCACTTAAGAGTGGGATCAATGGGTGCAAGTCGAATGAGTTGATTATCTTCGCCACAACGGGCACGAATTGTAAGTGCATCCGCTGTTCTACTTGCCCGCACCATTACTTGCTTTCCCATCCACTGCGGTACCGGCGCTAAAGACCAATCAGAATTTATAGATGTCACCACTGCGCCAACTTGCGGAAAACCATCGGCACTTTCTACGCCAGCTTTAATCCAATGTTGACTATCGCTGTGAACAATTATTCCAGCCTGATCAAATTGTCCCGAATAATCTAGAATAAAAGTTACTTCCATCGAAGAGTTGGCAGGAAAATCTTTCAAGAGTGCATGTCCTGAATTATGAACAAATCCGTAGGAAGTATTTCTCCAAAAATCACTTTCGTGCGCCGTAGTAACTTTTAAACGAGAGTTCTCTTCCAAAGTGTTCACGGGTGGGTTGAGCCATACACCTTGACTCCATGAGATTTCTTTCATTGTGTGATCTTACCGATCAGAACATTTCATGGCACTATTGGGTCATGCGTATCGCCGTATTCTGTTCAGCCTCGACAAAGATTGATGACAAGTATGTTGATTTCGCCTTTGAGGTAGGTAAAGCGATCGCCGAGCAGGGCTGGGATGTGGCATGGGGTGGGGGAACTCTCTCCATGATGGGCTCAGTCTCACGCGGTGCACGTAGCGTTGGCGGAAAGACTTTCGGCGTGATTCCACAAAAACTTATTGGGAAAGAATTTGCCGACGAAGAGGCAACCGAACTCTTTGTCACTGAATCAATGCGCTCACGTAAGGCGATGCTCGAGGTTCTATCCAACGGGTTTCTTATCTTGCCTGGCGGTATTGGAACGATGGAAGAGTTCATGGAGATCTGGGTTGCAAGACATCTCGGCTACCATGACAAACCCATTGTGGTCTGCGATCCCTTCGACTTCTATAAAGATTTGCATACCTTCCTACATTCACTTAAGAGTGAGAAGTTCATCGGTGAAGCCCATGATGAATTAGTGAACTGGGTCAGTGATATACCTGCTGCTATGCAGGCCTTTAAGCTCTCTATCAAGCCCCCCAACCTGATCTAAGGCAGGCCCGGATCCTCTTTGTATCCTATATTTTAAAAAAAAAATCCTATATTTTTTATCGCAATTCCATTGACAGCCCCTCAG
>Ga0075464_10000557_pt1 | contig 16511 bp, 27 predicted proteins | sample DEB19_08_DNA_5_FD_75068 | JGI IMG/M metagenome (GOLD analysis project Ga0075464, IMG submission 75068) | Aqueous microbial communities from the Delaware River and Bay under freshwater to marine salinity gradient to study organic matter... | ecosystem: Environmental > Aquatic > Marine > Coastal ...
CTGTTAATTGAAAAAAAGGGTTAAGGAACGATTCCTCAACCCCCCAAATAACAAAAACTGAAAGAGATCCCGTGAAAAAAACAAAGGACGATCTATCTATATTAAAATTTATATTTTATGGCTATGAAAATTTTATCATTCACAATTCCTATAAAAACAGTCTCAGAATCAAACTCTTGTGAGCATTGGTCTAAAAAAAACAAACGACATACCCTACAAAAATGGCTAGTAAAAAAATCTTTTTTGGATCACAAAGTTGAGTTAACGCTTCCGGTTCATGTCATCTTAATTCGTGTAGCTCCAAGGAAGCTTGACAAAGCTGAAAATTTACCATGTAGTTTCAAATGGATATATGACGCTATATGTGACAATTTAATACCTGGATTGAAACCAGGGAGAGCAGATTCAGATGAGCGAATTACAGTCGAATTTAGACAAGAAAAAGGGGCTCCTAAAGAATATTCAGTGAAGATAATCTTAGAGGAAAAATGAATTTTCTAAAAAAATTGCTGCAAGAAATTCATAGTTACTTTATCAAATATTTTTTACCTCCAGATTGAGTTTATATGAAAAATCCAGAACAACTCGTTGCTAAAATTCAGCATTTCTACGAATGGATGATCAATCAGCAAAAATTGCTCGAAGATGCGCACTTTGAATGCAGTAATGAACTGCAGCAAAAAGAATTAGAAACCAAATCATATGCTTATTCTGTATCTATTGAAGCTTACATTCAAATTTTTGAAGAGATTATTTACAAATTATAGGTGACAACCATGACATATTTTTTACTCATTTTTAGTTTATTGGTCGTTGGATGTAATACAATCAAAAACGATAAAAAAGAAATAGAAAAAATCATTGATGATGCCGTCAATGAAGAGATTGACACTGCAGTGGATGGGGGTAAGTAATGAAATATGCTCATTTACTTTTCCCTTTATTCCTTAACTCTTGCACTTATTCTATTACTATGGTTCACACTCAGGGAACCGCCACAGACGTAGTGGATGAAACACAATCAGCAGAGCCAGATATTCAAGCAGACATCCCAATTTCAGGAGTTTAAAAATGGCAAAAGAATCTAAGAAAGCGAAGAAGTTTATCGAAAAAGAGATGCATCAATTTAAAGAAGGCAAGCTTCATAGTGGAAGTAAGAATGGGCCCGTGGTTACAAATCCAAAGCAAGCAATAGCTATAAGTTTCTCAGCAGCAAGAAAAAAAGGAATGAAGGCATAATGGATAAGAAAATTAAAGAAATCCAAAAAGACACTAAAAAATTAGAGAAAAAAGAATCAGCCCTGCTTAAAGCGGACAAAAAAAGGGATAAGTATTGCGAAGCTGGGAAAAAAATGATGAAAGGGAAGAAATGAAGATCTCAATATATGCAGCTGCGGATAAGTTTGACATCAATTATCCGGCTCTTTTAGCAGCTGCAAATATCGGAAAAATAAAAATAGAAAGATGTAATAATAAAATTTATGTTGAAGAAGAAGATGTCAAATATTATGTAGAGAATAGGTACGATAGACGTGTTAGAAAATTTAATGGTAAAATTATCCATGATACGGAAAATTTAAGTCCTTATACGGCGTCAATGATTATTGGATGCGATGTCCAACATATATACTACATATTATATAAAAATATAATTCCTTTTACCAAAAAAGGAAGATGGTTTATCATAAAAAAATGTGATGCTATCAAATATAAAGAAGATAATAAAGATAAAATAAATAAAGTGCATAAAAATACATATCGAAGAATGTATAAATATACACGAAAAGACAAGGGAAAAATATGATTTCATTTCATTTATCTCCCGTTAAAATATACGACGAATTCCCCTCTTATAAGATTGATCATCCTAAAGAAAGGGAGTTCGTCTCAGAAATTGCAAGAAGATCATTACAAGAAACTAAGGAATGTTTGAGTAAAAACATTCCTGTCATTGAACTTAACGAGGTATAAAAATGATAGATATCATTAATATTGAATCACCTACAACAATTAAACCAGAATATGAATATTGTGGTGACAGCATAGTTGACGCAAAATTTTATCTTGAACCAACAATAGTAATCGATGGACATCTATTCAAAGTAGTTATTATGTACCATGATCCTAGATGTCCATGCTTTGAAAATTAAATGGTTTTTAACAAATTAAATACCCAGTAAATCGGGTATTTTGATTTCCTACAACTGTATCTCTATTGGTTGCTTCACCTTGGACATTGACACTAAATGTAGCCGTATCATTGGCAGACATACTTACTATAACACTACTTGTAACATATCCGTCATTACTTGATGAATTTCTTGTCCACTGAAAATCGTAATTTATCCCTGATGCTGTTATTCTACCTAAAAAAATTGTAGCAGTACTGCAATTTGAAATTAAAGCATATCCTTGAAAAAAATATTTTCCTGTTACAGGTGCTGTAAAAGTACCATTAGTATTAAAATTAGAACCCTGATCAAAATCAATTGTCAAAGCAGTGGTTGTCCCTAATTGCCAAGTAGTTCCAGCTCCTGTAGCATTAGTAACATTAGATCCAAGATGTGCGCTAAAACAAGTTCTAGAAGTATTATTCCAATTTCCGGAAGCTGTTGTAATTGAGGGAACTCCACTACTATTTGTCGCTAAAATAGCCAAATTTGCAGTTGCTAAACCTGTTACTGTATTTGCTCCATTACTATATAGAATATTGCTAGCGCTATATGTATCAGCAAATGTTGATGTAGAAGCTACAAAATCAGTTCCATTAGCCCTAAGTATTTTTCCAGTTCCTGTTGCTGTTGATGGATAAGTAGCAGTACTATATGAAGGATTAGCCGCATTACCTCCAGATTGTAAAACTTGACCTGCACTTCCTGGTCCAACACTTGCTATAGTAGAAGATGTAGCGCCTCCTACAAGTACATCATATTGAGTAACTGAAGAAGAAGTAAAACCTGTACCGGTATTTCCTACTATTCCTGTTGTTGTTGAATTTATACTATTTGCTTCACCTGCCATATATCCTCTATGCTAATGTAAATGTTCCAATTACTGAAGATGCTATCCAAGTAGTTGAAGTAGCTCGATAAATTAATGTCACACTATCACCAATCGCATTATTTACAGCGGTTCCAGCAGAAGAAGAATTTGTACTTCCAATTGATATCACCTGTCCTGTATTAGCTTTAATTGTCAACGCTCCTCCTGTTGCTACAATAAATACAATTGTATCTCCTTCAGCTGGGGATGCAGGTAATGTTGAAGTACAAACTGCAGTGATAAAATAACCATTAAAAGCAATGGCATTAACTGTACCGCTCGTATCTGACCATTTAAAAGCATCAAATCCAGTAGTAGTAACAAAACCGTTTGCATCTACAGTAAAATGAGCGCTATCAAATGCTGCAAGACCAACCTTTGTAGCATCTGTAGATGCAATTGCTTGAGATAGTTGAACCTCAAGAGCCATTGTTGAAGCTCCCGTACCATCCGTTCTTACTGGATTTGTTCCAGCGGCTACAGTTGCACCATTAAATGTTATTGTATTCGCTGATGGAACAACCGGACTTATACCTGTTTGTACATCTACCGCTGTCAATACATCTGGAGGGATATTACTATCACTTACGTTTACATAAAACTGAGACATTTATTACCTATATCCAGAAATATAAATATTATGACCCGCGCTACTTGCTGTTCCTTTACCCCAAACAAGTTGGCCTTTTCTTCCGTTTAAAGTACCAGAACTATAGGACGAATTGTCCGCATGATTTGTTTGAAGATCTATAATCATTGTACCCTTGGAAGGAAGATAATCATTATTGATAACACCATCATAAGAGATGATCACTCCAGTAGTGCCGTCGTTATATATTTTCAATATCTTTATATCATTCTGAAAACCAACAGACGATGTTCCTGATTGTTGTGAAGCGCCATTCATTACTTGGAATGAACCGGATAGAGTCGATGCATCGAATATGGACATTTCGATACATTGAAAAGTGTCTAAATTCATAGAGAAAGCCTTCCTATTGTTATAGAGAAAGGGTTTATAAGAAATTCCCTTATACCCCTTTCCCACATAAAATACTAGTTAATGATCCAATAATTTACAGTAGATGTATCACCATTTGCAGAAGAAAGAATCTGGAAGCTTGTCCCTGGAACAATTGTTCCAATTGAAAGAGAACCAAGTGTTCCACCTGCTGTATTATAAGTTAAAAATATTTTAGATGCTGCAGTAACAGCAGTAGTAGAAACTACTTGTTGCGAGGGACTAGCTCCGTCTAATGCTGCAGAAGTTCCTACAGAATCAGAAGCTGCAGTTGAAGCATGAATATTTAATTTATTTCCAGCCCCATTCAAATTTAAATTACCATTAGTAGCGGTGATATTACCTGTTGTTGCGGTAATTCCTGTCCCACCGGTCAAAGTGGTTGTTGTGGTCAAAGATCCTGGAGTGGTTATTGCTGATGGTAATGAAACAGTTGCTGTTCCGGATGTTGTTACAACTGTAACCTGGTTAGTAGTTCCATTAACAGCTACAACCTCGCCTAATGAACTAGAAAAAGCTGTCCAAACTCCTGAAGTAACATTACCAACAGTGCTTCCACCACTTGATATATAAAAAGTGTGTACTGTTCCAGATACATAATCCCAAACAGTTCCAGCTGGGTATAAATCCCCTCCATTTGGAGCTCTATATTGATTACCTATAAAAATTGGTTGTTGCTCTATATTAATTCCTTCATATCCTAAAGGACTAACACTTCCATTAAAATTTGTCATAACACTCCCCTTAAGTTACACTTATATACTCTGTTATCAAAACATAACCATTTGCACCGGAACCACCAGTATTAGAAGATGTAGGTATTCCACTTATATAAGCTCCAGAACCTCCAGATCCATAACCATTACCATTATTACCATCGCCACTTGATGTTCCATTAGTTCCGCTATTAGCACCACCTGAACCAAAGAGTGAATTAGCTCCTTGACCTGTACATGCAAATACTTGTCCTGGACCAGCTCCACTGTTTGCCCAGGTACCAGTAAGACCTTGATTTCCGTTAAATCCATTTATATAACTTCCCGAAAAAGTTCCTCCGACTCCACCCAAACTCAATCCACCGCTAGAGTCAATAGAACTACCAACACCACCAGTACCACCATTACAAACAAGAAGAGCTCCAAAAGAACTTGTTCCACCTGTTGTTCCCGTAGAAGAACCAGATCCACCACCACCACCAGTACCTATAGTTACTGTTTGACCATTAGCTTGAGCATACGTGAATAAACCTAAAGCGTATCCTCCAGCTCCTCCGCCTCCTCCAGCTGATTGACCTGAAGTAGTTGATGCAGCGCCACCGCCGCCGCCACCAGCTCCAACCACCTGCACTATACAGTATTTCATTCCAGTAGTAGCGGTATAAGTTCCGCTTGTTAGAAATTTTTGTATATTTATTGAAGTAAAAGGACTTATGGCCAATTGAACGAATCCACTCACGTCTACGGAAAAGTCTACATTTGAAAACGTCGACACGCCATTTGTAGCATCATTCCCAGATGCTGCTGACATTGCTGTCTTAGCTGTAATAGCTATTGTGTTTCCACTTCCACTAGTCTGTATAGGTCTATTATTTGATGTAGAGCTATTTGGCCCCCCAACAACAAAAAGATTGTTGGATGAAGCCGTTGCCGTTCCTGTATTCTCTGTGAAGATTAGATCGGTAAAATTAGTAGTGAAATCAATGCTATTAGTCGATCCAGTTATCGTTACCGATGAATCTGTGGATGTAAAAGTTATTAATCCATTTGCATCTGCTGTTACTGGAGACGTTCCATTAGGGACAGCGATATCAACAATATCACCTGTAGAAGAAGTTTCTAAAATCCAATTTCCCTGTCCTGTAGTGATCCATATTTTAGCACCAACTCCATCCCCTTCTTGCCATTGTGTACCTGGTTCATGGACGTCACTAAAATTAGGCGCCCTTGTATTTCCTCCTAAAAAAGCAGGTTGTTGAGGAATATTTATCCCCATGTAACCCAGAGGATTTGATGAATTGAAGTTGGTCATTATGCTACCTTTTGATATTGGTAATTATCTCTGATTAAATGATACATAGCAGCACCAAGACTTGGTGTAACACCTTTTATCCACTGATGGTATTTATTGCTTCCGCTAGTTTTTGGTCCCACAGCCCCTTTTCTAAATATATCGTAAACAAACTTTGGAACTCCGCTATATGAATAAACAGGGCCTGAATTTGCACTATCTTTACCCATAAATTTTACAAGTAAATTTCCAGTATCATAATCATATTTAAAGCTATTTATATTGCTGGAAGGATAAGGAGCAGCATCTAATTGTGGCATTGTAGATGGAAATTGCTCTTGTCCTCTCAATTGCTGAATTCTATTTGCGACATGTTCCATTACTTGAACTAACAAAGTTTTCAAATCAGGACTTAAAGGTTGACCTCTTTCAGCAACAAGCATCATCACTTCTCGTAATGATTCTTTTAGGTCATTTATTTGTTGTTCATTTTCGTTCATTCAAATCCACCATGTAAAGCAGCTTTACATTCATCACATCTTTAAAATTTTATCGAGTGCAGCCATCAATTGAGAATCAACATTGGATACTTGTTGAAGCGCCTGTTGTTGTGTTTGTTGCATCTCTGGTTGCATAGGTTGTTGTTGTGTTCCTTGACCTCTATTCCCGAATATCTCAAGTATGTAATCTATAAAATTCTTACCTTTCTGTTTTTCTAAATCCTTAATCTTCTTAGAAAAAGCACTAGAAGATTTTAGAATTGCGGCAGCAGCATCAGGAGATTGACCATTTTGCATTATTCTTGCCAAAGCCTGAGCGATATCATTATGGTTGGTCTCAAAATCTTGTAATGGATCTTCTGATTTTGGTTTTTCGCTTTGATTATTTTGAGGTTCTTCAAGTTTTCCACTCATGAAATTTCTTACTTCATCAATGTTGTAACCATGATCTAAAGATCCTTCAATAAATTTCCCAAATCTCGGATCTAACTTTGAAAGACCTTTTCTCATTAAATCAGCAGGAATATATTTACTTAAAAATGGAAGGGCTCTTTTTGCTAATGCTCCACCTCCTGAAATAGCGGTAGCAGCAGAAATAGCAGAACCTAGGACTTTAGTTGGAATTTGTTGATGTCTTTTTATTTCTTCATTAGCTTTTTGGTAAGGTTGCATTAATCCACCATTGAATCTTTATCTAAAAATTTAAATAACCACAAATCGCTCAAATAAGGAATTGCACTTCTTGGTTTTCCCAATTCTTCAGCTTGTCTATCGTTTAAATTTAATTTTTTTCTGTTTTTGTTAACGTAATCTATAAAATATTCTGGATCATAACCTTTCTCTTCTAGAGCTTGGTATATGGCTAATGGACTTCCTTCTTGACCCATTTCTTTAGCTATATGAGGAGTCATTTCTTTTAATATTTCATCGGCGTTGAAATCAGATTTCACTATCCCTGTATGAGAAAATTTATCTTTTACATTTGGAATTTTAGACATCAATTTATGTAATGATGGGATTTCAGAAATTGGATATGCCGTTGCATAAGCTCTTTGAGGAGAAAGTTTATTTACTCCTATGAGAGTATCTGCAAAATTCCTAAGATCTCCTCTTTCCTTAAAATTTTCTCTTATAGAATTTAAATTTTTCCAAGCTTGTTTTGGGCTTAAGTCAGGCAATCTAAAATTACCAACCGTTTCTAAATCCCCATATTGTCTAGATATTTCTTTTAATTTATCTCTATATTGTTTATTTGCTTCTTGGTCTGTTAATCCTTGTCCTCCCCTATCTTTAGGAAGTATAGAATTAACCGCCTCATCCCTTAAATCTTTGTAAATATCATCAGGTATTAAAGCGTTTGATTGTTGGCGTTGCTGATCTAAAGCATTTGAAATATCGCTTTGCAATCTTTTTTCATTTTCTCTCATTCCTTGAAGAGCAACGCTTTTCTTTTCTTTAAGGGCTTCTCTTTGGTTAACTTCATTTATTGCAGCTTCAGGATTCCTTCTAAATAATTCAGGGAAATCGCTTTGAGCTTCAGCAACTATCTGATCCCGTGAAGGTGGAATGTATGGTTGTAAAGAAGCTTCTATTCCTTCTCTAGTTGTAACACCTCTAGAAGGTTGTTGTTCAGATTCAGGATTTATACTTCTATATAAATTTTCTTGTCTTTGTGGAGCTTCCTGAGCAGATCTTGATAAAGCATTTGCAAAATTTTGTTGTTGAAGAACTTGAGGAATCGCCTGAACAGCCTGAGGAGATATTCCTGGTATAGATAATAGTTTCGTATATTGTTGCAATGGGCTTAAATTAGCACTCTCATTATTGAACTGCTCAAGTCCTTGAGCAAGTCTTCCTCTTTCAATTTCTTTAGGAAGTTGCTCCGCTAATCCTTTTCCAACACCTGAACCAATTCTCCCAAGTGTACTTCCTGGACTTACTTTAAATGATCCCGACTTAACCATTAGAACCTCGCTTGAAAATCAGGTAAGTTTCCGAAAGAGCCTTTATATTGTGGCTGTGACATAAATGATCCAGTTTGTGAAGCGGATGGATTATTATTACCATATGGAGATGATTTAAATAAGCTTCCTAATCCTCCTCCTATGGTACCTCCTATTGGTCCTCCTACTGCAGTTCCTATAGTTCCTCCTATAGCAGGTGAAAGATTACTTAAAAACCCTTCAGTACCAGGTGATGTTTGCTGATATGAGGTATGAGGTTGTAATCCTTGAGCTCCAATATTGCTTAATCCTTGAGCTGCATTAAATCTTAATTGTTGTCTCATAGCAGCCAACCTTTCACTTAGATCACTTCCTGCATTAACAGCAGCATTTCTAAAACCACTTGAAGAAAGGACTCCCGATCCCATTCCAGCAAATTGTTCTGCAAGATCTGGAATAGTTTGTTCTCTAAATTGACGCAATTCTGGGGCGTATAATTCATTTAGAGCATTTGGGTTATTTTCTAAAATGTCTCTATAGAAATCAGCTGATGTCCCAAAAGCTCCGCCCGCTCCTCTTTGTCTTCCAGCTCTTTCAAGCTGTCTTTGTCCTTTCATCTGACTAGGAGTTAAGTTTGATACCTGCTCATATTCAGCGGGAGTTCCTGTAAAAAAGTCGAATAATCCCATAATAATTCCTATAATTCTTGTATATATTCGATTACGCAAAAAGAACGTGTATACTTAGACTGATTACTAGTCGTAACGATTATGACGTTCGTCCCATCTATATAAAGTTGAATATTATTAGCTGGGTTAGCATCTACATAAGGCAAAGGAATTGCTGTAGTTCCAGGTGGAGGCTCAGTCGCAGCTCCGTATAATTGCATTAGAGTAAAATTTGCATCAAAAACAATGCCATGAGGAATAGTAGATGTTCCTGAATTAGGAAGTGTCCCAGTATCAATTACTTTTCTCAAAATAGTCCTATATTGAGGTGCTGTGCCTTGAGTAATCCCCGAAGAAACTGAAGGAATAAATTGCTTTCCACTAAGCAATTCCTCATCTAAGAACCAACCTATCTCTCTAATATTTACAGCATTTGATATTTTCTTTAGTTGCTCAACAAGAAATTGTCGAGCCTCTTCCCAATTTTCTGGACATGTGTCATATACTGGAACATAGCTTTCAAATTGCTGAGAAGTATTCATATTTCAATCCTAAGGAATTGGAGAGTCCAATAAACATTATTAAGATTATTCCCTGTGGCATTTTTAATCTGTAAAATAGTTCCTGAGCTTACTATAATGATATTTGGATTTCCTGATTGGTCTAACATCTGAATTTTAAACGCTGATGCTGTATTGGAATAAACAATAGTGGCAGAATTTACATATAATCCACTCGATGAGCTTGAAAAATTCCCTGTTGTCAATACAGCAAAAGCTCTGGTGATTCCGTTAAAATCTAAAACATTAGATGTTTGACCATTCAAAGGATTAGGAGAACCTTTATTTAAAACTATAGGTGAAACATTATTGGATTGTATAGCTGTCAATGGGGTCGATACTTGATTTCCTTGATCTCCCCTTGTCTTTCCTTTTGAATACTGAATAGGTCCTATAGATGCAATATCTTGATAAGAATATAGTATTGAATTATTCGTGGCATCAGGGTGGGCATTAAGTGGAGGTGTGGTAACTTTTTTATGAAAAGTTGCATTCTGCGAAGTATCATCGTAAGCATAATGGTCTACACCATATACCGAGTTTAATGCCCCAAAATTATTCAGAATATTTCCCTGACTAGTTGATAATAAGTCATTTGGTTGTGGTATATTTGGATTATACATTTTAAATTCCTATTGGTAATTGACGGCCAGCACGTCTAACCCACATTATTTGACAATCTATTTGCACATCATTTTCTTGTTCTATCCCATTTAATTGAGCATTAGACAATGTAAATTCTGTTGTTAAAAAAGATGCTCTAGTTGGGCAGTAAATTCTTTGCCAATTCTTGGTTGATCCTCTATTTATTGAAACGGAAGTTGGGATAACTGAATTAAAAAATTCATCGGGTGAATCTGTCACATCATTGGCGTTTTCTGGATATGTATTTATAGGTTGGGAATCATTATAATCTGCATATACATTCATCGTAATGGCTCCATCAGAGGTGTTATTAGCCAATACGTCTATATAACCTAATTGGATAGTATTCCCTTCTTCAAGAAAGTTAAATTTCTTGCTTTGGATTACAAATCCATCTCTTACCAACATCATTCCACTTCCGTTGTAGGTTCCTGACTGAAACAACACATGTTCACTAAAGCTTTGTGTATCCATTGAATATGAATAAATAGAAAAGGTATTGGCATTTATACGTGATATACCAACCACTGCATTATTTAAATATGCGTAATCTCCGGACATATTTACTAGTTGTACAACTTGTCCATCCGCTGGGATTTGGTTAGCACTACTTGCTAAATTATGATCCGTGCTAGTGATAACGGTAATATTGCTAGTTCCTGAACTGATTGCAGAAATATATAAAGTAGGATCATTTTTGACTTTTTGATCTAAAACTAAAATAAATCCTTGTTGGTTTCCTGCTACAATTAAAGGAAATAATGCAGGTGAAGTTGCCCATTTAAAATTCGAAGAAGCCCAAGAAAAGTTACTTTGAACCCAAGATCTAGCTCCTTGATCTTGAAAATTTCCAAAATAGGTAAAACTATCATTAAATATAGCCCATGAATCATTTTCGTAATTATAGACTAGCCTACGATTTGGATATTTTGGGATATACCCATCTTTAACGTAATCATCGGAAGTAATCGGATACATCCAATAAGCTATTCTTTGTTGGAAATCTCTTATTCCAACTACTCTATCGTTTCCATGATTTTGATTTTCAATAGAGAAAACAAGATCTGGAATCTTAATATCAATAGGAGCGCTTTTGAAAGAATCACACTCAACAATGGCTTTATCACCAAATCCGACTAATGAAGTGTCAAATTGTACTGCACTGAAGGTGCTTTCAGTTCCAAGTTCAGCATTTACCCTTTCTATTTGAAAAGGAGCAATAGACCTTCCTGTATAACGAAGTTGCCATGTGCTTCTCTCGCAATAAATGACTAAATTATCTCTGACAACACCAACTGATATAATATCCTGATTAGTGGGAATATCTAAAAAACCACCATTTCCTCGAATATCATCTCTCCAAGAATTCGATGTTAATGGGCTTCCTATTGCGGACCATCTAATTCTTTGTCGATATTGAATTGTAGAAGGATCTGTTAAACTAGGGCCTTCAAATGTATTGAAAGCTAGAAGTCTTCCTCTAAAAGGAAGAAGAGCTAAGCATTGAGCTAAAACATTTGATGAAGCATCTATAGTAGGAGCAAAATCAGTCCAGGTAGATCCGTCAGTATATCGTATAGGATCTCTTGTGCTTTCTGTGATATTAAAATTGGTTACCCAAAATAATTTAACATTACTTGCGTTTACCCAGTAATTTGTTCCCCAAAACAGCTGATAATCAGCTCCGTTCCATGTTTTACTTCCAGCTCCGGAAATATATTCTATGAAATTGCCTGAAGAATATTTATAGGAATATTTGCTATCAAAAAATATGGTCTCTTCATTATTTTGAGAGTCAATTTCTCTTGTCAATATACCACACACCGGAAGATTAGAAGCGATATATATACTATTTATTGTTCCAGCAGGAACCCCAGGATTAAAATGAACATCTCCGGTAATATAGTTAATCGAACCTGTTCCCGTTGGAGTTCCAACTAGGACCCCATTTTTCATAGGATCACTATATTGATTGGAATTGTATCCAATTTGTACACCCCCAGGAAGAATAGATAAATTTGTTGGTGTAGATATACCTAATGCTGTCCAAACATTCCCATTTCCTGATCCATCAATAGCTAATCCATCGGTGGCAGTACTAAATAATCTGGTAAGTCTCCCTAATTGGTTACATCCTTTCTTTCTTTTTATTCTTTCCCTCCAAACAAAAGCATTCTGCAACACTGGATATGCATCGTTAGGAAGAATAAATTCTTCTCTACTTTGAATAAGTCCTGTGCTCATCCCTGCAATTTTTATTGGCTGGTACTTTCCCATTCTACTTCTTTCTTAAGTGTTTTAAAGTTTCTGCCAACCTAACTTCTTTACCCAATTTTCCCTTGGCATGTTCTTTAGATTTTAGCTTTGATTCTGGGATTTTTTTATCCATAGGAACACCAAGTTTCTTGTGTAATTTCCCTTTTGATTCGGATCCAAGTGCTTTTTGTATCCATTTTTCTTTAGCCATGTTTTTTAGCCCCTTTAGATTCATGTCTTCGATCTTCGAAAGATTGCTTCTTTGTAGATTCTTTACCATGTTTCATACTTAAGGATTCATCTTTCTTATCGGATATTTTTTGTTTAGCTATCTTGTGTAATTCAGACATATGTTTCTTCATTTCAGACATATGATGATCCACCATCTTCTTATGATGTATATGACCTTCATGATGTTCTTTAGATAACTTCTTCATTTATCCTCCATAAGGGAATCCCCAACCTTGGTTCCAACCTTGTTGTGGCGTAGCCCCGCTAAATATTGTTGTATTTCTTTGACCAATTTCTTCTGTTCCTTGTCTCTCTAAAACAAGTGCTTCTTGCCTTTTAAAACCTTCCATTAGTGTTTCTATGCTTTCTTGATCTTGTCGTTCCCTAGCTATTTCTAATGCCGCTCCATATGCAAGATATTGCCACCATTGAAGAAGTATCGGGCTATCTGAACTTGAAAGAAATTGAACAGGGGTCATATATGTTTCTACTTCAATTTTGTGCACTAATTTTGGTATAGGTCTAATTTCAAAATAGTTATTCCAAAAAAGAAGTGAATAAGGTCTTCCAGTTTGATATTGGGATACAAATAGATTAAAAACTTGACCCGAAGCCGGTGTGACGTTTGCTAAGGAGAAATCTATTGTAAATTCACCTGTTACATAATTGACTGTTCCAACTTGTATCTGCTGCTCATCACCTGGACCTAAAGAGCCTGCTGGGTAGGAATTATTCACGTTGAACATACCCGAAACATTTTCTGTAATGGGAGGAGTAGAGACTTGGGAAACTGCAAATTGGCAATATAATATTCCGTTTCCATCATCTGCTACCCTAATGGCTTCACCATTTGTTCCAAGACCCCCTAAAGTCACATTCTTTGGAAGAAAAGGTATAGTCTGGCAAAAGAAATTATATTTTTGAGTAACTCCATCTCCTGAAATAGGATTAGAAAGACTCGGCCATCTAGGCCACATTTTATAAAACTCATTACGATCTTTAAAAAAATACCCCTGAATACCATCAACATATATCGGGGATCTTATTCCTTGATTAAAGTTAACGTTAAGAGAATATCTTCCTTGGTAAGGAGATGTATAAAATGTGTAAACGCTCCTCATCTGATCAAGTTTTATTCCATACGGAAAGTCCGATTGGTAGAACGTATTGATTGCCTGATCAATAGTATCTGTAGTCAATTGACTTTCTGCAGGAGAAGCCACTAAACGACGAATCTTCAATCTTATTGCATTTAATGTTGAATCAGGAGGAGCTATTGTCATAATTACCTACTAAAACGAGATTGGTACAAGTTCGTGCAATTTCAATGGTGATTGATCTTTGGTCATAACTTTATCATTTACAACTCTATCTGATCTTTGAGCTAAACCCTTATGATCATTTACTTGATCTACAAATCCTTTTGGCAACTCATAAGTATATCCTGGAATAAGATGATACATACGAATTGGTTCACCAGCGTATTTCATATATGGAGTAGATAATCTTTCGTGATTTCCTCTATGATTTATATATCTAGCTTTTACCATTCGACTATCTTCTTTTTTTTGTTTCTTCATCTTCTCTTTGTTTTCAGGTGTAAAATCCTTAAAATCATCATCAGGAACTGAGTTTTGAAGAGTGTTGATCAATCCGTGTTCTTCTCCGAATTCTGTAACCATTACAACGTGTGTCATATTTTCCTCTCTTTTGTTTTTCAATTACCAAAATTATTCAAATTTTGAAAAGGCACTCTTTGCGTATTATTATTTATCTGCAAGTTTCTAGAACCTGCAGGGCTTAAAGAAGCTGGTTTTTCTACCTTACTTAAGGTAGAAGGAGTTGTAAAAGCATCGAAATATGTCGAATCAATATCGGTTGTAAAATCTAATCCATTAATGCTTATTATCTCAGCCGTTAAACCATTTGCTTGAATCATTCCATAAGGTTTAGGGACAGTCAAAAAAACTAATTGTCCTGGTACATACGAATTCACTGCTGAATTAACAACAGTTATAACCATACGAACATTCTGACTCATATTAGATATCAATAATGATCCTGGTATAACTAAAGTACCTGGTAAATATGTATTAGCGTTTGTCATCTCTACCTTTTAAATAAAGGCACATGCAGGATTTGCGCCTACGACCTCATTACAGATTTTAACTTGTAATGCGCTCTACTAACTGAGCTAATATGCCAAAAAGGGCAAGATCCTAGGATCTTACCCTAATACTATTATGTATTTTCCATCTTGTATGCTTGCCATACAATCACGTCTCCATTAGAACCAGCAGGCGACTGGGCTCCCGCGGCCAAATAAATATATGGAGTGAATTGACCGGTGTGAAATGGCTGCAATGTAAAATTGTAACCTGTTTGTACACCTGTCATAGGATTATAACTAGTTTGAGCTCCAGCAGGCGCCAAAGTAGCAAAAAGTGTAGCTGTTGGAGACAAAGTACTTGCAGGAAATGCAAACGCTGAGAAAGCAGATGAGTCAATATCTAGAGTCATATTATATGCTCCAATATTTCCACTTGCTGATACAGCGTTAATCGCCAGAATAGTTCCTGTCAATTGGTTGGCTTGAGTCATTCCAAATGAAGAAGGAACGCTTAAATGAACCTTCATACCAACTACGTAATATCTATTAGGATTTACAGATGTTGAAACTACAGCCTGACTTGCTTGGCTGATATTAGTAATATACATGTACTGAGGATCTACCGCTTCATTAGCTGAAATACGTCTTGTATTACCAGCTGTTGCCGCAGTCAATCCATTACCTGCAACGTTAGCTAAACCTAATAAAGTATATCCCGATCCAGAGGATGAGGATATTTCAAATGTCATACCACCGATAGTGAGATCCCCTGTAGTATTATAAATACGTAGAATATCTCCATCAGAATATGAATTTGTTTGTGTTACGACAGCAGGATTTGCTTGAGTAATACCTGTTATAGCAGCGGCAGCTTGTGGTTCAACCACAGGACTTGAATTCACATAAGTGAATCCACCAGAAGTAACTTGTGTCAAATTCATCGCATTTGTTGAATTTGTTTTAAGCCATTCGATAGCTTGTCCAGCTGGAGTTAATCCATTATACCATTCAAACATAACTCCCCTACCAGTTGATTGAGTGGTAGCTAATTGAGTTAAGTTTTGAACTCTGAAATAATCTGCAGAGCTTGGAAGAGGAATCTTAACACCGACACCAGTCGAAGTGAAAGATCCTTGAGTAACGATTGTAAAAGCCATGATCTTTCTCCTTAGTTTAAGGTAGCGGTTACATTTAGACCGGAGATCCAGTTTTGGTTTGTAATCGCACGAGCGATAGCAAACTTAGCATACAACTGGCTGTTTTGTGCCACTGATGAAACAACATAAGGAGGACGGTATCCGAGAATAGCCGTATATACGTTTTGTTCAACTTTAGCAGCCGCTTCTAGCCCATACATTGGGATGGTATAAACAGTATTACCATTTAAAGAAGCCCCTGGAATCTTTGCGGCTTTAGAAGACACAAAGAATCTAAAACGGCTCACAGAGCAATATTCTTCTGGTCTTAAACCTTCTTGATGAGGATAAGAGTTCTTAAGAATAACTCCATTTACGTTCTGCAAATCTGA